>ERZ838399.278-NODE-278-length-65432-cov-6.909127_pt1 | contig 65432 bp, 89 predicted proteins | sample MGYA00519683_ERZ838399 | MGnify/ENA primary metagenome ERZ838399 (study PRJEB31850, sample SAMEA3708833) | human gut metagenome | biome: human gut; feature: human-associated habitat; material: faeces | place: China | collected 2014 ...
AGCATTAAGCAGCAGATTTACAGTCTGTCCCCATTGGCCACTCGGGAAAGCTCCCTTATTCAGTTTGTGGCCGCCGTGTCTCCCGGCGACATATGTTATTATAGCAGAGGGCTTTTCAAAATGCAAGCCTTTTTTTAACTTTTTTTGAGATTTTTTGAAAAAAGTGCATTTTGTTCACAGCATCGAGCAAAAACTTTTCTTGACATACAGTTTCAGTAAGCGTACATTTATAATAGCAGTATAAATACAGCTTTGGGAGGTTTTTACTATGGCGATTCGTGTTGGTATCCTGACTTCCGGCGGCGACTGCCCCGGCCTGAACGCTACCCTGCGCGGCGTGGCCAAGGCGCTGTATCACCGGATGGGCAATAAAGTTGAGATCGTTGGCATCATGAACGGCTATGACGGCCTGATCAACGGCAACTACCGTGAGATGTCCCCTGATGAATTTTCCGGTATTCTGACCGTAGGCGGCACCATTCTGGGCACCAAGCGCACCCCCTTCAAAAAAATGCGCGTGGTTGAGGACGACAAGGTGGACAAGGTTGCCGCGATGAAGAAAAACTACCGCGCCGCCAAGCTGGACTGCCTGCTGTGTCTGGGCGGCAACGGCACCCACAAGACCGCAAACCTGCTCAGTCAGGAGGGGCTGAACATCATCGGTCTGCCCAAGACCATTGACAATGACATCTACGGCACCGATGTGACCTTCGGCTTCCACACTGCCGTGGATATTGCTACCGAGGTCATCGACCGCATCCACACCACCGCCGGCAGCCACAGCCGCGTAATGTGCATTGAAATCATGGGCAACAAAGCCGGCTGGCTGACGCTGTACTCCGGCATCGCGGGCGGCGCAGACATCATCCTGCTGCCGGAGCTGCCCTACGACATCAAGAAGGTCGCCGCCGCCGTGGAGAACCGCGCCAAGGCAGGCAAGAACTTCTCGATTCTGGCGGTGGCCGAGGGCGCCTTCTCGGTGGAGGAGGCCAAGATGAAGCGCAAGGAGTGGACCGCCAAGCGCGCCGAAGCCGGTTACACCACCGCCACCGCCCGTATTGCCAAGGAGATCGAGGCCATGACCGGCGCCGAGACCCGCATCTGCGTGCCCGGCCACATGCAGCGCGGCGGCAGCCCCAGCGCCTACGACCGCGTGCTGGCCACCCAGTTCGGCTCCTACGCAGCCGGCCTTGTGGCAGACGAGCATTTCGGCGTGACCGTTGCGATGGTCAACCGCCATGTGACTGCCAACCCGCTTGCCGACATTGCCGGTAAGACCCGCGGTGTGCCCGGCGACTGCGACATGCTGAATGTCGCCCGCGCCATGGGCATCAGCCTGGGCTGATTCTCTACCCGCACAAACCCTTTTACCGCTCTGCTTTTTGCCCCTGCCCTTTGTGGCGGGGGCAGCTTTTGTATCCGGCATCACCGTGCAAAAAAGGCCGCTCCCATTTGAGAGCGGCCTTTGCCATATACAAGTTTATCCTGCGGTGTAGTCCTTTTTGAGCAGGCTTAAAATCACAGCGCCGACAGCGGAACCGGCGGCGAGGGCCACCACATAGAGCAGTGCGTGGTCAACGACCGGGAATACAAAGATACCGCCGTGCGGGGCGCGCAGCGCGCAGCCGAACACCATGGACAGCGCACCGGACAAAGCCGAGCCGATAATGCAGCTGGGCAAAACACGCAGCGGGTCCGTGGCCGCATACGGGATTGCCCCCTCGGAGACGAAGCAGAGGCCCATGACATAGTTGACGATGCCGTTGCGGCGCTCATCGGGGCTCCACTTTTTGGGGCAGAAGGTGGTAGACAGCGCGATCGCAATGGGCGGGACCATGCCGCCGACCATGACCGCCGCCATGACCTCGTAGTTGCCGGAGGCCAGCGCCGCCGTGCCGAACACATAGGCTGCCTTGTTGAAGGGGCCGCCCATATCCACGCTCATCATACCGGCCACGATCGCACCCAGCAGGATCTTGGAGCTGCCGCCCAGCGCGTTCAGCCAGTCGCTCATGGCCGTGTTGATGATGCCCATCAGCGGGTTGATGCCGCACATAACCAGACCGATGACCAGAATACCGCCCAGCGGGTAGATCAGCATCGGGCGGATGCCGTTCAGGCTGGCAGGCAGCTTCTCAGTGATGTTCTTGAGGAACTGCACAATGTAGCCCGCCGCAAAACCGGCCAGCAGCGCCGCGAGAAAACCGCCGGAGATGCCGGTCGTATCACCGGAAGCAAGGCCCGCAAAGTTTGTGCCGTTCATTGCCAGCACACCGCCCGCAAAACCGACCGCCAGACCCGGACGGTCAGCGATGGACATTGCGATAAAGCCCGCAAGGATCGGCAGCATATAGCCGAACGCCGCACTGCCCACCGTCTTGAAGAAGGCGGCCACCGGGGTGTTCATGCCGAAGTTGGACGGGTTGATGCTGTAATCATCGAGCAGGAAGGCCAGTGCGATCATGATGCCGCCGCCCACCACAAAGGGCAGCATGTGGGAAACACCGTTCATCAGGTGCTTGTACAGGCTGTGCGCCACCGTGTCGCCGGCACCGCCTACGCTCTGGCCCTGCGCTGCACCGCCCTTGGCATGGAATATGGGGGCCTCGCCGTGGGCGATCTTCTTGATCAGCTCCTCCGGCTTATGGATGCCGTCATCCACGCGGGCAAACAGCACCGGCTTGCCGTCAAAGCGGGCGGTCTCAACATTTTTGTCCGCCGCAATGATGATGCCGTCACAGGCGGCAATCTCCTCGGCCGTCAAAATATTTTTTGCACCGTCAGAGCCGTTGGTCTCGACCTTGGTGGGCAGGCCCAGCTTATCCCCTGTCTTGGTCAGGGCCTCGGCCGCCATGTAGGTGTGGGCAATACCGTTGGGGCAGGCCGTCACGGCCAGCACGCGGTAGCCGTTCTGGGGGATCTCCTGCTCGGTAAAGCTCTCCTCGCCAAACTGGGCGTCCTCCTGTGCGTCAATGGCATCAAGGAAGGCGGCAGGTGTCTTGGCGGCGCGCAGCTTCTCAACAAAATCCTCGTTCATGAGCATCTGCATCATCCGGGCCAGCATGTCGATATGCAGGCTGCCGTTTTCCGGTGCGGCAATCGCAAACAGCAGGTCCGTCTTGCCGTCATCGTCCGCATTATACTGCACCGGTTCGCTCAGGCGCAGGGCCGCCAGGCTGGGCCGTGTGACACAGGCCGTGCGGGCATGGGGCACCGTGATGCCGTTGTCCACATAGGTGGATGCCTCGGCCTCGCGGGCATAGAGGGCTTTTTTGTAGGCGTCCTTGTCGGTGATGTTGCCGTGGGTCGCCTGCAGATCAACGAGCTTGTCGATGATGGCAGCCTGATCCGGGGCTGCGACATCCAGCGCGATGGACTGCGCAGTGAACAGTTCCGTAATACGCATAAGACAGTTCTCCTTCAATTATAATGTATGTTTGTATAGGGGCGAACGGCCCCGGAGGGGTCAAGACCCCCTCCCTACAAACTGAGGTTTATGGGTGCCTTGTAGGGAGCGGTCTTGACCGCTCCGCAAAAGCCGCTTACTCCATCGTCTTGAGCAGCTTATCAATGTCCGCCTTTGTCGCCAGACCCAGACTAAACGCGGTGGCACTGCCGCAGGCGGTGCCAAGACGCAGCGCAGCCTCATAATCTCCGCCGCTCTGCTGGTAGCCCGCTACAAAGCCGGCCACCATGCTGTCCCCTGCGCCGACACTGTTGACAACCTTGCCCTTGGGGCAGCCGATGCGGTGCACGCCGCCCTGCTCATCCAGCAGCAGGGCGCCGTCCCCTGCCATGCTGACCAGTACATTGCGCGCACCTTTATCCTGCATCATCTTTGCCGCCGCTGCGATCTCCCTGTCGGTGGTCAGCTTTACACCGGTGATCTCGCTCAGCTCATGGTTGTTCGGCTTGATGAGGAACGGACGGTAGCGCAGCACATTCACGAGCAGGTCGCGGGTGGCATCCACGACCGCGCGGACGCCGCGGCCCTCGAGCCGGGCCAGAATCCGCTCATAGGTGGTCTGTGCCAGGCTTGCAGGGATGCTGCCTGCCAGCACCAGAATATCGTCCTGCTGCAGGCGGTCAAGCTTTTCCTCCAGCGCCCGCATTGCATCCTCGGGGATATCGGGGCCGGCACCGTTCAGCTCGGTCTCCTGCCCCGCCTTGATTTTGACATTGATGCGGGTCATCCCCTTTGCAAGGCGGACGAAGTCGGTTTTCAGCCCCTGCGCAGCAAGGCCGCGCTCCAGCCAGGCGCCGGTTTCACCCGCCACAAAGCCGAGCGCCACGCTCTCACAGCCAAGCTGTGCCAGCACACCGGACACATTGATGCCCTTGCCGCCCAGCACACAGTCCTCTCCTCTGGCGCGGTTCACATCGCCGACCCGCAGCTCTCTGTCGAGCCGCACAACATAGTCAATCGCCGGGTTGAAGGTTACGGTGTAGATCATCGTTCTGTCTCCTTTACAAGTGTCAGTTGGCCGTATTTCGGATCAGGGCAGCGATTGGTCAGGATCGCGGCATCGCCAAGCGCGCTGATAACGGCCGGATAGATACGCCCGAACTTTGAATCATCCGTCAGGAACCAAATCTGCCGGGCGCGGCGGATCGCGGCGGCCTTGACGGCGGCCTCCTCGGGGTCAGGGGTCGTAAAGCCCGCCTCCATCGCCACGCCGTTAGCCCCCATAAAGGCCTTGGTAAAATTGAACTGCTGCAGCGCCGTGACAGCCGCTGCGCCGATGATGGCCTCCGTCCGGGGGCGCAGCAGCCCGCCCGGCAGGCAGACATGGCAGCTTTTCTGCGCCAGCAGCCGCGCATGGGCAATGCCGTTGGTCACATAATGCGCCTCAAGCGCAGGGCCGTTCAGCGCCCGGACCATCGCCAGCGTTGAGGTGCCCGCATCAACATAGACGAAATCCTCGGCATTGATCAGCGCTGCCGCTGCCTCGGCGATGCTCTGCTTCTGGCTGACGGCCAGCGACTCCTTGGCAGCCATCGTCGGCTCGTCCGCCAAAAACTGGCCGTTCGGCAGCGTTGCGCCGCCGTGGACCTTATTCAGCCGGCCCTGCCGGTCAAGCTCGGTCAAATCGCGGCGGATGGTGGATTCACTGGCGTTCAGCGCCTCACAGAGCTCCTGAACGGTGGCAGTGCGTTTTTCTGTCAGGAGATCTAAAATCAGTGCAAAGCGTTCTTCTGCTAACATAAGCAGCTCCTTTCCCGGTCTTATGCTTGACCGTTTTTGGTGTTTTGTGATGTTTTCTGATTGATTGTATCTGTATTATACCACACATCGCGTCAAAATCAATCAGTTTCGGTCATTTTCGCTCACCAAAAATCATGGTTGTATTTTGTGCACCCTGCACAAAACAAAAAACCTCCCTCTGTGAGGGAGGCATCGCGTGTTGAAAAGCAGTCTTTCCTGCTGCTGATTCGGCTTACACAAACAGCTCAATGACAAACACCAGCGCGCAGCAGATGACCGACACCGGGAACAGCCCCGCACCGCACCATGCTGCGATGATACCTGCTGCCAGAGCAGCCGCACCCGAGATCGGCGTCTGGGTAGCGCGGATGATGGCCGGAAAGGTCATGACCGCCAGCGTCACATAGGGCACATAGTACAAAAACGACTGGATAAAGCGATTTTTGATAGGCTTGCGGATCAACGTAAGCGGCAGGATGCGGATGGCGTAGGATACCAGCGCCATAACGGCAATGTAAATGTAGTTATTCATTGTCGCCCACCTTCTCCTGTGCCGGCACCGGGAACAGCACCGCCGCTGCGCCGGAGATCAGCACCGTCAGCAGGATTGTGCGGGTGCCGTCAGACAGGGCCGCAACGCCCGGCAGGTAGCTGCAGGCGAAGCTGAGCACAAAGCTGAGCAGCACCAGCGCCGCCACAACGCGGTCCTTGCGCGCCGGGGGAATGATGATGGCCAGAAACATACCGTAAAGCGCCACGCTCAGCGCACTGACGACCCGCAGCGGCAGGGCGTTGCCTGCCACGATGCCCAGCGCCGTGCCGATCGCCCACGCCGGGGCTGCCAGCAGGATCGCACCGTAGGTGTAGCAGGGGTTTAAGTATCCGGGCCTCGCGATCGTGATGCCGAACAGCTCATCCGTGACATCGTACCCGATGAGCAGCCGATGAAAAAACGGTGTCTCGGGCGAAAAGCGCTGAGCCAGCGCACAGCTCATCAAAAGATACCGTGCGTTGGCGATCAGGGTGATGATGGCCACCTCCAGATAGGTAGCCTTGGCGGCGATCAGCGTAAAAGCCGCATACTCCCCCGCCGAGGCATTGTTCAAAAGGCTAGCCCAAAAGCCCTGCATCGGCGTCAGGCCCGCATTCCGGGCCGCAATGCCCAGTGAGAACGAAACCGCAAAATATCCCAGCGCAATCGGAAACCCGTCCCGTATACCGTCACAGAATACCCTGCGGCTGAACTGTATGGATTCCTTCATCTTATATACCTTCCTTTCACCGGATTTTATTATAGCGCAGGGCCAAGGGAAAAGAAAGGGCTGCGCAAATTTTTTCTGCTTTGCAATGTTGACCCCTGCTGCCTCGTACTCTACAATGAAAGTGAAGGGGGTCTTTTCCATGAACCGCGACGCCATCAAAATGCTTGCCATGTTCACCATGCTGCTCAATCACATTGCAAACGCCCTTCTGCCCGCCGGGCAGCCGCTGACGAACCTGTTTTTGTTCATCGGCTACTTTACCGCCGTGACGATGTGCTATTTCCTTGTGGAGGGATACGGCTACACCCGCTCCAAGCGGAACTACGCTGCACGGCTGCTGGTTTTTGCACTTCTTTCGCAGCTGCCCTACCAACTGGCTTTTCCGGACTACGGCATGGCGGGGTTTGTGCAGCTCAATATGCTGTTCACGCTGCTGCTCTGCTTTTTGGTGCTGCTGGTGCAGGAGAAGGTACACGACCGTGTGCTGCGCGGCGTCTGTATTTTCCTGCTGATCTGCGCCTCTCTTTTCTGTGACTGGGCCCTGCTGGCACCCATCTTTACGCTGCTGTTCTCGTGGGCAAAGGACACGCCCGCGCGCAAAAAAGCCGCCTTTGCCGCAGCGGCGCTGCTGTACGGCGGCATGGCCGGGCTGGGCAGCGGTTCTCTGGCAGATGCCCTCGGCTGCGCGGTGCCGGTCTTAGTGTCCGGCTTCGTCATCCTGTACCTTTATAACGGAAGGCGAGCCGTCAGGGGCCGCACCTTTTATAAGTGGTTTTTCTATGCGTTTTATCCCACCCATCTGTTGATTCTGGGGCTTCTCCGCCTTCTTGCGTGATATTTGCCGTAGGCGCTGCAGCATACCGCTGTTGGGGCTTGACGCCTGCACCCTTCGTGTATTATAATAGGTAAGCTATAAGAACGAGGTGTTGCGCAGTTGGTAGCGCGCGTGGTTTGGGACCACGAGGCCGCAGGTTCGAGTCCTGTCACCTCGACCACAACAAATGCCGTAGATTCGTTTAAATCTACGGCATTTTCTTTTTCAAGTACATGTTTTAGTACACACTTACCTATTTTCTCTGCAAACTGTGTACCAAATCATTATACACATCCGGACGTGCTTCTTTCAGCGCATCCATAAACTCATCCAGCACACGCCACACTCGCCCGGTATCGGCCTTTTTTACAATCTCCAAAAATTCACTCATCCTGTAAACGCTCCAATTTCCGCATTACGCCATTATAAACTTTAGGGTTTGCTACATACAAGGCCGACATAAGCTCATCCAGCACGTTCAGCGCTGCTGCGATGTCTATGTTTGACACAGCCCGTAAAAAGTCACTGCTGCCAACAGCAGCCCTTGTAGACGGCTCTGCCGCTTCGTAGTAGCACACAGGCTCTTGCAATTTTGCTTTCTGCGGAGAATGGGACGCATCTGCAAGACGCTGATTTTTCACAACATACAGCGCTGCCAAATTTTTAACTCTGGTCATGGTGAGTTCGCTGTTTTCGATTTCGGCTATAGCGCCGTCAATCTCTCGCACGTCAACCATAGCCCTTACACCTCACTTTAACCGTTTTGCATCGTGTCAATGCAGCGCTGGATGACTTCCCTGTCTTTGCTGTCAGCCACGCGCATAATATCTTCCATGCGGGAAATCAGTGAATCGCGACCATCGTCCATGCTGTAGTGCCCGCGCACATAATGCGAACCGTGCCGCGCATAGCTACTGCCGCGTCCATAATTGCCGCGCATATTTGCGCTCCAATCACCATCCCGGCTGTAATCTTCGTCGCGGCTGTAACCGCCTTCTTCCAGCATGGTGATTTTGTCGATGTTCTTGATGGTGTCCGTGAGCTTATGCACCGTTTCAAGGTCGCCCGCGCTCATTTCTCCCTTTTTTCCGATTTCGTCAAGCTCACTGCACAGCATATCTTTCAGATCATACAAGGTTTTCATACTCATTTTCATTCTCCTTTCAGCCGACGCGCTCGGCAATGAGATTCGAGTTTGCAAAAAGCACCGCCTGTGCGCTCGTGTTCTTTGCGGCAACCGTCACGCAGCAACCGCGCGGAACATCCACAAACGCCGCCACAAACACGTTAAAGTAATTCTCCACTGCTGCGGGCGTAACCGTTGCAGTGGCGCTTACAAGAGGCTCTCCGTTGATTGTCAGCGCTGAAGTGATGGCGCCGACAGTGCCGCCCGTGGGAATCGCAATGTTCGCGCCAAAGCTCACCTTATAACGCGCCTTGCACTGGTTCGTGATGCCGCGCAAGGTGACGATGCCCGCGCCCTCACGATGCACAATGCAGCTTTTTCCGCAGACTGCCGTTTCGGTAAGCGGCACATTTTGCCCTGCGGCAACGTTCACGATACTTGAATTCGTAAATTCAGCCATAAAATCAATCCTTTCCTATAAATATAGCGGCGGGACTGTTGCCCCGCCGCTTTTTTTTGCAAAATCAGCTGTCGGGCTGAACAGCCTACTATATATAAGTAGGCAGTTGCTTACATTTTGTTAGCAGCCGCACCCGCCGCAGCCGGTGCCGCAGTTACCGTACTGGTAAGGTGCAGGAACCGGAAAAGCGGGAACAGGGCGCGGGTTGTAGTATGCCAGCTGACCACTCATGTATGCCTTGAGGGTCTCGTTCTGCGCTGCCTGACTTGCCGCAAGCTGTGCGGCAAAAAGCTGCTGGTTCTGCTCGGCAATCTTGGCATCCTTGGCCTCGATGCGCTGAGCGGTCAAAGCATCAAGCACCGCACGCGCATTGGCGTTCTGGTTTTCGATGATGTCCCGAGTGCCGTTCTGAATGGTCTGGCGAGTATCGCAAGCCTGCGTAGCAAGGTTGTAGTTTACGCCCTGAATCGCCTCGCGGGTCTCGCAGCAACAATTAGCCTGCTGCATCTGCATGGCAAAAAGTTGCTGCATAAATGCGGCCTGCTGGTTTGCGCGGCTGATTTCAGCCGACATAAAGCCCTGCTGCATAGCATTCTGCACGCCGTTGACAAGCTGCGCCTGAGCATAGAAGCCGTCACACAGGCCGTTGTTCACGACGTCGATTTTGCGTTCGATGTTGGCAAAGTCGCTGGTGAGAATGTAACCATCGACAGCGCCAGCACCATTACCGCCGCCAAATCCGTTGTTGCCCCAGTTACCGCCCCAGCCGCAAAAAACGAAGAGGAAGAGAATAATAATATACAGCAAACCATCGCCGCCAAAGCCCCAGCCGTTGCCATTGCCCGTATTTGCGGGCTGAACAGGCATTGTCATAACAGTGCCGTCCGAAGAAAGACTCATGTTTAACTCCTTTCAAAAGTTGAATGTATTGTTCACCGTGCGCACGGGTTGAACCTATTTTAAAAAGCTCTGAAACTGCTGCGCCATCGCTTGCAGCTGGTTTAGCTGCTGCTGGCTCATTTTGCCAGATTGCAGCAATTTTTGAACTTCTTGCTTCGGGTCGCCTTGAAAATTTTGTCGGAACTGCTGAAACTGCTGCATCATTTGCTGAAATTGTCCCATTGCGCCCGGCATTTTGCCGCCGCCAAGAGCGTTAAACAGAGGGTTGCTCATTGTCTGCCTCCTTTTTCTTGCGCGTTAAAAGTTTATCTGCCGCCAGCGCGTCAAAGCGGGCTGTCAGTGCGTTGAACTCTTGCCGTGTGACATATTCCTCTTTCGGTTTTTGCGCGGTCTGTGCGGGCTGTTTCTGGCTTGCCGTGCGTTCCGAGTAGTCAAAAACACGCAATGGCTGCGGCATACCGCTGGCATCGGTGGCCTTAATGTAAAATGTACTGTTTTCGCTGTCCATCAGCAGTACGCTGTTCCCTGCCGCCACCATATACGCTTTGGCTCCCTCTTCTCCTTGCACCCAGATAATAGGCGAGCTTTGCTGTGCCGGTTGCTGCTGCGGATATGCCGCCTGTCGGAGCTGTGCGAGTTGATCGGGCATGGCCGACGGCATCTGCTGCCCCATTGGATAATAGTTCGGCATATAGCCGGGCTGATACGGTACGCCAAACGCCATAGTCAATCATCCTTTCTGCCAGTAGTACAGCGGCACTTCATCTCCGCTGTCCCATGTATCCAGCCAATCCCCATTCTGCACGCACACAACATGCGTAGCCATTGCCAAAATATACGTTCCGTCCGAGTGGTCTTTTGCAAACTGCGCCACTGTGTAACAATCCGGGCAGCTGTTTGGCAACGTGTAGCGCTTCCACCCACATCGCCGCAGATAACTGCCCCAGACATAGTTTGCAGACGGCATATCATGAAGTTCAAATCCTGCCAACACAAGCGCCGCATATACAGTCGCCCACTCTTGATGCGTTGCGGCTGCAATGGCTCTGACTGTACAATCTCCAACGCGCTTTTGTTCCGGGTTTAGGTTGATTTGCTTGTATGCCATCCGAACCGCTCCTTTTATCTAAATTGTACAAAAAAAGACGGCACAACGTAGGCCAGTAAAGTGCCAACATTGTTCCGTTTTTGGGACAAAATAAAAATGGCGCGGCCACAAAAGCAGCCGCGCCATTTAAATCAGCCTATTTTGTTTTTGATGCTGTGTACGCGCCGTTTTACCGTGCGCTCGCTGCAATTCAGTTCTGCCGCAATATCAGCATTGCGCCAGCCGCGCCGCCGAAGCTGCAAAACATCCGTTTCTTCATCGGTCAGCAAACCGCCGACAAAATCAAACTTTGGCATGATTACTCATCCTTCTTGTTCTTGCTTTCGGTCTGTGTTCCAAAATAAAAGGCCACGACCATTGTCACAATAGTCATCACTGTGTCCGGCTGCAGGCCGCCCCGCAATGCCATTACGGCAAAAACCGCAACCACCACAAGCGTTACAATAGTTTTTACCTTGATAAGAGCTGCCAGATTTTTCAAAAAATCGCCCATAGATATGCACCTTCTTTTAGCCGATCAGATGCTTCTGCAAGTCTTTCTTTGCTTTCTGCATCTGGTCAATGTTGTTTCCGTCAAGGTTGTGGTCAAGCAGGGCAAGCAGCGCCTGCATGGTCACGCGCTGCCCCTCGTCCATGCGGTCAAGCCGCAATTTGTCGCTTTTCAAGAATCCCTCCATAGCGTTCACTCGCGCTTCTAACTTGGTAATGCGGTTGTCTTGGTCGGCCTTCGGCTTTTTTATGGCAGTGATTACTTTGCTGATAGCCACGCCCCCGGCATACAGACCAGCAGCAGCACCTGCCGCGTAAATCAAAAAAGCCCAGGCCTCCGCAAGCGTAAACGAAAATACATGCTGCATCGGCATCACACCTCCGCCCATTCAGATTTGTACAGCCCGGCATCGGTCAGCCCGCGGCTCTGGCACACGGCAAAGACGGCGTCTGCATCGCCCTGCGACACCGGCCCAACGGTAATCACTTGCATCTTTGTATCGCTCTGCCAGCTTTTAATCAGGCGGTTAAAGTCCGTGTCTTTGGCAATGCCGTCTACCTTACCCTGCCCGTACTGGTGCAGATGGCGCGGCAGGTTCGTGTCGTAGTTTTTGCGGGAATCTGCCAGCCAGCCAATATAACCGTTCTCAAGCACAAGGGCAGAATACTCAATGCAGTTGTAGGCAAAGTTGGTGAATGTGTACAACCCGGGCAGATACCCCAGCTCCCGCACACGCTCGCAAAACGCTTTTGCCGCTGCCGTGCGTGCCGCCTTGTCAATGCCGTCCGCGCGGCCCTTGTGGTTTTCCTCGCTGCTGTACTCCGCATCAAAAAACAGCGGCAGTCCCTTGCCGCGCCCGTTCAGCCACTCCACCGCGTACTCAGCTTCTTCTCTGCCTTCCTCTGCGTTCACGGCCTGTGAGAAGAAATAGAATCCCGCAAGCTTGCTGTTTGCCAGCGCGCCGGAAACGTTCGCCTCAAACTTGTCATCCAGTGCAAGTGCGCCGTTGCCATAGCCGCGATACCCGATGCGGATAAACGCCTTGTACGGCATCTTCTCCCAGTCAATGTCTTTCTGCCACTTGGATACGTCAATGTAGTCAGGCTTGTCTGCATCCGTCTTGCTGTCGGAACTCTCCCCATATGTCCCCACTGCATTGTCACAGCACGCGTATGCAATCGGGTCAAGGCCCTTTCCGGTGGCCGTTGCCCGCACCTCAAAGTGGCAGTGCTCGTAGGGCGGGTCTGCGAGGGCCGCGTTGCCGGTGTTGCCCATAACGCCCAGCGCGTCCCCGCTGGCCACCCGCTGCCCGGCCTTGACCAGCAGCCGTGCGCAGTGGGCAAAGTAGAGAAAATTCACCGCATCCGGGGTCTGCGCGCGATCAAGCTGCACGCAGACATAATAGCCCCACTCCCATGTCTTGTCGCTCTTGTCGGTTACGATCCGGGCACGGGTTACAGTGCCGCTGATGCTTTTGCCTTTGTAGGTCGGCATATAGATGGTCTTGTCATCCAGTGCCTCAAGGTCGATGCCGCCGTGCCATGTCTTGCCACCGCCCCGGGTGTAGCCGTACCGGGCGTAGTTGTACCGCACCCGGAACCGGCCCTTGTAAATGCTTGTCATGTATCTACCTCCTCGCTCATTCCTCAACCGGCGGCGTGGGCCACTCCACCGCGTAGGGGAAGCCGGCCTGCTCGGGCACATCGCGCAGTGCCTGCCGGTAGGCCTTCCAGTCGGCCTTCACCGTCTTGGCGTCCGTCAACACCGTCCAGTCAGTGGCGTCAATCAGCTTGTCCCTCTCTGCACGCACAGCAGCCGCAGCGGCATTGTAGTCGTGCTGCCTGACCAGCGCGGCCCACGCATCCGGGTTGGTGCTGATGCCGCCTGCGGGCAGCGCTGTGACCATCTCATAGGTCGTATACTGCCAGCCGTGCCGGGGCGTGTCCATATTGGACACAGCCTCGCAGGTGACTTCCTGCTCATCCTCATACAGCCGTATGAGCGTTGCTCCACCAGGAAGCGGCTCGCACTCAAAGCGATCGCGCCGCTCTGCGCACTCAGTTTTAACCATGTGTAATCACTCTCCTTATGTTTTTGCAGCCTGTCAATATCGGTCAGTTTTGTGGGGGCCTCGCTGCCCCCACGCCCCCGCTTAACCGGGGATAGAAAGGTCCGCCGAAGCGATCCAGCTGGACAACGAGTCATCGCCGTAGAGGTCGACGTAGAACACGCCGTCTCGATCCTTGGTGCCGGAGCGGCCGCCGCGCCGCACGATGCAGGTGCCTCTATTGTTGATGTAGAAATAGTCAGCCAGATAGGTGGACGAACTGCCGCCGACCTCTTTGGTGATTTGCAGCTGGGGAACGCGCTCATCCGCCTGGAGGTTCTTTGCCCAGCCCTCACCGGGCAGGGTCAGCGTATCCAGCTTGATGTAGTCGTTGGCGCTGCTCCACTGGTACTTTGTGGGGTCATCGCAGTAGTACGGTACGCCATCGATCAGCTTCCAGTCGCACTCAAAGTGCCACTGGTTGCCGTAGAGAGGGTTTTCCACACCGTAGAACACAAAGCTGTGCTTGCCGTCCGTATTGCTCACAGGGCTGCCGCAGGTGGAGAGTACACTGTTGGCCGTGCCGGTGCTCTGCATGATGCGCCAGATTTTGTGATCGGTGGTCGTGGTCACAGGGTCGCCGGTGAAGCTGGCCTTCACATTGGCAGTGTCGCCCTCAATGGCCTCGATGGCGGTCACGATACGCCGATTTGCTACGCTCTCGTTCTCGCCGCCGGTGCCGATCGAGATAGTCATGCCGACCTCCAGCACATCCTTGCCAACGGTCACTGCCGCCTCGCTGGTACGCGCGCCGGTAACGGCCACATCCGTGGCGTACAGGTTGGAAACACCGCGGATCTTCTCCTGCGTGTTCCGCGTACCATACACAACGATCATCAGGTAGGCCAGCACCTCAAAGTCGGCGCTCGTGTTGATGCAGTACGTCTCGCCCCACAGCCGTGCCGCAGCCAAGAACTGCGAGATCGTCTTGTTGCCGGTGCTGACAACGCCCGCGATGCTGTGCAGCTTGCCGTCCGCACCGATGCTGCCGGGGAAGGCGGGCAGGTAGCACTTCTGCTTGAGGGAGCCGTCCGCGTTCTGAAACTTCTTCGGTGCGCGAAATCCCGGCATCGGCACTGCCGACACGCGCGGATTGACATCTAACATGCCGGAGACATAGAACAGCGGCACCTCAATCAGCACCTCGCCGTTCGTGCCATCCTCAATGTAGCCGGGCTGGCCTTTGTAGGCGTTGACCGTGACCGTGCCGTCCGCGGTGAGCGTGCAGCAGCAACGCCGCATGCCCGCCCAAGGATAGACGCCGTCAAAGTCGTTCTGCCCTGCCACCGTATCCGTGCCCGGCGTAAAGACAAAATTTTTCGCCGCGCCGGTGCGTGTGCCAGCAGAGGTCGAGCCGCTGAACTCCACCCCATAGTAGGACACAGAGCCCACGATCTCGGCTGCCTCTTTGGCCGAAGCCGCCGCAGCAGTCTTGCTCTCATCAGCTGCGGTTGCCGCATTGTCCGCAGTCTTAGCCGCAGCAGCTGCATCATCCGCCGACTTTTTAGCCGCCGCCGCGCTGTCGGCCGCGGCAGTGGCAGAATCGGCAGCCTTTTTGGCCTCGCTCTCCGCGTTGCCCTGTGCAGTCAGTGCAGCCTTAGCCGCAGCCTGCGCATCATCGCTGGCCGCCTCTGCCGCTTCTTTGGCAGCAAGCGCGGCCTTTGCATACGGCCCGGCCTTGGCAGCATCTGCCGCCGCATTTTCCGCCGCCTGTTGAGCTTTATTTGCGCTTGCTTTAGCTTGCATAGTTGCTTCAAGCACCTGCGCCGCCAGCTCGGGCGTCGGCTCTGCATCCGCGCCGCCGTATACGCCCGCTTGCTCAAGGATAAGATACTCCACATTACAACTTGCCCGCTGCACGCCGGATGCCAGCCCTGCCAGCACAAGCACGCCATCCTTGGCCTCTTTCGTCACCTCGGGCGGCACATCCATGGCATCCCCATCCAGCAGGGCCACGCGCAGCGGCTCTTCCCGCCCGGGGATGTGCCACGTTGCGGTGAGATTCAGCCCGTCCCACCCGGCCCCGCGCTCAATCTTGATACTCTCCGTGCCAAAGCTGGAATTAGTCCCCAGCACCAGCTTTCGCGGAATTGGGGTGTAGTTGTCCAGCCTCAAAGTATGTACCATGATCTCCCCCCCTTAACAGTACAACAGTTTCTCGGCGTTGATTACGATTGGTTCTTTCATGGTTTCGCCCTCATCTCATGCGGAAGCAATAAACCCCGGCACTTAATGTATAAACAACTCCCGGGTCGTGATTTGTTTTGTGAAGAATGTCATATAAGTAAGTAAGTGGCGTTATCTTTGCCGTACCGTTTCCTTCATAGGCTTCAATATTCAGCATATTGGCATTGCAGACATTTGTAACTGCATTAACATTTCCGGCCCCGCTATAATGCGCCAGAAAGCCGGGTTCCGGAATGCCTTGCGCAACCAACATTGCCGCGTACTCCGGAATAGGGTTTCCGTAGCCGGTCTGATACTGTATAACCAAATATAAATATTTGTCTTTTGTCCATGTTGCCGCCTTTACAAGACCACTCCCGTCATGGTATCCAGCAGGGACTGTATAAGTGTCTCCGGGATTGATGGATGCATTTACTGCCCCATTGTTTGGCATCGTACCTTTTTGCAGTGCCTTGCTGCCCGCGTAAAATTTCTGCCCATCCAGCACCTGTGCCGCGCTGGCGGTGGCCTGTGCCAGCCTTGCATTGGATAATCCACCGCCGCCGTTAAAATCCAGCCGCGTGCCGTCAAAGGTAAACAGCACCCAGCGCCCGGCCACGATGCAGTCCCCGTCCGCCGCGTCCGCCCCGCAATACGCAGGCACGGCCACACCGTTGACCGTCCATGTATCGCCCGCACTCCACGCCGCCGGGACCTTAAACCGCCCCACCGCGCCCTCGCCCGTCAGCGCATACACGCTGCCGCTCTTGCTGCACTCATATTCCTGCACGCAGATATTCACCCCGTCACCAGACGGGTCATACTGCGCCTTTGTCATCATTGCTGTGCCACCGTGCAGTTGCGCCAGCTCGGTCTTTACCTTTTCCAGCAATGAGGAAAACTGCGCCTGCATGGTGGTAGTATCAACGCTAACCCAGTCCGTAACAAGCCCACACACATCGGGGTCAAGCCGTTCGTCCGTGATATTATCCGCAGAAATGCTGCTTGCTGCCACTGCAACATAAATACGCGCAAGAGAGATTTGCCGCTTCAAAGTGTTGTTTGTAAGTCCCGGGGCGGTAGGTGTATTATTTGGCGTACCTTTTAGTACTTCAATGCGCGGCTTTGACGCATAATCCACCGTGTCCCAGCTAACAACAATCCTGTCAACACGTGGCAGAATGGCATCTGGCAGCGGGATTGTCAGCTGCAACTCGCTTCCAGTCTGTTCTTTTGTATCATTCCAAAAAACTGTGCCGTCCGCTTTGTCGTTCGCCAGCCAGCCCACGCCATCTGAAACGCTTACCGTCATATCACCGTTTGCGGTAACACTCAAATTGCCATCTGCGCCAAAAACGCCGCTGGAACGCCCATGCAGCCATTTCATCACATTTTCGGCTCCGATGTATTCATCCACGTTATTCGGAAAATTTTTAATTTCTGCCACTTTATCACCTCAAAACTGTTAAAATCGGGTCGCCAATAACCAGCTTGACGCTTGATCCGTTTGCATCCTGTAAATACTTTGCCGCCGTGATTCTTGCCTTGTACTTTACACCCAGTCGCAAAGAAACGCACCAAACCAAATCGCCAACATTGTATGCCGTGCCAAGCTCGTCACCGTCCGCGTCAATCGAAAAGCCGTTGCGGTTCAGGTGACTGCCCAACTGTAAAGCGGCGTACTGCTTTACGCGGCTTTCAAAATCCGCGTTACTTTCATCATCTTGCTGGCTGTCGCCGCTGAAACTTGCCCATAGTTCCCGCCGCTCGTTGTCACTGGCCGTGCCAGCCTTTACAACGAAGCTTGTTCCGTCCTTATATTTGGCTTCGCAGTAACACACGTTTTTGTATTCAGAAATGTCCTTGTCAACTACAAGTCCGGGCGCTGTGCCGCGTTCTTGAACAAACAAAACTGCGGTCAGCCCCTCTGTGCGGTCAATACCTTTGTATACCTCAAACGTCTGGGTCTTGGCCCGATAGTCAAAAACAATACGGTTACCAAGGCCGGCGTCCGTCAAAACGGGAATTATCTTTTTTAAAAGTTCCTCGCCGTATACCTCTGTCGCGGGCACGGTTTCAGGCAGGCCCTTACCAGCAGCCAGCAGCACCGGAAGCCCCCGCAGGTTGTTGCGTACAATTTTGTAAACATCAGTCTCCACATTCACAACGCTGGCCGATTCTGCCACTATGCGCCGATTCAGTCGGTTGTTCAAGCTGTAGCCGTTCAGCGTGATTTCTCCGTTGTCGCTGTCAAACTGTACCTCTGCTACTTCGTAAGCTAATCTACGCTCTACGATGTACAAAACTGCGTCCAGTTCTACAATAGAGATACTGTAATCGTCCATCGGTAGAACCAACGTGAATTTTCCTACATCGTTATAATAATCCGAAAACTCGCTGCTGATGGCGTGGGTAATTTCGTGTCGGTTGCTAAGGTCATGGGAGAAAAGCTCTAATCTCATATTACCGTTACACCCGCACTTTCTTCCGCAAACGAAACACTCATTTCAACGTTTTCAAGCCCGCTGTCCGCAGTAGGTTTCCACGCATTATCGCCCGTATGAATTCTGTACAGTGTACTTTCAAGCGTAAGTGCGCCCCGACAGTCACCGTCCTTAGAGCTTGTGACCGTTGTCTTTCCGTGCGATGTCTTGATAACGACACGCTCATCTTCCACAAGCGTTTTTTCAAGCCGCAGCACTTCACCTGTCAGCATGTTTTCAATGCCTACGTTTGTTGCCGTCTCGCCAATGCAATTGATTTCCAACCTAAACGGCACATCAAACTGACCAAAATTCTGCAAAACAATGTATTTCAGCACAATGACTTTTCCGAAATAATACGTTTTGCTGATATTCCATGGGAATTTAAAACCTTTTTGCACGCCGCGCAGCTGCATTGCCTTTCGTTCGCCGCTTTCCCAATACGGGTAGGGGGCAAGCAGACCAAGCTGAAACGGCGCACCGCGTTTTGATGCGCCAATAGTAGGCGATGCCGTTACAACAACGTCTATGTGCCATTCTCCGGCATATAGCACCCCTGTCAAGTCAGGCCGTACAACGGTCGCAAGCGCATCTTTAAGCGATTGTGCGTTGTCTCCGATAACTCTGCCATTGATGGTAATAGGCCGCGTCTGAATGGCCTTAGATTGCACAGTAGCGCCTACCTGACCGATGCCTTGCGCCGTGTTGGCAGTGACCGAAATTGTATCAATGCCATCTGGCTTGCTGATAAGATAACCATGCGCGTAGTCAAACACAATAGACTGCCCCAGCGAGTTGACGTACTTGAAAGTCTTGCTTAAAAAACTCATAACGCCCACCTCGCCCGCTGGAAATACGCCGCTGTGCTTGCTGCCAGTTCAACCGGTGTCTGCTTTGCCGCGTAAATTGTCTGATTAACTGTAAAGCTGCCACCGCCGCTATTGCCGCGCCGGTAAGCATCCGCTTCATCGGCAGTCAGCACCATCTCGCCGCGATGCAGGTTGACAACATAATTGTTATACGGAACGAAATCAAGGCCGCCTGCACGACCACCGGTTGTGCCACTACTGTTGACATCTACATTAACAGAGCGGTTCCCGAACAGGCTGTCCCACAAACCATTGAACCAGCTGACAAGGCCGTTCCAAGCTGCAGAAATGCCGTCAATAATGCCATCAATGACCGCGTTGCCCATCTGCATTGCGCCTTCTACAATGTCCGGCAAATGCTCTATAAAGTAGGTCAGCAGGGTTTCCACGATAGATGCAGCGGCAATCATAATGTCCGGCAAGTGTTCCGAAACGCCCTCTACAAACGCAATAAGCATTTGTCCGGCAGTGTCAAGCATCTGCGGCAAGTTTTCATTTAGCTTTGAAACCAGCGTCAAGACGATTTGCAAGGCAGATTGTGCAACGGTTGGCAGCATTTGATAGATGCCGTTTCCCAGCACGGTTATAATCTGAATTGCCGAATCAATAAGTTGCGCCGCGTTTGCGCTGATTCCCGTCACAAGAGTCTGCACGATGTTCACGGCAGACTGCGCCAGATGCGGCAAAACAGTTTCAATCAAGCCGGGCAACTCTGCCATGATGGGAGGGACAAGGCTCTCTATCAGCTTAGCAGCGCCGTTTAGGGCAACTTCTATGCGAGGGATGATGTTACTTGCCGCTGTAGTTGCGCTATCCACAAAGTTGCTGATAAGCTGCTCAAAATTGGCATTATCGTCCGCAACACCTGTGACAAGGTTTGCCCATGCGGCTTTTGCGGCGCTCAAGCTGCCAGAAATCGTGGTAGACGCTTCTTTTGCCGTTGTGCCTGTGATGTCGTACTCCGTCTGAATATCATGGATTGCAAGGATAATGTCCGAAAAGCTGTCAATGCTGTAATCTGTGTATTTACCCTGTGCCGCATTGAGCTTGTTTGCATCATCTAGCAAGCGCTCCATTTCTTCTTTAGTGCCGCCATAGCCCAATTTCAGGTTGTCCAATAACTGGAATTGTCCCTTTGCAAAGCCATTGTATGCGTCTTGTACGCTATCGGCGGAGCTGCCGAATTTGTTCCAGTTGTCGGCCATGTCAGATACAGCCATATTAGACAATTCCGCTGCCTGTTCCGTATCTCCGCCCAGACTGGACACAAGCGCAGCTGCATAAGATGTTGCTGTCGTCATGTACTCATTGGCCGTCATGCCAGACGTTTTATAGGCATCGGCCGCATACCGCTGCACTTTGGCTGCGCTGTCTTTGTACAGCGTTTCCACGCCGCCTACAAGCTGCTCATAGTCCGCATAGCTGTTTATCGCAAGCGTTGTAAGCGCCGATACTGCCGCCGCGCCCGCTGTGGTAGCGGCAACGGATACTTTCGCAACGTTCGTAGCAACGTTAAAGATGCCTTTTCCAACTGTTGAAGCGGCTGAACCAACCTTTCCGAACAGTCCCGTTAATCCGCTTGCGCTGCTTTTCGCATTTTTCAAGCCTTTCTCGTATTCGCTGGAATCCAGCGAAATTTTTGCAAAAAGGTCAAATACGTCCACTTACTCGCTCACCTCCTGCCGTTCTTTTGTTTTCAACCCATGCCGCGCCGCAAAATCTTTAAAATCCGCCTGCACCTGTTCCGGTGTCCGCGTATCCACTTTGGGCGGGTGGATAATGTCAATATATCTCGCTGGCCTGTCCTTTACGCCTGTTACCGCTACCACAAGGCTCCATGCGCTGTCGGTCATGTACACCCTGTAAAGCTGTTCTTCAAAATCAGCTTTTAAAGCGTAAGGCAGCGCCGACACAAGCGCCTTTGCGCTCAGTTTCGGCATTTTCAGCAGTACAGGGATTACTTGTTCTGCCCGCCACCGAGATACGATTTGAAAAAATCAACAAAACCCTTATCGCTCAGCAGGTCGGCAGCTTGCTTGCAGGTGATAAGGAAATTCTGTTTGCCGATTTCTTCCACCGTCAGGCCGTTGAACGGTGCAAGGATTTCGTACACATCCTCGCGGTGCTGTTTCAACGCAATATTCAGCAGCTTAACGATTTTCGCAAGGCCGAAACGCTGCATCGCAATGCGGGTCGTTTCACCCTTCGGCATGGCTTTCTGCATCTCTTTCACAAGCGCTTCATCATCGATCAGGTTTGTGATGGGCTGCGCGATTTGCAGAACGACTTCCAGTGCTTCGTCAGTGCTAAGTTCAGAAAAAATCCGCATTACGCTTCATCCTCTCCGGCCTTGATATACACCTCGCACGGCACAGTGTCCTGCGCGGTAATGGAGTAGTGCGCCGTGTATTCAAAGCTCATTTGGCCTTTTCCCTTGTCACCCGTCTGCAAGCTGAAACCGCCGGTAGACAGCGTATTCAGCATGTGAATGGCGCAGAAACCGCCATTCGTAGTGCCGTGCTTGTCGGAATAGTCGCAAAGCAGCCACAAATCCGTAAAGTCACTGTCTTTCAGGTCGTTGCGCGGCGTGATTTTGGAAACTTTGGAAGTGGTCGTAACATCCGCAGCGCCAAGCATGCTCTTGGCATTCTCTGCCGATGCCGAAACATAAGTGCCGCTGCACTTGACTTCCCACGATTCAATCTGCTTCAGTTCTTTCATGTTCTTGGGGCAGTTGTCGATATCCTCGCCGAAGTCGGTAAAGCTCGGCACAGCCGTAAAGTTGATGCCGCCGGTCGTAGCGCCCAGCAGCGCACTTTCTTCCGGCGCAGTACCGGCAGCCGGGTCAAACGTAGTTGCAAGATAACCCGCGTTCAAGACAAGTTCCTTAAACGCAGATTCAGGAATACGAGTAAATTTCATGCTTTCACCTCAATTTAGGCATAAAAATTCGGCGGTCACGTTGATGTACCGCCGTTTTAGGTTTTTGTCTGTGTCATCTGCCAGCGATTGACAGAACGGGGAGCCGCGTTTTAACCAAATAAAACCGCCATCTACCGGTAGCGTCACGCCGCCAATGCCCAGCGCGTCCGAAAGCTCAAGCGCTTTTGCATTGGGCACCGCCTCGCTCGTGGTATGGAACCACATGTTGACCGTCAGCGATACCGCCCCGCCGCCCCATGCGTCAAACACAGCATCATAGGTCAGGTATGGGAGTACAGCGTCATCCGGCACGGCGTTGCTTGCGTAAGCGGTCATAAACCGTCCGAAAAACTGCTGTAATGCAGCGCCTTTTGTCATGTAAGCAATCCCTCCCACAATCGTTCAGCCGTAAAACTTTTTAGTCCGTTCAGCATCGGGGAAGCACTTGCAGGGGCTTGCTTTTCTTCCGGGCGGCTTGTGACCCGGAAATATGCCCCGGTAGTCAAGTCCTTGTACACGCTGCCGTACTCGATGGGAACATCTTTCCGCACAACGCCGGTATATACGCTGGTCACGCCCTCTGCTTCTGCACGGCGAGCCTCCAAACTGCTATCCAGCGAAACGAAATTGTCAAACTCCGCGCCCTCTCTCCACTCGGTAGCATAGCCGCCTTCTCCGTCAGGCTTTGTCAGCTTGTCCATGATGATGCAGCTATGCGAAAAATCATCAAGCAAGCTCATAATGATACCTCACTTCACCGTTTGGCTCTCTATCGGAAATAACGCGGGCATTGTTTGCGTTCACAAACATTTCGACAATTTTTAAGCATCCCTCAGCTGTAGATTTGTCAATGTTCATGCTGAGATTTACAGTAACATCGACGTCGAGTTTATCGGTTCTCATTACAGTTTCCTCCACTTGTTCAGCCGAGAAGCAAACACGCCCTGCCAGCCCGTCACAGAGCCGCCAGAATTGCCGTTTGCGCTCGATTTGGTGTAACTGTACCCAGCAAAGCTCTCACTCTGGAATGGGCTGTTTGCGGCGTTCTCGTACTGCTTGCGCCACGCCTTGATTTCTTCCTCAAGGTGCAGAAATTCGGCAGGAACGGCCATGGCCCAGACAGCTCCGTCAAAGGTTTCATCCCTAAGCGCACAGTCGCCGTACTGGTAAACGCCGTCATTTAGAACGCTGCCCACAATGCGGAAATACTGTCCGGCACGCAAAAAAGGCAGCGCAATGCTGCCGCCCTTGATGGTGTATGTGTCCGGGTGGACGCCGCCGGGAATAAAGAAGTAATTTCGACATTCCCTCATCAATTCCTCAAGCATTGTGCTGCCTCCTATTACTTAACTTCTTTCTGGGTGTTCACGGCTGCCTGCGTTGCGGGCTGCACGGTAATAACAGCAATTCCGTCAAGATACTCAGCCCACAGAGCCATACCCATAAGGGCAAAGCTCTCGCCGACTGCCGTACCGTAGTTGCCCTGTGCGTGGAAACCAATCAGATTGGTTTCGCCCTTGACGGTGTAGGACAGACCCAGACGAGCGAACTCGCTATCACCGGGGTCAATGTAGTACAGGTCGATGTTCTCAACCGGGGTGGCGATAATCTTGTTGCGCGCAATCTGGGTCTCAGGCAGCAGAAACAGGGTGCTATAGCCCATGAAATTTTTGATGTAGGTCAGGCCGAAAGCGTTCTGAACGGTAATGTTTGCAGTACCCAGATAGTCATAAGCATCCAAAATGTTGGCAAAGCCTACGACTTCAGTCACATCCTTCTGCATTTTGGCGAACTTGTTCAGCACTTCTCCCTGCGCTTTTGCAAGGCCGGCCTGCCAAGAATCGGCAGTTCCAGTCAGAGAGCCGGTGTTGAGGAAGGTGTAGAACTTGGACAGGACGGCGTTCTGCAGCTTGGTGAGGAAAGCATCGTCGGATTTCTGCACAGCGATTGCAGCGCCGTACTTGGACACGTCCTCAACAGGAACTGCCTTTGCATACTTTTCGATCGTCAGGTCTTCCTTTGTGCTCTGCGTGATGGTGGCCTTGCTGTAAGGGATAACTGCGCCGGGGGCAACCTTGCCATTTTCCAGTTCTATGCTGGCGGTGTAGGAAATCAGAGAAGTGCCGGGGGCTTTGCGGATGGGACGCATAACGCCCAGAATCTGCTCCAGAGCGTCCCAGTTGTCCGAAAAACGGGTCACGAAATCAACCTCGCGGGCGGTCACGCTGGCATAAACGTTCGGCAGAGAATCGCGGGGGGTGGTCAGAGTTTCAAGTTTAGTTGCAGCCATATTTAGGCTCCTTTCATTCGGTAGTGTTGTTAAGGTTTTCCTCGATGGCCTTCAAGCGGGATTCATAGTCCAGCACATAATGGCCTTTTTCGTCCTTTTTGTAGATGTCAGCCATCGAAAGTTTTGCGCCGCCGCTGTTGGCGGGCGGGTTTGGGGTGTTGGCTCCCTGCGTGCTGGTCGTGGTGATGTACTCGCCATAGCCGTCTTTCAGGCTCTTTTCAAGTTTGGCGGCATCCTTGACAGTGCCGTCTTCATCCAGTTCCAGCTTGTCCAGCAAGCCGTCAGCCTTTGCCAGTTTCGCCACGCTTTGGACGCGCTTGTCAGATACACCGATTTTTTGCAGCAAAGCACCCAACGCCTTTTCTTTGGCGGTGGTTGCTTTCTCGGCATCGACAGCCTTTTTGTAATCCTCGAAAGCCTTGTGTTCGCTTTCGTATTTGGATTTGTAGCCGTCATCGCCTTTGCCCTTGATATCGTCCAGTTCCTTTTGGACGGCGGGCAGCTTTTCCGCGTCGGCCTTATAGCGGTCAATGTCCGCTTTCAAACCGTTTACGGTGTCAGTATGGGCTTCAATAATGGTGTCCTGCTGCTCTTCGGTCAGCCCCATACCTTTCAGCAGCTTGCGGGTAATTGCCATGTTGTTTTGCTCCTTTTCTTCGGTGCCGGTCCTTCGGCATTAGCATTTATTCAAAACAGCAGTTCTTCGCTGTTTTTGCGTATAAAAATAGCACCTGCCGCAAGTGCGGTAGATGCTAATAAAAAGAGCCGAGAGGCTTATTTGCCTTTCAGCTCTGCTTCGATGATTCTTTTGTACTGTTCGCCGTGCTCTGCAACGGCAGGCTTGATAAAAGGCTTTGCCCGTTGGCCGTGCGTCAAATGCCAATCGCCTTTTGCATCTTGGTACACCCACGGCGTTTGTCTACCGCCCGGATAGTAAATACCAGTACCGCACTCAACATACACGCCGTATTCGCTGTTTGTGCCCACGTAGGCAGCCCGTTCGCCGCTGTCTGCTACTGTATGAGTAATGCTGTTGCGCAGGTTGCCAGTGTCCACGGGGCATAGCTTTTTTGCGTACCCCTCGCCCACAAGCCCGCATTTTTCCAACGCCCGCTGGCAAGCGGATTCCAGAGCTTCCAATACCTCGTCACTGTGGTCTTCAAGTGTGATTTTCATTGCGCATCAATCCTCTTCAAGTGCTTTGTAAAACGCCTCATAGGATTCCTTTGCTTTTGGTGGCGCGTCACTTGTCAGTACATACTTTTTGACCGATGCGTCAAATCTGAACCATTCTTCATTTTCCATAAAATAGGGCATATCTTGGAACATATTACGCCTTTCCGAAATATTTTTTTATTATATTGGAAACCGCCAAAGAATATTCGCTCGGATTTGTGCCGACTTCCGCATCGGCAAAGCATTCCGCAACAAATTCATCCGCATTTGTCAGAGAGTAATCACTGATTTTAATGCTGTCGTATTTCTTTTTTGCTGTCGCAATTGCTTCTCTGTCTGCGTCAGTCACTTCACCTGTTCCAAAAATCATTTTTGTTTCAATCGGTTTACGGATTTTGTCATAGTTGTCTTTTGCTGCTTGCACTGTTTTACAGTATTCGTCCCAAATCGGTTCGATTTCTTTTCTCGCCTTTTTAACTGCCGTAAAATCAACAAGTGCGAAATTTTGCGCTTTTCCGGGTAGTTTTTCTCCGATATTTAACAAGCTGTGTCCATATTCGTGCGTAATAACATATTTTATTTCATCTCCCGACGCAAATTTAACACAATACCCTTTTTTCGAAAGGTCAAAAATATGTTTCCGACCAGAATCTGTTACTTTCAGCGGGTTTATTCTCATTTCCGCACTTCCCAGCCCCCATTGATGATTTACAACGGCAAAGGCGTGTGAAAGCAAACTGTCGGTTTTGTCCATTACGGTAAGCTTTGTAAGCGGAGAATAATATCGCTTTCCAAGGTCGTCAATTGCGTCTACAATGCCAGCAGAAACATTTTTGTCAAGTTTTGAAATTTTGACGGTATCAAGAAGTGTATTATTTTCAATGTCTTGTGATTTAACCTCAACGCCGTGACCGACAAAGCGTTTTCTGTAGTCGTCCCACGCACTCCAGATGGATTTTCTGCCTCGTAGATCAATGCTTTCCTGCGCTTTTTCTTCTTCTTTTTTCCACCCCGCCCACTCTGCATAGGTCATATCTCTCACAAGAACAGATTTTCCCGTTTCAGAGTCTATGGCGCGTCTGCCGCCGCTGCTTGTGTCTTCGCCGTCAACCTCTGCAATCTGCGTGCAGCGGCAGTTATACACAAGATAGCCCGGTGCGGAAGTGTCTCCGGGGTACATTATGTCGTACCCGTCTACCTTAAACGGCTTGTCTACATCGACCGTCTGCCCATCAAGCATTGCGTGTGCGTGGCGTGTGCGGTTGTCCAGCGTTGCCAGCCAGCGTTTTTTGAGACTGATGCCCATATCCTGAGCGGCACGGTAAGTATCTAGCCGCCCCGCGTTCTGCGCTGCTGTGACCGCCGTTCGCGCCGTTCTAATGGCGCTCGTGCGGTTCATATCGCGGATGCTTTTTTGCAAGTCATCTGCCAGCCGGTAAATGCTCTTGCCCTGCAAGATGCTGCTTGTTACGTTGGCAGTAATCTGCCGTTTCCCATACGCAAGATCTATGCCGCGCTTCAACGCCCGGTCTTTTGGGTAATAGGGCATCAAACCCGGCTGTTCCACCGCCAGCCGCTTGACTGTCCGCTCATCAAACAGCGTAAAGTCCGCGCTGCTGCTGACTTGCTCAATGGTATACGCACTATAATTGCGGTTGAGCGTATAAATGCCAGGTGTTGTATCGTTTATATATGCTATTGCAACCTCGTTGGCGTTTGTATAGCGTTCTGCCATTTTATCTCGGAGTGCTATAAAGCGATTTCCGCGTCCAATCTGTGTAAGCCGCCATTGCTTGTATTGCTGTTCCGATACAGTTCCGTTTTTAACCTTTTCCAGCATATCAGCATCGCGCTTTTCAAATTTTCTGAAATACGCGGTAATGGTTTCGCTCAACTCATCTGCAGCTTGCTTGTATATGCTTGCAATGTGCTTTTCCAGCTCTGCAAGCTGCTTGTCTGTCATTCTGTGCGCATAATCAGCTCTCGGCATTGCCGGTCAGCTCCTCTTTCGTGGTCGTGCTGCGGTTGATTTCTTCCGCTGCCTTTCGCCGCATCAAGCCCTCGTACTGGTCTGCATCGCCCAGCAGCGTCAGCGCCTTTTTGGTGATGTACTCATCATCGTAGTATGCCGCCCCCAACAGCAAGGTCTGCATTTCCTCTTGTGCGTTGATAATCTTGTTGCGGGTGTATGTCGGAGTATCATCAATCCCAGCAACCGCCAAAATTCCCTTGATGCAGCGCGTCACGCAAGCCTCAAATTTGTCAGTTTTGAGGTCAAGCGGAACATAGCTTGCTTTTATTGCTGTCGCCGTTTGGTTGCTTGCAGATACAGCAGCAGAATCGAACGCTTGGAAGTCATCGTATAGGCGCTTCGTCAGCATATCAATGGTCTGCTGCGTTCCGGCGTATGGAGCTTCTATGCTCTGGGGCGTTGCTTTCGCGCCTTCATCGCCGTCTGCGTGCGCAACATGGGTTGTTTTCAGTCGCTCCACAAACTGTGCATCGTCCACTTCATCCATACCGCCGCAATTGGTCAGCACCCAGTAGATGAGGTTTCCTTCGTCCACGTTGTTGACCATATTGCTACTTGCGAGGTCAAGCGCGTCAACCGTGTTCCTGCGCCCCTGCATTTCGCTTTGTGCTTTCTTGCCGTTCCGCAGCGGCACAATCGGGAAGCCCGGGTAATTTTCTCCGGCATAGATTTCCGCTCCGTCAACTTCTGAATACTGGATTTTCAGCTTGTATGGTCGCTTCTTCCGTTGAACAGTCATATCGCTGCTGTTGGGCTTGACGTACTCTGTGTAACCGTCTATCTCATACAGAGTTGCACGCAGCGGCTTATTCTCTGCAACCTGCCAGAAACGTATTCCAGCCATAAGAGCGCCGTTTTCCTCATCATAGAGCGGCACAAACTCCTCTGCCGTGAATACCTGTGTGTGGTCAAGATTCCAAAATACGAACGCCTGCCCGCTGATAAGGGCTTCTCGCGCGGCGTCTTGCATATCCTCGTCAAAGCAAGGGCAGAGCTTTTCTTTCGTGGTCTCATTGGTGAACGAGATACCGTTCCCAAGCAAGTAGGATACTTCCTGGTCAACCACCAGCCCGAAGAACTTCGATGCAATCTTGTGGCTTGCCGTGTACATATCCCGATGTGCCCGGCCTTGAAAGTCATAGATTATCTTTTCATAGCGGTTAATTGTCGGGTTTTCGCCTGTATAATACAGCCGTGCATCCTGCGCCAGCCTGTAGCTGTTGCTGCTCTTATACTCGCGGATAGCTCTCTGAATAAACGCCATTCGCTCGCGCTCATCTTGCCCAACAGCCTGTAGGTCTTGTAGAAACTTGATACTTCCTCACCGCCTTATAAAAAAATACTTGAATATCGCTTTTCTGTGGCGTCTCCGGCCTTGTTTGCCGTGCTCTCCATTGCATAGCGCACCGCATCAATATGGTGGTTGTTAATGTCTGGATAACCTTCCAGTACTTCGCCGGTCTTGCTGTCTCGCTCGTACTCATACTCCGAGAACTCTTTCGCCGTGTCGGGGCACCGTACGGGGTCAATAACAATCGCGTCCAAGCTCTGCAGCCATTTTGTGCCGTATTGCACCGACTTTGGGCCTTTTTTTGCGGCGAATGTTTTAACGCCGTACTTGTTATAGTCCGCAATGGATTTCGGCTCTGCGCTATCTGCGCAAACCTTGTCCTCGCGGGTAAGGCCTTTGTCAAGCAGAAGCTGCGCCGTGTCACGGTTTGCAGTGCGCCGCCGCGTTAACTCATCAAAGATGTACAGCGTTCTCCGCGCCGCGTCATAGTGCATAGCATTGTATGCCCACGGGTCGGGGTACCAGCCCCAGTCAACGCCGCGCTTTATGCGGTCAAAGCTGGAAATCTGTTCATCTGTGATTTTCTCAATGCGCAGATTCTCAAATACTGCCGTGCCGCTGCCGACAACCTCGCCAAGATACTCATGCCGGTATGCTGTTTCGTTTGTGCGCTGCAAATATTCAGCATCGGCTAGGAACCGCTCTCCGAGCCATTCTGCGGGCGTTGTTTTGTAGGTGGAATGATGTATTAGCTTTCCATCGCGGGCTTTCAGGGCGTACCCGTTCGCCCAGTTTCGCGCCATTGCTGGCGGGTTGAAACTCTTAAACGTAATGAACCAATCGCCGCCGCGCAGGCAGGATTGCTCCACATTTCGGATTTGCTCTTCACCGTCAAACTGGTCAAGCTCTTCAAACCACGCAATCCCGATGTACCCGAACGGCATCTTGATTGACTTTACTTTTCCTGGGTCGTCCATACCAAAAAAAAGCACCTTTTGCCCTGTCGGCAAATAGGTGCATTCCATAGGGGAGACCGTGCAACGAAAACGGTCGTGCAAGCCAAGCTCATTGATTGCCCAGACAATCTGCGCATAAACGCTTGTGCGCAGTGTGTTGCCGACCTTGCGGAACACTGCAGCGTGGCATTGCGGATGTGCTCTCAGCTGCAAAATGACTTCAACGCCAATAAAGCTTGACTTTGTGCTGCCACGTCCGCCTTTTGCCACAAACTCTTGAACTTTACCATCCTCAATGTCCCAAAACGGCTTATAAAATGCTGGCGAAATAATATCCTTGATATGTTTATTCTCTTGGCACATCATAAATAATATTCACCGTTCCCGCGCTCTCTTGCTTCGGCTTGTCATCCCATCCAAAATTTGCCCGCAAACTGAACTGTGCGCCGCCGGAGCCGTCTTTGTCGTACAATCTTTCTTCGGCGTACTGTTCACAAAGGGTCTTTGCGCGCGTAATCGTGTCAACGAACTCTGGTTTGTTTTGGTAATTCAAAAGCGCCTGCCTTGATGTGAACCCAAGTGCAAGCGCCAATCCTGTTACAGTAGGCGGCTTTTTATCGTCATAGATTATATAGCCGTTTTTATTTCGCATCGGTTTGCCGTTATCGTATAAAAGCGGCTTTCCTTTACAGGCTTCAAAGTAGGCGTCAATCTTTTCTTGCATTGCCTTTACGCTTCTGTATTTGGGTGGTGCGCCCCCCGGATTTTTTCTTGATGCCACTTTATCACCTCGCTTTACAACACAAAAAGCCTACACAAATTGTGTGGGCTTATCTCCCCCAAAACCCCTTTGCGCCGGAGGAAAAGCGCGTTCCCGCCCTACCGGTTTATGCTGTGCCGGTCTCACCCGTTGCGGGTAGCGGGCCCGCAACGCTTTTTTTGATTCCCTGTATTGTCCGCACAGGGCTGGCGGGCGTCATTTGTATACCGCACAGCCCTGCGGTGTTCGGCGGTATTTATACCCGCGCCCCTATCCGCGGTTGAAGTTTTGTTTCGCACTTCACTGTGCGGGCAGACTTTTTCAGGCTCTCGAAGTCCCGTTGCGGTCTGCCATCGCGCCGCGCTCCTTATCGGCTTGCCGCTTTGCTTACAGCGTTTAGGTTATCTATCGCGTTTTGCCTGCGCCGGGCTTTCACCGGTGGGAGCAGCCCAGCATTATAATGACCTATGCATCACTCCCCGCAAGCAGGCAGTTATCAATCAGCCATTTGGCACGGGCGGAAGGTCTTGACCCCCTCATCTTGCGGTTTTGGAGACCGCCGTTCTGCATTGAACTACACCCGCATAAAGGCGCGTCAGTTGCGCGTGTTGCACTTTTTGTAAGCCAAAAGTAAAGCTTATTTTGATTAACTGTGTCCAAGTCGGTATCAATTAAAAATGAAATTCACTTTTTTTAATAACTTGTGCACCAGAGGCTTGCCGCGACTGTTGGTACTGCACATAGTTCTTGCACCTTTGCCGCGCCGTTGCTTCGGAACGCAGCGCCCTTGCCGTATTGACTTGTCAGGCCAAGTTTGCGGCTGGCTATGCAGCATATAAAATGCCCGTCTTTCCGGGCTGCCAGCTATAAGAATAGGAGAATTGAAATGGTAAAAAAAGAGATTTTAGCTATGCCGTAGGCTGTCCCGTTTTTACATCATCCAGCATATCTATAATAGCAGGTTAAAAGTGAACTGGAGTGCACAGATTTTCAATTGCAGCGCGGTGCAATTTTTTTGCCCATCGCTCGGAAATATTAAGATTTATCGCAATTTTCCACCAATACGGTGTGCCGACAATATACCGTTCCCGCAAAACGTCCCTCTGCATTTGGTCTTGCACAGAGTTTATTGCGGTTTCAATTTCTTCCCTTTGCATCTCGGTGTCAATAATCTGCTTGTATAGAGCTTCCTGACGCTCCATGATTCTGCAAACGGCATCCTCGATTTTATTTTTACCGCCAGCAGACACCACAACGGGGGATAATGCTTTAGTTGTCGCTGTTGCTCGTTCACGTTCGCTCTGTATCTGCTGGCGCAGCTGTCGTTCATAATTCCTGCTGCGTTGGTATCTCCATAGCCACGTTTTCTTTTGGTTGAATTCTTCTCTGGTCATTGTTTCTCCTTTCTTTCAGTTCCATGCAGCGCGGCATCGTGCAAATATCGCCATTCTTCCACTCGCATGTCGCGCAAAGATGTTTGCAGACGTATTCATCAACTATTTGCTGTTTTGTCATGGGGGTCACCTCTGGTGGTAGAAGTCATTTTAGAAGCCTCTTTATGATTCTATAACATGCAATGCCGATGCGGGTTACGACCAGCAGCGGCCAGAAAATAAGGGCAATGACGTTGTCTGCGCCGTCTACGGTGTCCATTCTGTCTGTGTGGTTGATGTACAGGACGGCGAGCAGGCCGCACAGGTCGTAAACACAGACGGCGATAACAAGGATAATTGTCATGGGGTCACCTCCGGGGGTTCGGGGAGCGGCATCCAGTGGGTGACATAAACAAAATCTGGTAAATATTCCTCGCTGAACCATACGTCTAAATCATCGTCTCTCCATGCCATATAAATGTTGTGACAAACAGAATCGTAGATAAGTACGCGTTTGTGTTTAGCTGGCGGTCTGTCTTTAACGCTTATCCATTCAGTCATCTGCGCACACCATTCTTTTGCCGCATTCCGGGCAAAAATTATAAGCAGCGAAAGAAATTGCATTACAGGCTGAACATACAACATTTGTGCTTCCGCCGCTATCGCTTATCCAATGCGCCGTAGGCCGCATGGATTCCGGGTCGATTGTCGGAATTGCTTTCAGCCATTTAGCAAAATACTTTAACTTTACAATGTCTTTAGTGCACCGAATTGCGTTATCCGATTCGCCTAATTCATCTGCTTTTTATGCAACATAATAATGTCTAATTCTATATTCTTTAAAATTGGCGCCACATCGATCAGCCGCACCGGTTCTTTCGGCTGGTTTGCGCCCGGAATAGGGCAGCCTATTGTTGTGCTCATTCTGATACCTCCTCTACACATGCCATCCCATTGCGCAGATTGAGCGATTTCGGATTGAGAATACAAGCCGGTGCGACAGCGCCGCCGATGTACGCACAGCAGTTGCACAACTTACCATCCGCGTGCACAATGAGAACGTAGCTCGCGTAGTCTGTGTTGGAACCCTTTTCACCGCAATACCACGGTGTGGCAGTCCAAATCCAGCTGTCGTAGTGTGGGATGTAGTCACGGTACTTACGGTACTCATCACAGGTTAAAATAAAAACATCGTCCATGACAGTAACCGTGTTATATGCTCTATCTCCGTTATCTGCAACAAGGTTAATTTTATGGAGGATAAGATTATCGGTGCCGAGAACTTTAACAAGACCCAAAACTTCTTTGTGAAGTAAACTCGTTCTGTAGTTATTCCAGTTTCCTTTCTCATCGGCGTACCGCTCGTCCGAACAAAACTTTACATCTTTTGCCCACGGCTTTGCCATAATAGCCAGCACGCCGCCGTCAGGGTGGTTCGTGTCAAGGCAGACCCACTCAAAATTCTTGAACATAAAGTGTTCGCCGGGGCGCAATGTTGTAATATCACTCATTGTCCGTCACCTCTGCAAGCCAGTATTCACGGAGGCATTTGGCGCAATCATTCGGGTTGCACCCTGTAAAATCCGTTCCTAAAAAAGTTATACAGTAGGATTGTGGGCACAAAAGAATCACGCCATTACGAACTTTTGCTTTCGGGAACTTCTTCAAGAACTCGCTTTGGCGTGTCTTGATGGGATGGTCTTTTGCCCATTGTTCAACGATGCTTTTAACTTTGGAAGCCTCCTCATCTTTGATGTGCAATAGTACATCACAAACACTTCCAATTTCGCTGAAATTATTATACAGAGGGCATTTTTCACACATTTCACCACTGTAACACATGCGCTTCATTGATTTGTAAAATTCAACAGCGTCCATTCTTTCTTTTCCTTTCTTTCTGTTTCACGGTGGACAATACCACCTTGTCATACCCGCGCTGCACATACATGCCGTAGGTCAGGCCGAGTGCTTCGGCTTCGCGGACACATTGTTCGATGGATTTTTTGTGTGGCATCAGTGTTGCTTCCTTTCTTGCTTTCTCGCAGGCCATTTTCGGCATGTCCTTTGGGTGGGCTTTTGGTTTCAGCGATTTGCGCCTTTCGTTTTCCCGCTTTCGGCGCTCCGCTTTCTTTACCGCTGCGCATTTATCGCAGTAGCGGACGGCAGACGAAACATTGAACAGGAGTTTCCCGCAGCTTTTGCAGGGCTTAGTTGTCATCCCTCGCATTTTTGTATCCTCTTGGCTTTATCCCCACTGGTCAGCCATTGCAGCGGCGATACCGGGGAAGGTTTTACTTCTGGCCTTTGCGGTTCTTGGGTCATTCCAACTTAAAATTTTACCCTCTTCATCTGTCGCAAAGCTTGCAGATGCCCCCACGCTATACCCGCCCGGAAGGATTTCACCCGGGTCAACTATCTTCGTTGGGGCAAGAGATGGCAGGTTTTTTAACCACAAGCATGTGGCTTTTCGGGCGTGCTCTCCGAACTGGAATGGTTGAATAATACAGTCTGGTTTCCGAAAATGACTTGACATATATCCGACAGGGTTTTCAACTGCGATTCTTTCAACGGGCGCGTTAATAAAAGACATAAAGAACGCAACAGCGTGTTCCCGCTTTTCGACTCTTTTTCTTGCCTTATCGCCGTATTTTTCAATGCTGAACCATCTGTTCCCGGCAACAGCCAAATATGTGCAGGGCGGATGCGCAATCAGCAAATCCCACCTTCCAATCTCATGCGTCACACCGTCCATCGTTGTGATTTGCCCCCCATCAACGGCCTTTAGTGCATCGCCGAGAATGTGCCATTCCGGGTGACCGCCGGACGGCTTCTGAATGTCGCACGAGTAGGCTTCGTGCCCTTTTGCACGAAAAGCCTTGCATACAGTCTGCGATTCCTCGCAGGCCACAAGAACTTTCATTGCATTGTCTCCTTTCAAAATTTGCAGAAGCCGCGCCGGTGAGCGTCACGGCGGATTTTATCCCCGCGCGTCAGGAACGGCTCGCGGGATTCTGCTTCTTCCCGGCGAGCTGCTCTTACCTTATCACAGATTGCGCGGTATTCTGCGTATTTCTTGCAGCTGCTGTGGCAGTGCTGCGTACGGTCTTTGCAGTCCTTGCAAGGGCCATTCATGTTGCGATTTCCTCCAATGTGATTTGCTCTTGCGAAAAGTCGAGCATTTTTTCTTTTGCAAGAAAATAAAACTTTCTGTCTACTTCAAATCCGTAGCTGTCGCGGCCGCATTCATAGGCGGCGCGGAGCGTAGAGCCGGAACCGGCGCAGGGGTCAATCACAACATCGCCGGGGTCTGTAAAAATTTCAATCAAGCGTTTCAGCAGGTTTACCGGCTTTTGGGTGGGATGAATTTTTGGGTATTCCTTGCCGGAATCTCGCCGCCACTCAAACCAGTTATAAACCATGTGGCCGCCGCCGTTGAATTTTGGGAGCTTGTCGCGGTAAAGCACGACGGCAAACTCAGTCGCGCCGACGATGCGCATATTGGCTTTAAGCACCTGAGCTGAGTAGTTTTTGATAAAAAACAGCGGGTAGGATTTCTTAAATCCGTACTGCTTGCCCCATTCAGCGATTTCCTGCATCTGCTCAAATGCGCAGAACACAATCATTGCCGGAGCCTTGCCGCGCTCCTTCGGCTCTTTGACAAGAAGTTTTGAGCAAAAATGCATATATTCGGCAATTTTGAAACGGCCATCGGTGTTAAAAAAGTTCTTTTTGGCAAGTTTGCTCTCTCCGTTTTTGTTATCGCCGCCGTTGTACCAGACGGGGTTACTGGCGTAGGCGTCTGCCCCGATGTTATAGGGAATATCAACAATTACAAGCTGGGCGTGGGGAATGCCATAGCACTTGTAGTTTTGAAAATTATCATGGTAAAGTTCGCAGATTGGCATCTGCTTCATCCTCCAATTCTTCGATAAAAATTTCGGTGCGGGGATTGGATTTGTCGTACCGCACGCGGGAGCCATCAACATTGTCGATGATTTTGTAGTTGTCATCGGCAAGAATCTTGGCCTTGACAAGCACATCATGGGCGGATTCCATAAGATTGGACAGATCGCAGGCGCGGCGGGTCGGCATATAGAACACGGTCATAACGCGGCAGGGGCGGTCTATCGGCGTGCGCGGCTTGGGGTTGAGATACCACATTGCGGCACCCTCGTATTTCTCATAGGCCGCGCTTGGTTTTATGAACGGTCTGCCGGTGCGGCGGTTGATAAGTATGCGCTGGGAGTTTTTCTTGCTGACTGGCGGCAGGGGGATTGTGTATTGATAGGTCATGTGTTACCCTTTTTTGTTAGAACGGCAAATCGCCGTTGTCCTCAATCTCTGCAAAATCTTCCGCGTTTCCGTTGGAGTAGCCAACATTCGGCTCACCCTGTGTGCGGGCGGCGGGGTGGGCAGAATCGGATTTTCCGCAGAAGTTGGCGTTTTGCACAACCACCTCAATCGCGGTGCGGTTCTGCCCGTTCTTGTCCTGATACTGGCGGGACTGCAGGCGGCCGTCAACGGCAATCAGCGCACCCTTGCCGAAATACTTGCAGATAAACTCTGCTGTCCTTTCCCATGCGGTGCAGGGAATCCAGTCTGTCTGGCTGTTTCCGTTGGCATCTTTGCGGCCCCGGTCGCAAGCGATGCGGAAGGTGCAGACGCTCTTGCCGGTAGTGGTCTGGCGCATTTCGGGGTCAGCGGCAAGGCGGCCTTGCAAAGCAATAATATTCAGCATGATTTATTCCTCCAATGCGGACAAGGCCCGCGTGCATTTGCTCGGCGCTGCGCTGCCAAGCTGCCGAACACCTTCTGCAAACCATCCCGGCAGCGGGATGCCGAGTTCGGTGTATCTGTCCCACGCAAGGCGCATACTCCAGTTGATTTCCGGTTTGTATGTGGCGTGCTTTGAGGCTTCATCCACCACCATTTTCAGCGAAGGTGGAAAGTCGCACTTGCGGGAAAGCTCCACAATGGCGCGTTCTGCGGACTTGTAGGGAACATCCTGCAGGGATTTCGCCCACGCCGACACCATTGCGGCGGTATCGGTGTTGCGGTTAATATTCGGCCAGTAGGTTGTCGCTACTGCCAAAAGCGTCGCTGTCTGCTGCTGGTTCATCCGTCAATCCCCCTTTCGCCATTTCCAAAAATTCCTCCTGTGCGGTCTTTCTGCGCGTGGTCTGGCCGCGTGTTGGCTGCACTTTCTGCGCCCGCGCGGATTCTTTCAGCAGGAACGCATCCCGCGTCAGAATGTTATGCTTAGCGCAGTCGTTGAGAATGGCCGCAATGTATTTCCAGCTTGGCTTGTTGTTTAGTCCGGCTTGCCGGATGGCCTCGCAAATAAGGTCAGGTTCTACCACTTGCAGCTGCGCGCGGATTTCATCAAACACAGCGCGGTTGATTGCACCGATGTTCTGCTCATAGCAGGACACGCAGCATTTTAGGTTTTCTGTTTCGGGTTCCTCGCGCGCGGTCGTTGTAGTAGTAGTAGTAATATTTTCTGTTTTCTGTTTTCTGTTTACTATGTGAGGTTTTGTTGGGTTATTTTGGGTTTCGTTGGGTTTCTCTGGGTTTTGTTGGGTTTCGTTGGCTTTTTTTGGGCGTCCACCTTTTGAGCCGTTAGACTGTTGTTTTTCGTTGTACACCTTATCCTTGTCGATTGATTCTTTCAAGACCGGCCAAAGAATCCGTTCGCTCCCGGTGAACTGTGGCTCCGTTCCGTGAAACGCATATTCCTGCGCTCCAAGTATCAGACGCCCTACTTCAACGGCACCGAGTACACCAAAGTATTTTTCAAACTCTGCCCATAATTTGATGTATGCTAGCTCAGCCATCTTTCAATCGTCCCTATAAGTAGTTCTTGTAAAAGCGTTTTCTGAAATCCTGCACTGTCCAGCCGTAGTGCTGCATAGCAATGTGCTGGGCGAGTGCATGATACTCGGCTTGCAGCTGCCCGCTGCCGTGAATCTCTGCATGGCAGGCGGGGCAGACATTGACCCACAGGCCGTATTGTTTGGATTTGCTGCGCAGAGCGCCGCCAAAGATTTCGTGGCGGGCGGTATCTCGGTATTGCTCACACTTGAAGCATTGCAGCGGCTTGTGCGCCATGATGGTGGGGGCATAGCCGTTAGAATCCAGCTTGACGCCGTATTCATTGCGTGTCGGTCGGCGCATCGTCTGTTAGTCCTTTCAACTTGGAGATTTCCTCGGGGGTCATAGTGGGGATGCCCTGCTGCTGGCATTCCTGCACGATCAGTTCAATGAGGCGGTGCATCTGGGCGCTGTCGAACTGGGACGAGCCGTACCAGCATTGCAGGTTGTAGAAAGTCCCCTGCGGGGTGGTCATTTCATCGAGCTTATGGACCTGCCAGCCCTCGCCCTTGCTCTCCCAGCCGCTTTTGAATGCCCTTGCAGCATCGGCGCGGAGGGTGACGATGGCGGAACTGCCGCCGATGTCACGTATCAAATCGCGGTAGATGTCCAGCACAGGGCGGTTGATTTTGGCGGCAAGCTGGTTCATGAGCGTCCATGCGTAAGCGTTGGCCGAGAGGCTGCGCTTTTGCGAGGCCGTGCCGATGACGGCGGCAAGGGGCTTGCCCTCGTCAATAACAGCGCGGGCTTTATCGCAGTCGGCAGGGGAACATTCCAGCGTAATTGTGTTGCCAATAACAACGGCTGTCTTGATGGCGATTTGCTGCTTCATTTCCACGCCTCTGCAATCTGCTGGCCCTGCTTCCAATCCTCTGCCGTGAAGTCCTTAGAGGGCTTGCCAATGGTTTCTGCAATGAGTTTCCACGCGTCATTTTCATCGGCGTTGTTCTTCTGGCAGTAGGCTCTGACAGCGCGCTGGCACTCAGCGCGGGCGGCAAGGCGGGCAGCGGCAGTTTCCGTTATGGTCTTATCGCTCTGCGCGCTGGCCGCTACGGTGGTCTGGTTGTGGTATTCATCGCTGTCGGGGTCTTTGGTGTCGTCAATGCAGAACAGGCCGTTCAGCGCGTATTTGCGGGCATAGCTGGATGCAGTGCCGGTGATCTGTGCGCCGTCCATGCCTTTCTTGGTTTCATCTTCGCGGGCAAGGGCGGTGGTGCTGGCGGCGTTGCCGTCCTTATCCTGCACGGTGGCGGTTGCCTTGATGTAGTACCGGCTACCGATGAGAATGACTTCATCCGAGACTGTCAGGGTGCAGCCATGCTTGGCGCAAAGAGGCTTTGCGGCCTCGAGAATGCTTTCTGCGTTGCGGTACTTATATTTACCGAACGAGTTGTAGAGGTTCTTGGGTGCTTTGAGTTCCACTTGAATGTTGGACAGGGTTTCATAGATGCTCATTAGATAGCTTCTCCTTCCGGGTCGGGGGTGGTGAGGTGGATGCGGTAGCAGGAATCTGGGCAGGTGATGTCTGCTTTTGCGATGCTGGCAAACAGGGGGATAGGGGCGGTCAGCTTAGTGCCGGCGATGGTGGCGCGGTAGGCTGCGAAGCGGTGTGAGATGGAACCACGCACCGGAACGGAGAAAGCGTCTGCCAGCGCGAAGATGTCGCGCGCTTCATATACAAGAATGTCACCGCCGAGGATGATATTAAACGGCCGTTGCCCGCACGGCTTACTGCGGATAGCTGCAGATGCAGCGAGCAGCGGGGAAAGCGTTTTGAGCAAGTCTTTCAGCTCCGGCGCGGAAAGCGGGTTGAACAAGGTTTTCATTTAGTAGTCCTCCATACAGCGGCAATCTTCCCATGGGTTGTCCTCTTGGACATCCTCACCGGGGAAGTTGCCGGGGTTATAACACATATCACAGCCGATGATTACTGCTCCGATTAAGTAGATGGCTTCACACTCCTCACCGCATACAGGGCAGCGGGGGCGGCGGGGCTCGTCAGGCGGGAAGGGGTTGTCTTGATGGCCCCAAAAGCTGGTCATTCGGGCACCTCCACAAGCTCGCCGTTTTTCAGCTTGTACCAAATATCAGGCTTGACGCTTTCACCGTCAACTTTAAAGCACTTCACATCTTTACGATGCCAGTTAAATTCCTCGTCTCTTTCCCATTCTGCAATCACAATCCAGCATCCTAAAGCGCCTTTAGCTTTACTATCAATGCCGAGCGCAGCAGCAACGCTTTCCGTGCCTGTAGCAGATGCCGCGCCCTGCGTGCCTGTAGCAGATGCCGCGCCCTGCTTGCCTGTAGCAGATGCCGCGCCCTGCGTGCCTGTAGCAGATGCCGCGCCCTGCGTGCCTGTAGCAGATGCCGCGCCCCGCTCGCCTGTAGCAGATGCCGCGCCCTGCCAGCCTGTAGCAGATGCCGCGCCCCGCAAGCCTGTAGCATGTTCGGAGTTTTCCGAGATGGCTTTCTCCATCGTGTACTCAACGGCAGCTTTTACAAGCCCAGCAATGCCGATTTCTGCTTTCACAGCAATCTTTCTGCCGCAGCACTTGCTATCTTCGTTGCTTTTTTTATCGCTCACATCGTCCAAATCCACCTCACAGTAGCGGCTCATATCACCGGGGGCGTAGTATCCAAATACATCCAGCGGGTACTCGCAAGCGTGGAAGCCTTTCTCGCACAGTTCTGCAGTGGGTTCCTCGTAGGCCTTGCCGAGTTCGTACTGGAAATCACGGCATTTCAGGTCTTTGTCAAAGCCTTTATACATTTTCATGAATGTTTTCCTCCTTCTTGAGAATCAGCCCGCACAGGGCGTTGAGCGCCAGCGTATAGCAGACGATGCCGGGCACATTCAGTGAGCCAAGCGCAGCCAGCAGCAGCACCAAATCTGCGGTGATTGCCAGCTTGACGGCGGCGCGGGTAAGTGATAGAATACAGTTAGAGCTTTTTGCGATGCTCTGTTTTTTTGCCGTTCCGGTGGTGGTGCACCGGGGCGGCGTTTTTGTTTTGGTCATCATTCTTTGATTTCCTCCCATTCAAAGCGGCCTTTGCCGCTGTTTCGCCACTGACCCAGCCCGCGCAGGACGCCATAATCAAGGCATTCGCGCACCATATCTTCCAGCTTCGGGTCAAGGCACTGAATTTCAAATTCCGCCGTTGACCATGCCGGGACGCTCTCGCTCTTGGCGATGCTCACGCGCTCGCCCATCGGGGTCTGTGCACGCAGGGGACGTTCACAGAAATCCAGCTTCATGCCGTGAAGGTCGTAGGGGATTTCACGCGGGAAAACGAAAATCTGGCCGTCAATCGCCTGTTTGTAAGCCTTGATTGCGGCACAGGCCTTGCCGCCCGGATAGCCCGACTTGCCAGCCTTAGCAAGCATCTTGCAGGAATCTTTGAAAAATCCCTTAACTTGATAGTCGTACAGGAACGGCTTACCATCGGCGGTTTTGGGGAAAACGGTGATTCTGTCCTCTGCGTTCTGCGCCTTGATGTTGGCAATTTCTTCAGCGGTCAGGTCATCGGTCGGGGCCTTGCTGGAAATATAGGTTGCCAGCAGTTCCTCGTTGCTGGGTGAAGAACCGAGAACGTCCTCGGTGAGGGTGATTTTAACTTTCATCGTTGGATTCTCCTTTTTTAAATAATCGGTTGCTATGCGGTGCGAGTGATTTCGGAGCCGTTGCGTGTCAAGTCGCAACTATGCCTTTGCTCTGCTATGCCGCGCAATGCCATTTCTAAGCTGACTGTGCCATGCCGTTGCCCTGCAAAACCTTGCTCTTCCGTTGCGATTTGATTCGTTGCGGTGCATTGCCATTGCATATCCAACTCAGCAGTTCCATTGTGGTGCTTCGCTTTGCGCTGCCTTGCCATTCCATTGCGGCGCCTGACCCAGCCTCACTAATGCTGTGCCAATCAAATCAAAACTAAGCCGTTCCTATACGTATCATCTCTAATGCGTTGCAAAACACGGCTTTTCCGTTGCGATTCATGTCGTTATTATGCCGTAGCCACGCTAACCCTGCCTATGCTTATCCAACTCAGCAGTTCCGTTGCCACGCGATGCATCTCCATGCCATTGCCTTGCTTGGCGTTGCCTTTCATTTCAAATGCGTTGCCCGGCTATGCCCAGCTAAGCCGCTGCTACACAAGGATTTCGCGCAGCTCGGCAAGAACGCTGTCGATGCGTTCTTCCCGGGTGGGTTCGTGCGGTTTGCCGGGTTTGACGCGCCCGGAGGGGAAGTAGGTTGCAAACTCGTCCAGCGAGATGTCAAGCATCTGGCAGACGGTGCAGACCTCCGGCCAGCGCCAATCATTAGCGCCGTTGATGCGATTTGACATCTGAGTGCTGGACAAGCCGCACGCATCTGCAAGGCGCTGTTTGTTGTAGCCCTTGCTTTTGATAAGAGCTGTAAAAGCAAGGTTTGTCATGGTGGTTACTCCTTTCTTTCCGCGATCAGCTCACTTACAGCCGCCTCCATCTTTTTCTGAATGTCAGGCGGTTTGCGCTTGCTGTTCAGAATCAAACAGATATAAGGCTTGCCGTAACCGAGCTTTTTTGCTACATCTTCATAAGAAATGTCGTTGTTGTGCATTTTACCAATCAAACGGCCAGTCCACGCTTCGGGCATTTTTTCACCTCCACTATAAAATGTAGTTGCAAAAGTTTACAAAGTATGCTATATTGTAGTTGTCAGATACATAAAAGCATTAAGCACGGGCAAGAGGTTGCCGGGGCTTTGTTTGTTGCAAACTTTTTAAACCGTGATTATAGTATACAGCAAACTTTTTAAACCGTCAACCCTCCTGTGCGAACTTTTTAAACTTTAGCATTTTGCACAAATTGGAGGTATTGTTTTTGTGTTTTACGACAAGTTTGTGAACCTTTGTGCTTCCATCGGGAAAAAGCCTACACCGGTAGCTCAAGAATTAGGGATTAGTAAAGGTACAGTTGCGAGTTGGAAAAGGAGGGGGAATGATCCAACCGACGCATATTTGGTAATGATCGCAAATTACTTTGGCATTACGGTAGAAGAATTATTAAAAGAATCCGAAAACAAAAAAAAGCCCACCGCACAAGGCGATGGGCTAATATCGGGATTGCCGCAAGATGTACAAGAAATCATTTCACTTTGTCAAGCGAACCCTCAGCTTGCAAGCGCGCTATTAAGTCTTGCGCAGCAGCTACAAAATCGGTCATCTGATCAGGCGTAAATTCTGAAATAATTTTAATAAGTTTCTCTGTGTCCGTCATTTCTGATTCCTCCCAAAAATGTAAAGGTGATTGTACTATGAAAAAACAAAACGGATGCCTAATTTTGATTGTTGTCTTTTTACTCCTTCCTGTTTTGCCGTATGCGTTGCCGCTTTTGCTCTTGGCTTGGCTGTCTCTAAAATTGTACACTCATTTGTACTTCAAAAGTGAAAAGTTCCTTGCCGTAAAGCAAAAGTTGGCGAATCACACAAAAGAGTGCAACGAACTTAACGAGCATATAGAAGAATTAAAATCCTCTGCCCTTGTGGTAAATCGCACAGATTACGGAGAGGCAAATTATCACGATGACAGCAGTTGGAAAGTAAACCGAACTGGGATGCAAAAAAGCTATAAGCCTACTGTTTACCAGTGTTCCCGCACAGTGTGCGACAACGCCAGCAGAGAGCCTTTTAAGTACATCTGTAAATACTTTGGCATAAAGGCAGAAGAACAGACGTTGGAAAAGTTTGAAACGATGCTGAATGACTTTTCTGCCGTTGAGGACGGCAAAAAGATGCTGATGCAGCAGCTGCAAGAAATCTTGGACAGTGTTGATTCCGAAATTCCGAATTATATAAAAAAGCATTGCAAGGAAAAACTTGTTGCAAACTTGGGATTTGAAAAGGTGGATTTGGGAACCCTGTATTTCCCCCGCTACGTTTTCCAGTACACAAGCCCCAGCGGAAATACAGGGACGCACTACGACGTTGTAATGGATATCGACAACTTAAACCGATTCGTCGTGTATCTTTCCGAAAAAATCAAATTTAACAAAAGCGCCGCAGGGCAACGTGCCCTTATGACAAGCAAGCTACGCGATCACATTAAGCAGCGCGATCACTACACATGCCGTTTTTGCGGTGCATCTGTTTCCAATGAGCCACACCTGCTTTTGGAAATCGACCATATTATCCCGGTGTCTAAAGGCGGAATGACTACAGAGGATAACTTGCAAACACTCTGTTGGAAATGCAACCGTAGCAAAGGAAGTAAAATGGCTGTTTAGGTGTATTTTACACAACTTGCAGTTGTATTTCAACAGCTTCACAAAAATACTCATTTGTCAAGTCTTAGCTGTCCTATATATTGGATTTCCAGCACTTGACAACAACTTTTTTGGTCGTTTGCGCCCATGATGGGACGGCGGCTTGTTTACCAGCCTTTCCATTTGTCTGCCCCCTTTGACCAAAATTGTACTGCATTCACAATATGTTTTTTGTCGGAGGATGTAAATAACCAAAAAAGAAACTACAATACACGACTGATTGTTGGCATTTGCATTGGGTCTGTCTGGTTTATCCGATATTAAAAAAAGCCCCTGCCGGTGTTCGTACCACCGACAAGGGCAAGAGCCGTCAACATAAAAAGTTGACGGCATTATTATAACACACAAAAAAAGGAGCCGCAATATGAAAAGAACAAATACAGCGAGATGGATTGAATCTGCCCAGCGCTGGCAGATAAACGTGCAGAAAGACGGCGTGCGCAAAACCTTTACCAGCGCCAAGCCGGGGCGTACAGGCCAGCGGGAAGCCAACAAAAAAGCAGATGAATGGTTGGATCAAGGCGTAAAGACGGAACGCATTAAGGTCTCTGACGCATGGGAACGGTTGTTACAGCAAAAAAAACTTGTTTCTGATGCAGAATATAAAAACATGGCATCGTTTGGCCGCGCTCATTTGCTGCCAGCCATCGGAAACAAGTTAATAAAATCCGTTACGGAACAGGATTTTCAACAAATTATAGATTATGCATTTCGCCATCCACAGGGAATGAGCAAAGAGCCATTATCCAAAAAGACGTTACAGAACTATTCCAATTACTGCAAGCAGTTTGCGAATTTTTGCCGAAAATCAAAATGGACAACGCTTGAGCTTGATGAGTTACAGATCCCGGCAGCGTCCAGAAAAAAAGGAAAGAACGTGCTGACAGTTGAAGCGCTGAACACGCTGTTAAAAGTAGATACGACCATCATGCGCGGAAAATCTGTGCATGATGAATACATAAATTATTATAGGTTCCAAGTGCTAACAGGCATGCGGCCCGGCGAAATGCGGGGACTGCGATGGGAAGACGTTGACGGGAATTTGTGCAGGTTGAAGCAGGCTATCAATGCGCACGGGCAAATCACGCAGGGAAAAAACGAAAACGCATTGCGCACGGTAGTGCTATCCAGACGCGCAGTGGACGTGCTGGAAGCTCAGAAAGCCGTGACTGGAAAGCAGACGTACATCTTCCCCATGGCATCCATGCACACCTACTATCACCGCTGGCAGCGCTATCAGCGCTCTAATGACATGCCGCAGCTGAGTCTTTACGAACTGCGCCACACGTTTGTGAGTATTGCAAAGGAGTTGCCGACTGGCGAGTTAAAGCAGCTAGTCGGGCATAGCGAGGATATGGACACATACGGCACATACTCTCACTACATCGCTGGAGATGACGAACGGACAGCCAAAAACCTACAAGAAATCTTTGATAGATTGGTGGACTAAAAAGTACACACTAAAAGTACACACTTTTTTTCTTAAATGTATGAAATAATAGAAAAAGTATGTGACAAAGCAAAAAATATAGCAATATACCGCTATATTTTTAATCACTAAAAGCATTGTGTATAGTTCGAGTCCTGTCACCTCGATACCAGAAAACCGCCTAGAAATGTTTGTTTCTAGGCGGCTTTTTTCTATTGTACCGCAAACTATACCGCACATCTGACTGCCCTGGCGGGTCAGATACCCCCCATACAGAAAAAAGGGTGTATGCCAGAGCTTTCAACTCGTATGGGTTCCTGACTTTACGGAAATCTACCGTTTTTCACATGAGGGTGTAGTCCGACAACGCAAAGGTGTGCAGATGCTTTGTTTTCCTCTGGCCCGCCGGAGAGCATCAGCTCTCCGTGTTGCTTTGCTGGCCATTGTACATCACCTTTTCAATGGCCAGAATCCATGTCAGTGCCTTGCGCAGGAACTTTTCATCCGGGTTACGGCGCAGGATGTAGTAGATTTCGCAGACAATAGCAAATGCTTCATCCGCCCAAAAATCATTTTTTAATTCGGTTTTCTTCATGTAATTGGACACGAACGTACAAATAAGTTTGGCTTGCTTTTCGTTGGCGCTTTCCAGACAGGTAACAATAGCTTGTACATAATGACTCTTGCTCATGCTGTATCCTCCTTTTCAATGTTTTACAAAAATTGTTGCAAGCTGCTTTCCAACAACGGCCTGCTGCCACAACCAGTAGAGATCAACCGCCGCTTCGACGGTTTCACCCTTATGTATGCCCGTGACGGTAAAGCCGTTGCGTTCAAACTGCTGGCTGATATAGCCCGCCGGGCGCAGATTCAGCCTGTGCAGGGCGCTGATCCTGCCGCCATCCAGCACTACCGTCTGGATGTGAACGGTCCTCGGTTTTGGTTCGCGCTGGTCAATGTACTCCACCGCGTAGGCCGTTAGATTGATTGCCTTTTCAAACTCCATTTGCATTTGTCCTCCGTATCGGTTATACTGAGGGCGGTAAATCCGCGTGTGTCAAACGCTTTACCGCCTGCCGCTTTGGGTGTTGGTCGCACCTAAGGCGGCTTTTGTTTTGGGGTGGGTATCCGCCGGGGCTGGCGTGTCCAGTGTGGACACACTGCCAGTAGGGGCGCATTTTTTTGCGGGGGTGGCGACAATTTTGTCGGGGTGGACATTCAGCCCAGAGAAAAGCATTTCAGAAAAAAAGAACATAGCTGCAAGACAAAGGCATCCCACTTCTGTTCTTATATTTCTTTCAGGTGCATCCAAAACGACATCATTTTTTATAAATAAATGCATAGTATCGTAAAATCCAAGGGTATGCCCCCGGCATTTGTTCCTTTTCCTCTCCTTTCTCCCCTGCACCCCTCTTTTCTCTTCTTATCTTCTTGCTTCTCTTCTTTTCTTTTCTCTTCTGTAAGCCACCCTATAGGGTGGTATAGGGGGGGCTATCCGTTTTTCTTCTCCCAGCGGGTATTTGCACCATTACGGCCATAGGAAACCGCTTCTTCGTACGCCTGCTTTGATTCGTCGATGTAGGGGCGTATCACGGAAAAGACCGAAAATGCACCTTGCGTCAGTGTCAGTTCGTCAACATCCTCCCCGCTAAAATATTGAAATGCTGCTTTCAGGCCCTTTCCCGCATCGGCGTCTGATACGCTTTCTATAACAGGCCGCTGAAATTCAAACATCTTCCACCATGTCGGGCCTTTTTTCTTTCTCATCATCAAACGGCCCTTTTGTGGTCAAAGAAATACTTGCCGTATTCCTCCGGCGAGATGCCCAGCGCGGCGGCGATCTTCTCGATCTGCCATGTATCGAAGGGCTGTGCGCCGGTCATGCGGGCGGTCATCGTGCTGGACGCCATCCCAGCGGCGCGGGCGACCTCATTTTGCGACATTTCGCACTGCGCAAAACGAACGCGCAGGTTATAAAATGGCTTGTACATGCTCTCTCCCTCCTTTATGGCCTGTAAGCCCGCTCAACCGCTGCAGCCAGAGAGACGGCCTGCTCCTGCGCCCCGTTGGAGCATTGCCGGGCATAATCGCGCAGGGCCCGCACGATCAACTGCTTTTCGTATTCAGTAGCGTAGATCACCATCAGACCTTCACCTCTTTCAGTTTCTCTGTAAACTCCTGCTGCAGACGGGCTTGCACGGCCACGACCTGCCGCAGCTCGGTAATGCTGCCATCCGCAACGCCGGCGCGGACGCAATCAGCAACAGCGGCCCGAAGCGCTGCATTTAAGCTGCCATAATACTTAGCGTTTGCCAGCATCGTACTTTTCCCACCGCGGATCGGCTCGCCGACTGCGTATTGCAGCGAATCCGCTGTAATGGCTACTTCATCGGACAAAACAATCATGCTTCTAAACTCCTTTGTGTTTGAATCCCCGTCAGCGCCTGAAAATCGGCAGTAGCGGCGGTTTTGACGGGTGGGGGTATATCCCAGTATACCCGGCGGGTACAGTGCCCCCAAATATGCATATTTTAGCCCCCTTCCTGGATGATTTCCTCCGGCTCACAGTTCAGGGCGCGGGCAATGCGTACAACGGTAATTGCCTTGCAGCTGCCCCGGCGGCGAATCGTGTTGAAGTTCTGGTTGGTCATTTCCATGGCCTGCGCCAGCTCCGTGACGGTCATACCGCGCTTTGCCGCTAATAGCTCGATTTTCTGCGTGTTGATTTTCATTTGTGGTTCACCTCTTTCGCGTTTCATTTTGAATCTATTATATAGTTTCGTTTTGAATCTGTCAACATTTATAATGTGATTCGTATTGAATAATTTTATTCTTGTGGTAAAATAATACAAAAGACTAAATGGAGGGGCCAATGGAAAAACAAACAAAAGTCGTTCGTACAATTGGCGATGCCATCAAAGATATGCGTGTGTTTTCAGAATTAACGCAGGCAGAACTAGCAAAGCGGGTAGGCTTATCAACTATAACCATTCGGCAATATGAGAGCGGCGTTAGAGAGCCACGGTTTTCAACCCTGCAACAATTAGCCAAAGCCATGAATTGCAATGTAGTTGACATATTGCCATCGCCCAACGAAAATGCGCCCTATTTTCGGAAAATACAGGAAAATCTATCGCCAAAAGAGCTTATTGATATTCAAGAATGGGATTTGGAACAAAACCCAGAGTATAGAAAAGAACAAATCATTTTGCGGCTGTTTCGAATGTTAAACGACTCTGGTAAACAAACGGCAATTTGGCGAATAGAAGAACTAACGCAGATTCCAAAGTACCAAAAAGAAAATATCAATAATTTAAACGACGCCCAAGCCGCCGACCCCAATACCAAATAATCCGCGTGTCCACCCCGGACACATTCTCCCCCAACGCCCCGGCGGGGCACTATCTGCACATAAGGAGTTGACACCATGGCAGACATCGAAAAATACAGCGAGGCCACTTTCGAGAACATCAGGCACACCAACGAATACGGTCAAGAGTTCTGGTATGCGCGGGAGCTGCAGCAGGCTCTTGAATATAGCCAGTGGCGGCGCTTTGAAGAAACCATTGAGCGCGCGAAAACCGCCTGTCTGCAAAGCGAGAACAGCATTGAAGACCATTTTGCCAACGTCGGCAAAATGGTTTCCATCGGCTCCGGTGCGCAGCGTGAGATCGACGACATCATGCTCTCCCGCTATGCCTGCTACTTAATTGTGATGAACGGCGATCCGCGCAAGCAGATCATAGCCGTGGGGCAAACCTACTTTGCCGTAAAGACGCGCCAACAGGAGTTAGTAGACAACTACGACCAGCTGACAGAGGATCAGAAGCGCCTCGCCATCCGCGACGAGATCAAGCGGCACAATAAGTCCCTGGCCGAGGCTGCGCAGATGGCCGGGGTTGAGACCTCGCTCGACTATGCTACCTTCCAGAATTACGGCTACATGGGCCTGTACGGAGGGCTGAAAGCGCAGGACATCAAGCGCCGCAAGGGCTTGAAGAAAAGCCAAGACATACTTGACCACATGGGCAGTACGGAACTTGCAGCTAACCTCTTCCGCGCCACACAGACAGACGAAAAGCTCCGCCGGGAGAATGTGCAGGGCAAGGACGCCGCCAACCGCACACATTACGAGGTCGGGGCCAAGGTACGGCAGACTATCGCCGAGCTGGGCGGCACAATGCCGGAGGATCTCCCGACGCCGGAGAAGAGCGTCAAGCAGCTTGCCCGGGAGCAAGAGAAACAACTGAAAAAGTGATTCCCTACGCCCCGGCGGGTGTATATATAATTCGTCGATTTAAACCGCTAAATTATATAAAGCAAAAATGGCTGTGCCGGATGATTGAAAGCCTATAAACAGAAAAAACCGCCCCCGGCGGCAACCGGGAACGGTTTTGAATAGATGCTCACCCCAAAAGAGGAATAAGCCCCCAAGCACGCTTATTATACCTCTTTCGGGTGGGCTTGTCAAAGTGTACCCAGCGTGTCCACATTGGACACATCCCCACCGGGCACACCGGCCCTAAATTTTAATAGCAAGGTGATTCTATGAAGATTTATACTTTAATCGGCGGTGTCAACGGCGCAGGCAAGTCAAGCCTTACCGGATCCTTGCGGGCCGAGCGGTCAGACCTCGGCCAGATCGTTGACCCGGACGCTTTAACGGCCCGCTGCGGCGGCGATGAATACGAGGGCGGCAAGCTGGCCGTTGACCGCATCGAGACAGCGCTTGCCGGCGGCGTGAATTTTACGCAAGAAACAACGCTTTCCGGCGGCTATCCAAAGCGCCTGTGCCGCCGAGCAAAGGAAGCCGGGTATTATATCCGCCTGTACTATGTCGGCCTTGACACAGCAGAAGAAAGCCTCCGCCGCATCAAAAACCGCGTAGAGCGCGGCGGGCATGACATACCGGCCAAGGATGTACAAGACCGCTTTGCGCATCGCTTCACCGATGTTGCAAAGGTGCTGCCATACTGTGACGAAGCAAAGTTTTTTGACAATAACAACGGCTTTGTGTTGGTGGCCGAATACCGCAATGGGCAGCTTTTGCCGGTCGGCAATTACCGCCCGCAATGGCTCTGCCAGCTGATCGAGAGCCTATAAACAGAAAAAACCGCCCCCGGCGGCAACCGGGAACGGTTTTGAATAGATGCTCACCCCAAAAGAGGAATAAGCCCCCAAACACGCTTATTATACCTCTTTCGGGTGGGCTTGTCAAAGTGTACCCAAGGAGGTTTTATTTTATGGGTAAACGTACAAATACGGCCCGCTGGACGGGCAAGATGTGGCGCATCGATGTCCAGCACGACGGCCAGCGCAAGAGCTTTTACAGCGGCAAGCCGGGCCGCACCGGTCAGCGGGAGGCCAACGCCAAGGCAGACGCATGGCTGGACGATGGCATAAACCCGCGCGGGGAGCATGTGGCCGCCCTGTACCCGCGGTGGTTTGCCACAATGCAGGAGACGACCAGCGCGGGCAACTGTCGCAACATTGCAAGCCGCTGGAAAATCTGGATTTTGCCGATGATCGGCAACAAGCGCATTACCTCATTGACCGAACAAGACATGCAAGAGGTTATAAACAAATCCTATGCAGCGGGCAAGAGCAAGAAAACTTTGAAAAGCCTATGCGCGGATATGCAGGCCTTCTTCAAGTACTGCCGCCTGTGCAAGTTGTCCACATTCAACCCGGAGGCGCTGCATATTCCCGCCGGGGCACGGTACAAGGGCAAACAGGTCTTGCAGCCCGCCGACCTCGTGAAGCTGTTCAACACCGGCACGACCACATACCGGGGCCAGACTGTGCCCGATGAATACATCAACGCATACCGCTTTCAAGTCTTGACCGGTTTGCGCCCAGGCGAGGTAATCGGGCTTGACTGGGCAGACATCCGCGGCAACACCGTCCACATCTGCCGATCAGTCAATATCAAGGGCGAACAGACGCGCGGCAAGAACGAAAACGCGGTGCGGTCCTTCACTGTGTCCGCACTGGCCCGGCGGGTGCTGGACGATCAGCGGGAGATCACCGGCGGCGTCGGCAGTGTGTTTCGCATTGCCAGCGAGCCACACTATTACCGCCGCTGGAAAGCCTACTGCACCGCCAACGGCTTGACGCCTTGCAGCTTGTACGAGCTGCGCCACACGTTTGTGTCGGTTGTCAAGACGCTGCCTGCCGGGGAGGTCAAAGACCTTGTGGGCCACAGCGAGGACATGGACACTTTCGGCGTGTACGCGCACACTCTCGCCGGTGATGCAGAAAACACCGCGCGGGCCGTCAACGGCGTGTTCCTGCGCGTGCTGAAAAACGCCTGAATCGTACCGCATTTTTTACCGCACTTTTGATTTTTACAGCGCCCCGCATCACTCGCCCGCAAGAGCGAAACAACGCGCGGACGCTGTTATTTTATGCGTATGCGGATACGGTTTTCTTGCAAGATGACAGCTTGGGACGGTTCGAGTCCTGTCACCTCGATTGTAAGAGTGTGCGCTTACAATGTAGGCTATATCTGTAAACCGCGAAAAAACGGTGCTGTGTCGGAATTCCCGAAGCAGCTCCTATGGTTTCCGGATGGTCGAAGATGGCGCTTCACACTCCAATGCCCGTTTTGCATGAAAATGCAGAGCGGGCGTTTTTATTTGCATGGCAGAAAAGCCGTTTTTGCCTCTTCCCTGTGCAGTATTTCCTGTTGTGTTTTCCCTGCAAAAAAGCTATAATAATTTCAAATTTTTCTTTTTTCGGGAGGGCTTATGGAAAGGATCAAGCGTCATCTTCGCAGTGCCGCCGGGTATCTGCTTGTCTGTGCCAAATGGCTGGCGCTGGCCGCGCTGGTCGGCTGTGTTGTGGGGCCGATGGGGGCGGCGTTCGGGCTGGCTCTGAACTGGGCCAACGCCACCCGCGCCGCGCAGCCGTGGCTGCTGTATCTGCTGTCTGCGGCGGGCCTTGTCATCGTATTTCTGTACGAGCATCTTGACCCGGACGGCGGCGGCTCGACCAATCAGGTCTTTGTGTCCGTGCGGGAGCATAAGCCCCTGACCCTGCGCACAGCACCGCTGATCTTCGCCTCCACCGTCATGACCCATCTGTTCGGCGGCTCCAGCGGCCGCGAGGGTGCCGCGCTGCTGCTGGGCGGCTCGGTATCCGGGCAGCTCGGCAAGGTGCTGCACCTCGAAAACCGCGACTGCCGCCTGATGACGATGTGCGGCATGGCGGGCGCGTTCTCGGCCATCTTCGGCACGCCGCTGGCCGCCACCATCTTTACGCTTGAGGTCGTGGATGTCGGCTCGATGCAGTACGCCGCACTGCTCCCCTGCCTGCTCTCGGCGCTGCTGGGCGTCTTTATCAGCGGGCAGATGGGCCTTGCGCCCGAGGCCTTTGTGCTGCAGGCCGGGGCCGATGCAACGCCGCTGAATCTTGTGCGGGTCATCGTGCTGGGGGCGCTGCTGGCCGCGCTGAGCATCTTCTTCTGCGAGCTGCTGCATGCCGCGCCCAAGCTCTACAAAAAATTTCTGCCCAACGCCTATCTGCGCGTTGCAGCGGGCGGCGTGCTGATTCTGGCGCTGACAAAGCTGCTCGGCACGACCGACTACAACGGCGCCGGTGCCGCCGTCATCGAGGCCGCCATCGACGGTCACTCTGTACCGTATGCGTTCCTGTTAAAAATGCTGTTCACTGCGCTGACCTTGGGCGCAGGCTTCAAGGGCGGCGAGATCGTTCCCATCTTCTTCACCGGGGCAACCTTTGGCTGCGTGGCCGCGCCGCTGCTGGGCCTGCCGCCGCAGCTGGGCGCTGCACTGGGCATGGTTGCGCTGTTCTGCGGCTGCACCAACAGCCCGCTGGCGTCCATCTGTCTGGCAATCGAGGTATTCGGCGGGCAGTGCATCTCGCTGTTTGCGCTGGCGTGCGCGGTTTCCTATATGCTGTCCAGCTATTTCAGCCTCTACCGGGAGCAGCACTTTCTGCACTCCAAGCTGCGGATCGTTGGTGTGCAGCGCGTACACGGCAAATGGGCCGAGACGGACGCCCAACATTTCCACACAAACGATGACGGCGAAAATTAGCGATTCAGTTGCAGGTACGCCGTTTTCATGCTATAATAAAGTGTTACGGAGGGAAAGGCGCACTATGAATGATTTTGCTCTTGAAAAGCACTGCTGGGCTGAGATTGACTTGACTGCCCTGCGTGAAAACTTTGATTATATCTGCCGCACCGTCGGCGGGCCGGTCTGCGCCGTTGTCAAGGCGGACGCCTACGGCCACGGTGACACCGTTGTAGCCCGCGTGCTGCAGGAGCAGGGCGCGGCGGCCTTCGCGGTCAGCTCTTTGGGCGAAGGCCGTCATCTGCGCCGCAGCGGCATCACAAAGCCGATTCTGATTCTGGGCTATGCCGACCCGGCCTATGCAGCGGTGCTGGCCGACAATGAGCTGGCCACCGCCTGTTTTTCCACAGAATACGCCCGCGCCCTCTCTGCCGCCGCCGTGCAGGCCGGTGTGAAGGTCAAGGTGCATCTGAAAATCGACACCGGCATGGGCCGCATCGGCTTTGCGGTGCGCTCCGGGTTTGAGGAGACCATCCGCGAGCTGGAGGCACTGTATACCCTGCCGGGTCTGGACATCTGCGGCGTATTCCAACACTTTGCCGTGGCTGACAGTGTAGCCCCTGACGATGTAGACTACACAGATGAACAGCATGCCTTGTTTGCCCGCGTGGTGGCCCGCCTGCAGGCCGATGGCTTTGCCACCGGCACGGTGCACTGCGCCAACTCAGCCGCGCAGCTGCGCCACCCGGAGTGGCGGCATGACCTGACCCGCGCAGGCATCATCCTGTACGGGCTGGACCCCAGTGACGAGGTACACTTCCCCGATCTGCGGCCGGTTATGTCGCTGAAATGCGTGGTCACCTTCGTGAAGGAGCTGCTGCCCGGACAAAGCGTCAGCTACGGCCGCACCTTCACCGCTGAGCACCCGATGCGCGCCGCCACGGTCTGCGTGGGCTACGCCGACGGCTACCCTCGCCGCCTGTCCGGCGGACTGGGCATCATGGGTGTGCATGGGCAGCCCGCCCCTGTGCTGGGCCGCGTCTGTATGGACCAGACGATGATTGACGTCACCGACATTCCCGATGTCAGAATGGGTGACGAGGTCACGGTCTTTGGCCTTGGCGGCGGTGATACCGCCGACACCATTGCCGCCAAAACCGGCACCATCAACTATGAGATTCTCTGCGGCCTTGCCCGCCGCGTACCCCGCGTATACAAGGAAAACGGCAACATCTGTGATATCTGGAACGATTTGGAGGAAACCTGATGGCCCGCAAAAACATCCGCAACTTCTGCATTATTGCCCACATCGACCACGGCAAATCCACCCTGTCCGACCGTATGCTGGAGCTGACCGACAGCGTTGACAAGCGCACCATGACCGACCAGGTGCTGGATAACATGGACATTGAGAAGGAGCGCGGCATCACGATCAAGGCCCGCGCCGTGACAATGCGCTACAAGGCCGATGACGGCGAAACCTATGAGTTCAACCTCATTGATACCCCGGGCCATGTGGACTTTCAGTACGAGGTCAGCCGCAGTCTGGCCGCCTGCGAGGGTGCCGTACTGGTGGTGGACGCCAGCCAGGGCGTGGAGGCCCAGACGCTGGCCAACTGCTATCTGGCGCTTGACCATGATCTGGAGGTCGTACCCATCCTGAACAAGATCGATCTGCCCAGCGCCGACCCGGACGCCGTCGCCAAGGAGGTCGAGGATGTCATCGGCCTGCCCTGCATGGAGGCGCCCCGCGTTTCCGCCAAGCTCGGCATCGGCATCAAGGATGTGCTGGAGTCCGTAGCGCGGGAGATCCCCGCCCCAGTCGGCGATCCTGACCAGCCGCTGAAGGCCTTGATTTTTGACTCGATCTATGACAGCTACAAGGGCGTTATCGTCTATGTGCGCATCTTTGAGGGTACCGTCCGGCCCGGCGATACCATCCGCCTGATGAGCACCGGTGCCGAGTTCCAGCTTGTCGAGGTCGGCCACATGGGTGCGACCAGCCTGACCCCCTGCGATAAGCTGGAGGCCGGCGAGGTCGGTTATCTGACTGCCAGCATCAAGACGGTGCGCGACACCCGCGTTGGCGATACCGTCACGCTGGCGGCCAACCCCACGCCGGAGCCGCTGCCCGGCTTCCGCACCGTGACGCCGATGGTGTTCTGCGGTATCTACCCCGCTGACGGCGCGGACTACCCCGACCTGAAGGACGCGCTGGAGAAGCTGCAGCTCAACGATGCCAGCCTGACCTTTGAGCCGGAGACCAGTGCGGCGCTGGGCTTTGGTTTCCGCTGCGGTTTTCTGGGCCTGCTCCACATGGAGATCATCACCGAGCGTCTTGAGCGCGAGTTCGACCTCGACCTGATCACCACGACTCCCGGCGTCCAGTACCGGCTGACGCTGACCGATGGCACGGTCGAGATCATCGACAACCCCTCCGCCTATCCCGACCCGACCCGCATCGTCAAGCAGGAGGAGCCGTTCGTCAACGCCCATATCTACACCCCTAACGACTATGTCGGCCCGCTGATGGATCTGTGCCAGACAAAGCGCGGTGTGCTGGTGGACATGAAATATATGGACGAGACCCGCGTGGACCTGCACTACCTGATCCCTCTGGGCGAGATCGTCTATGACTTCTTTGACGCTATCAAGTCCCGCAGCCGCGGCTACGCCAGCTACGACTATGAGTGGGAGGACTGGCACGAGAGCAAGCTCGTCCGGCTGGATTTCCTGCTCAACGGCGAGGTGGTGGATGCGCTGTCGATGATCGTATTTGCCGACAATGCCTACGCCAAGGGCCGCCGCATCTGCGAAAAGCTCAAGGAGAATATCCCCCGTGCGCTGTTTGAGATTCCTGTGCAGGCCGCTGTCGGCGGCAAGGTCATTGCCCGCGAAACGGTCAAGGCCATGCGCAAGGATGTTCTGGCCAAGTGCTACGGCGGCGACATTAGCCGTAAAAAGAAGCTTCTGGAAAAGCAGAAGGAAGGCAAAAAGAAGATGCGCCAACTGGGCAGCGTGACCCTGCCGAGCGAGGCATTCACCGCCGTGCTGAAGCTGGATTCGGATTCTTAACGGGGGTTTTCCGGCCTTTTTACGAAAAGGCCTCGGCGAAAAATTCCAAATATTTGTAGGGGAGGGATTTATCCCTCCCGGGAGGTTTGCGGCAACGCCAACACCCCGGGAGGCATGAATGCCTCCCCTACTTATATTACCCCGCCGCCCTGCCCTGCAAATTTTGCCGCTCTGTAGGGGCCGCACATGTGCGGCCCGCAACCTTACGGCAAAAGCGATTTTACGGGAAGGCCGCGGGCCGGGCATGCCCGGCCCCTACAGTGCAATAACAAAAAAGAGGGTACCTGCCATTTCAGCAGATACCCTCTTAAATTATGTAATACTAAATTACATCAGGCTGCGGTACAGCTCTTTGATCTCCTCGACATTCGTGTCGCGGGGGTTGCCGGGGCAGCAGGCATCGGCAAAGGCGGACTCAGCCAGGAACTGAACATCCTCCTCCTTGAGGATGCCCTTCAGGTTGGCGGGGATGCCCACATCGGCGCTCAGCTTCTTAACGGCAGCGATGGTCGCATCGGCGGCCTCGGCATCGTTCATCTCGTCAATGCCGGTCACGCCCATGGCCTTGCCGACAGCGCGGTAACGCTCACCGGCGGCATCCTTGTTGTACTCCAGACCGGTGGGCAGGATGATGGCGCAGGCAACACCGTGGGGGGTGTCATACAGGGCAGACAGACCGTGCGCCATGCTGTGAACAATGCCTAAGCCCACATTGGAGAAGCCCATGCCGGCGATGTACTGGCCCAGAGCCATGCCCTCGCGGCCCTCCGGGGTGTTCTGCACGGCACCGCGCAGATTCTCGGAGATCAGCTTGATGGCCTCCAGATGGAACATATCGGAGATGGTGCAGTGGCCCTTGGTGATGTAGCCCTCGATCGCGTGGGTCAGGGCGTCCATACCGGTGGCGGCGGTCAGGCCCTTGGGCATGCTGGACATCATATCAGGGTCAACGACTGCGACCTCGGGGATGTCGTTGGTGTCAACGCAGACGAACTTGCGCTTCTTCTCGACATCGGTGATAACATAGTTGATGGTGACCTCGGCAGCGGTGCCGGCGGTGGTGGGCACGGCGATGGTAAAGACCGCGTGCTTCTTGGTGGGGGCTACGCCCTCGAGGCTGCGGACATCGGCGAACTCAGGGTTGTTGATGATGATGCCGATGGCCTTTGCGGTATCCATCGAGGAGCCGCCGCCGATGGTGACGATGCAGTCAGCCTCGGCAGCCTTAAAGGCGGCAACGCCGTCCTGAACATTCTGGATGGTGGGGTTGGGCTTGATCTCGCTGTAGACAGCGTAGGCAAAACCGGCGGCATCCAGCAGGTCAGTGACCTTCTTGGTGACGCCGAACTTGATCAGATCGGGGTCGGAGCAGACAAAAGCCTTTTTGTAGCCGCGGGAGGTCAGCTCGGGAACGATATTCTCGATCGCACCGTGGCCGTGATAAGAGATCGTGTTCAGAACAATACGACTTGCCATAGAAATTCTCTCCTTTTATTATATCGGCTTTTGGCCGATGATTTCAGATTCCAAGCTTATTATACCGTTATTTTTTTGACAGCGCCATTTGGAAAAGTAGCGCGGGCTTTGTGAAAATTCTACAGCAAAAAAGCAGGGGCGAGCAATGCCCGCCCCTGCAGCGCACCCGCAAGGATTACGCTTTTTCTTTTTCTTTCTGCGCCTTGATGACCTTTAAGCGGCTGAATTCCTCACGCTCGCGCTCACTCAGCACCTCATCAATGGATTTGATCGTCCTTTGCATCTGCGGGATCTGCACATTGCCGAGGGCGTTCGCGCGCTTCTGGGTCTTTTGGATGGCCTCGGCCAGACGGATAACGCTGGTCTCGACCTCTGCCAGCTCGACCGTCAGGGTCTTGACCTCATTGAATTTGAGGTAGGCCACATCGAGGGTGCCGTTTGTCGATTCCAGATCGTAGTACAGCCCCAGCGGCGAGGTGGTGTTCAGCTTGAGGGTGGGCAGCTCCACGCCCATAACGCTGCGGGTGCTGAGCTGCACACCGCGCTCCACCGGCACACCGGCCGCATAGCCGCCGACAGAGCCCAACATGATATTGGCCTTTTTCAGGGCCTCGTAGGCCTCGGCATAGGCCGCCGAGATGCGGTCCTGTATACCTGCCGCACGGTCGATCAGCTGCATCATCTCGCGCACCAGGATATTGCGCTTGCGGTCCATCAGGTCATAGCCCTGCGCGGCCAGCGCCAGACTGCGCTTGGTCGCCATCAGGTTAGATTTTGTAGGAAAAACCTGCTGTGCCATTGGGTACTCCTTAACTTTAGATAATAGATAAAAGATAATAGATAATAAATACGGTGGTTCGCCGCTAACGCGGCTTGAAATATATTTTGTTTTGGCCTTTCGGCCAAAACTCCACATTTTTTATTATCTTTTATCTATTATCTTTTATCTTTCTCGATTCTCGCCTTCGCCGGCTCGTAATACTTATCCAGCGTTTCGGCATCGCAGCGATCCAGCGCATTGCGGGGCAGCGCAGCCAGCAGCTCCCAGCCGAGGTCGAGCGTCTGCTCCATCGTGCGGTCAGTGTTGCCCTGACCGATAAACTCCTGCTCAAACGCACGGCCGAAGGCCATCAGCTGCTTATCGCTCTGGGACAGCTCCTCCTCGCCGATGACGCTCGCCAGCGCCTTGGCGTCCTGCACCTTGGCGTAGCAGGCGAACAGCTGGTTCGACAGGGTGACATGATCCTCACGGGTATAGCCCGCGCCGATGCCGTCCTTCATCAGACGGGACAGGCTGGGCAGCACGGATACCGGCGGGTACAGGCCCGTGGCGTCCATGCCGCGGTCCAGCACGATCTGACCCTCGGTAATATAGCCGGTCAGGTCGGGGATCGGGTGGGTGATGTCATCGCCGGGCATCGTCAGAATCGGGATCTGCGTCACAGAGCCCTTGCTGCCCTTGATGATGCCGGCCCGCTCATACAGGCTGGCCAGATCGGAATACAGGTAGCCGGGGAAGCCTTTTCGGCCGGGGATCTCGCCCTTGGAGGACGAGAACTCACGCAGGGCCTCGCAGTAGCTTGTCATATCGGTCAGGATGACCAGCACGTTCTTGTTCAGGTCAAAGGCCAGATACTCGGCCACCGTCAGCGCGGCACGCGGGGTGATGATACGCTCGATGATCGGGTCATTGGCAAGGTTCAGCAGCATGACCACCCGCTCCATCGCGCCGCAGCTCTCAAAGCTCTCACGGAAATAAGCAGCCACATCGTTCTTGACGCCCATGGCGGCAAAGACAATGGCAAAGTCAGAGCCATCGGCCACGCTGGCCTGACGGACGATCTGAACGGCCAACTCATTATGCTTCATGCCGGAGCCGGAGAAGATCGGCAGCTTCTGGCCGCGGATCAGCGTGGCCAAGCAATCGATGGAGGAAATTCCGGTGTGGATATAGTTGCGGGGGTAGACACGGCTGACGGGGTTGATGGGCGCGCCGTTGACATCGCGGCGGGCCACAGGGTAGATGTCGCCAAGGCCGTCAATCGGGCGGCCGAGACCGTCCAGCACACGGCCCAGCAGCTCAGGGCTGAGGTCCATCATCATGGGGTGGCCGGTCAGCACCGTGCGGTTGTTGACAAGGCTCAGCCCGCGGGTGCCCTCAAACACCTGAATGACGCAGCGGTCGCCGTCCACACGGACGACACGGCCGACGCGAACCGAGCCGTCATCGAGGTGCAGCTCGGCCATTTCATCGTACTGGACGCCCTTAACACCGTCCAGCACGACCAGACTGCCATTGATTTGGGAAAGCCCGATATGTTCCAGAATCATGTTGTTCCCTCCTCATCAGCCCTGGGCCACGGCGGCCAGCTTCTGGTCGATCTGCTTGTGCAGCTCGTCCAGCTTGGCAAAGTCGTCGTTGGGCACGGTGTATTTCATCTGCACCAGCTCGTCAAACAGGCCGGTGGCCAGCAGGCGGCTGACCGGCACCTGCTTGGCAACGAGCGCGGCGCACTTGTCGTACAGGTACAGAATGGTTTCCATCATCTTCAGCTGCTTTTCCAGCGGGACATAGGTGTCCACAGCGTGGAAAGCGTTCTGCTGCAAAAAGCCGACACGGATGACGCGGGCAATCTCGATCGTCAGCTTCTGGTCGTCGGGCAGCACATCGGAGCCGATCAGCTTGACGATCTGCATAAGGTTGTTCTCCTGCAGCAGCAGGTTGGCGATGCGCTCACGGCAGGACATGAAGTCATGGCCGACATTATCATAGTACCAGCCGCCGAGGTCGCCGAGGTACTCGCTGTAGGAGTCGTTCCAGTTGATGGCGGGATAGTGGCGGGCGTAGGCCAGCGATTTATCCAGCGCCCAGAAGCAGCGGGTGAAGCGCTTCGTGTTCTGGGTGACAGGCTCCGAGAAGTCGTTGCCCTGCGGGCTGACGGCGCCGATAACGGAGACAGAACCTTCCGCGCCGTTCAGCGTCTTGACATAACCGGCGCGCTCGTAGAACTCCGCCAGACGGCTGGGCAGGTAGGCCGGGTAGCCCTCATCGGCAGGCATCTCCTCCAGACGGCCGCTGATCTCGCGCAGGGCCTCGGCCCAGCGGGAGGTGGAGTCGGCCATCATGGCGGCGTGGTAGCCCATGTCGCGGTAATACTCAGCCAGCGTAATGCCGGTGTAGATGGATGCCTCACGCGCGGCAACCGGCATGTTGGAGGTGTTGGCAATCAGCACGGTACGATCCATCAGGCTCTTACCGGTACGGGGATCGACCAGCTCGCTGAATTCCTGCAGCGCCTGCGTCATCTCGTTGCCGCGTTCGCCGCAGCCGACATAGATGATGATGTCCGCATCGCACCATTTTGCAATCTGGTGCTGGGTCATCGTCTTACCGGTGCCGAAGCCGCCGGGGATGGCCGCCGCGCCGCCCTTGGCGAGCGGGAACATTGTATCAATGACGCGCTGGCCGGTGATGAGCGGCCGGGGCGAGGTCATGCGCTCGGCAGACGGGCGCGGGGTGCGGATGGGCCACTTCTGGCAGAGGGTCAGCGTGTGCTCCTTACCCTTGGCATCGGTCAATTTGACAACAGGCTCGTTGACAGTGTAGCTACCGTTGGCGGCAACCCATGTCACGGTACCGGAAACCATCGGCGGCACCATGCAGCGGTGCTGGATGGCCGGGGTCTCGGGGCAGGTGGCGTAGATCTGGCCGGGGGTCAGGGTATCCCCTGCCTTGACGGTGACGGTCACATCCCACTTAGCTTCCTCATCAAGGGACGGCTCATGCGCGCCGCGCTCGATAAAGCTGCCCATATCTTTTTCAATGGCGGGCAGCGGGCGCTGGATACCGTCATAGATGTTGCGCAGGATACCGGGGCCGAGCGTTACCGACAGCGGGCCGCCCGTGCTTTCGACAGGCTCGCCCGCCTTCAGGCCGCCGGTCTCCTCATAGACCTGAATGGTGGTCTCTTTTTCGTTCATGCGGATGACCTCGCCGACAAGGCGGGCCTTGCCGACATAGACCATCTCCATCATTTCGAGGTCGGTCTTGCCCTTGATAGTGACAACGGGGCCGTTGATGCTGTAAATTTTATTTTCCATTGCTTTGCCCCTCAAATATTGATCTCCAGCCCGGCGTTTTCCAAGAACCACTCGTGCTGGGCGTTGAGCCGTGCTGCCAGCGTGTCGTCGGCAGCCAGCCCCTTGGCGGCGTTCGCGCCCTTCAGGCCGCCCAGCTCAATGCTGTCATCGGCCGTAAGTGTCGTGCCTGCGGGCAGCTTGACGCCCTTGAGCAGCGGCAGGTCGATGCTGCGGACGGAAAGGTTGGCGTTCTCCCCCAGCGCCTCGGCCAGTGCGGCGGCCTCGGTCTGCAGCCAAGCAGCGTACTTGTCGCTGGCGGCAAAATCCGCCAACTGCGCCTTTGCCTTGGCAAAGGTCTCGTCCGCGATCTTCTGGCGCTGGTCGGCCAGCTTGGCGCGGGCCGCCATGCGCGCGGCGCTCAGGTCACGGTTGGCGCGGGTGCGCGCGCGCTCGGTCTCAAAGCGCAGGGTGCGCTCCACCCGGGCATTCTCCGCCTGGCGTGTCTCGTCCAGCCGCCCGGTGACTTCGCGCTCGGTCTCCTCACGGATAGCAGCACAGGCAGCCTCGCCCTCGGCGCGGATGGAATCCAGAAAGCGCTCGGCGCGGGTATCTAATTCGTTCATGGTCACACCTCTTAAATCTTGACGCCGATGGCCTCGCGGATATAGCGGGTCAGGCGGTCCTTACCGGCAGCACCGCCGCCGGTGGACGGCACGGTGATGAGCAGCGGTCCGCCGGCAGCGCGGGCGCTGTCCAGCGTGGCTGTGTAGGTCTCGGCGATCTTCTCCGTCACCAGCAGCACGGCAATGTCGGGCTGGTTGGCGGCATCGGCCAGCGCATGGCGCAGATCGGCCTCACTGCGGGCAACCGTCCCCTCAATGCCCGCCAGACGCAGGCCATTCATGGCGTCGGAGTTGTCGCTGATGAGAAAGAACCGCATAGCATTACACCAGCTTAGACAGGATCATGATGGAGATAACCAGACCGTACAGAGCAATGGACTCGCCCAGAGCAACGAAGATCAGGCTCTTACCGAAGGTCTTTTCGTTTTCGCTGTTGGCCGCGATAGCAGCGGGGGCAGCGGAGGCAACGGCCATGCCGCCGCCGATACCGGCAAGGCCGGTGGCCAGTGCGGCCGCGACCAGACCGATGCTCAGGGAGGAGTTGTGGTCATTGTCGGTGTTGACAGTCTCGGAAGAAGAAGCGGCGGCAGCCGTATCGGCGGTATCATCGGCGGCAAAGACGCCCAGCGCACCGCAGCAGGTAACGGCAGCCACGATCAGGATGGTAACGAACAGTTTGCTGAACTTGGTTTTCATAATGGAACCCTCCGTAAATTTTAGTTTATACTTTCCTAATGGCAATTTGCAGGTTATGCTTTTTCTTTCTTCAAATCAAACGCCACGAACTTGCGGCCGCCGCCCTTGTAGCAGCGGCTGAACATCTCGTAGAACTCCAGACGGATGCCCTGAATGGCGGACAGCAGCGCCTCGAGGCAGATGACCACGATGTTGCCCAGAATGACGACCACGATGTTGTTGGGCGTACCGGCCAGCGTAAAGACGACCATCATCATGCTGGCGTGGACAATGACGAACGCGCCCACACGCAGGAAGGAGATTGTGTTGGAAAGGTAGCTCAGCACCGTTTCCAGCAGCTCAAACACGCTCTGCATCAGGTAGTTGCCCATGCCGCCCGCAGGCTGCCAGGGCTTGCCCTCGACCATCGGGGCCAGCAGCTCGGCAAACAGCAGCAGGATCAAACCGACCACCATGCCGATGATTGCCACGACCTGCGGCAGGAATGTGACCGCACCCATATAAGCGGATGCCAGATCAACGCCGCACAGGTAGGTCACCATGCCGACAAGGCCGTTGGGCGAGAAGATGAACTCGCCCCACTCCTTGTGGCGGGCGTGGGTGTACATGTTCAGGGCCATAGCCGCCAGCACCAGAACAATGCCGATGTAGACAGCCACCATCAGGATACCCGTGATGGAATCCATGACCGAAACGGGCTTGCCCGCCATGCCAATGGCATGGTAGAGCGGGTCGAGGGCCTCCTCGTAGCCAAAGAGAGAACCGTAGACCAGGCCGAAGATCGTGCTCGAAATGCCGCAGGGGATCATCAGATGGAACAGGTCATTGTGCTTGACCTTCCACATAAAGGTGCTGAACAGCGCCAGCACAATGCCCTGCCCGACATCGCCAAACATCATGCCGAACAGCACGGTGAATGTGATCGCTACAAAGCCGGTGACATCTGTCTCGCCGTAGGCGGGCAGACCGTACATTTCGACGAAAAACTCAAAAGGGCGGCTCCACCACGGGTTTTTCAGCTTGGTGGGGGGCGTCATCTTGCCGGCAGATTCCGGCCCATCGACCGTGACGCGCAGCCCCTTGACGGCGCGGGCCTTACCCGCGACCTCGTCCACCTCCGACGCCGGGACCCAGCCGACGCAGAAGAAGTGTTGGCCCTTGACCGCAGCCATGCGGCGCAGATCATACACAGCGGCATAGTAGCAGGCCGTGTTGTAGAGCAGCTGCACCTTATCGGCGTTCTGCTGCCACAGGGCGGCAATGCGGCCGTTCACATCGTCAACACTGCGGTTGACGACATCGAGATTTTCCTTGAAGTGGGTGATGATCTCCTCGGGCGAGCCCGCCGCGCCGGGCACATGCACCGGCTCAAAGTACAACATCGAGAAGATGCCGTCCGTTTCCAGTGCCTTCTCGCGCGGGGTCATGTAGACGCCCCAGTAACCGGCCTTGGTCTGGCTGCAGGGGGTAAACAGGATGTACGGGTCATCGCCGTAGTTGTTCATCAGCTTGTTATAGCCCTCGGTCGGCAGAAAGCCGAACCGGACCTTGACATGGGCACAGCCGAGAATATCATCGACATTGACCTTCAGCCCGGTAAAATGACTGTACTGCGTGATGCCGTCCTCGCAGAGCTTTTTCTGGTCAAGCAGTACCTTGCGCTCGGCGCAAAGGTCATCGATCTTTTCCAGCAGATCACCCAAGTAGCTGCGGCCCTCGGCATCCACAGGGTCGCTGTGCTGCTGCCCCTCGTGCAGCTCTATGTTGGCTTCCTCAGCCATCGTCTCGATCTGGTCGCGGATCGCGGTGTGGGGGTTCTCCTCGTTCAGAGCGCCGTACCCCAGCGATTCCGACATATATCTGGTGGCGGGTTCGAGGTCAAAGCGTCCGTCCATGCAGCACGAGCCAATAAACTCGTTCAGCTGGGGCATCGTGCCCTGCACCCGCACCAGTTTCATCTTTTCAACCAATCAGTTCACACTCCTTAGCAACCTTGCCCCTCTCCGGTCTTTTGCCGCTTCGTAGGGGCGGGGCTCTGCTCCGCCCGCCAGCT
>ERZ838399.298-NODE-298-length-63375-cov-10.060897_pt1 | contig 63375 bp, 37 predicted proteins | sample MGYA00519683_ERZ838399 | MGnify/ENA primary metagenome ERZ838399 (study PRJEB31850, sample SAMEA3708833) | human gut metagenome | biome: human gut; feature: human-associated habitat; material: faeces | place: China | collected 2014 ...
TCAGTTTGTCGATACCGTACAGAGCTACTCGACGGTAATCACCAACGATACGTCCACGTCCATAAGTATCCGGAAGACCTGTTAAAATTTTGTTATGTCTTGCGACTTTCATCTCCGGTGTATAAATATCAAATACTGCCTGATTGTGAGTTTTGTGGTATTTTGTAAAAATCTCATGAATTTTTTCGCTTGGCTCATATCCGTACATTCTGCAGGATTCCTCGGCCATCTTAATTCCACCGTACGGCATAAATGCACGTTTCAGCGGTTTATCTGTCTGGAGACCAACAACCTGCTCCAGATCTTTTAATTCCTCATCGATGTAACCCGGACCATAAGCTGTCAGAGAAGTAACAACTTCTGTCTCCATGTCCAGAACGCCGTTTTTTGCACGCTCTGCTTTCTGTAACTCCTGAAGTTTGCCCCACAGACGGTTGGTTGCCTCTGTCGGTCCTGCCAGGAACTCCTCGTCTCCCTCATACTGAGTATAGTTATTCTGGATAAAATCGCGGACATTTACTTCTTCTTTCCACAAACGTCCTTCAAAACCATCCCACTGCTCAAATTCCTTCATGATCGTCCTCACTTTCTGGTTAGCTATTGTTAATCATTTTTTACGACCATAGAATAACAGGTTTGTATACAAAACACAATACCTTTTTGTTAAATTTTTATCACTTTTATGGTTTGTTTCAAGAAAAAAACAACCTGAAGTTTACTTCAAAAAGTAAATTCAGGTTGCTTTTCCTATATTTTCCTATCCCTATATCAATTTTATCCAGTTTTTCTTCTGCTTTTATTGTTATTTAATTAACACTATATTTCATTGCAAGCGAATTCGCGGAAGGGGACGGAAATAAGCGATGCAGGATACCTAGAAAATAGTCCGTGTCTGCGTACATGATTTCAACATCTGCTCGAAACGTACGTCCTCAGAAACTCTTAAAAGTTGTCGTCAATGTAATCTGCGATTGCCTCACCAGCCATACGTCCGGAGTTAATAGCAAATCCCATGGTGTTTCCGCACAGTGTAAAGTTATAGCTGTCACCATAGATTGTGTTTGCATCAGATCCAGCACTGTAAAGTCCCGGAATTGGTTTCAGATTTGCATCCATAACTTCGCCGTATTTGTTGATTCTGACACCGCCGACTGTTCCATAAGCAGCAATGTAGTATTTACCTACCAGGTAGCCACCCTTACCTGTGATTGGATGCAAATACTCATGCTTTTTGTGGAACTGAGAATCGTATCCCTCATCACACATATCATTGTAGTCATCCAGAGTCTCCTCCAGTTTGTCTGCATCAATGCCAAGTTTCTCAGCCAGTTCTTCGATGGAATCTGCGCGGATGAATCCGTCATATCCTTCTTCCTCTGCACGGTCGAACTCAGCGTCAACTGCCAGGAATGCATCTTCCGGATGAACGATATCGAAGATATCCGGACCGTTTTTCTTGTAGTTTTTCAGGATTTTGCCATCCATGATGCAGTATCCGTAATGTCCCGGCTGAAGTGCAAGTGCGTTTCCTGTGTAAGTTGTGTTACCCATCATACCCTCGTTCATGAAACGGTCACCATTCTGGTTGATCAGAAGGTTTGGCTGACGAAGAACTGCGTCTAACAGGAACCAGTTCATGTTGTCTTTTAACTGATAGATCATCTCGATGTTTGCACCGAATTTCTGTGCGCCTGCATCCCACATCATGTTCAGACCGTCACCGGTTGTACCCGGAACGTTGAATGGGAAGTAGTCCTCCCAGAGGTTGTAACCAAAGTTATCTTTGATCATCTCTTTGTTTGTACCGAATCCACCGGTTGCAACTACAACTGCTTTACCGCGTGCTTCGATCTCTTCGCCGTCTTTGTCAACCGCTTTTACACCAACGCATTTTCCGTCTTCCATGATCAGTCCGGTTGCCGGTGTCTCAAGGTAGATTTCTGCGCCAAGCTCTTTTGCTTTCTCTGTCATGGCACGAACCATCGGTCCTGCTGCACGTGGTCCGATGACACCGTTCTCCGGTTTTACGATATGCCATGTTGCCTCAGACTCTCTGAAGTAACGGAATGCACCTGCAAACTCAACACCCATGTCTTCCAGCCACTCGATGGTATCAGCGGATTTGTTGAAGTATGTCTGAACCAGGTCGCTGTCTACACGGTAATGTGTATACTCCATATGTTTGTTCAGAGCTTCGTCTACTGTGATGTCGCAGAATGCTTTTTTCTGGTATTTTGTACCGATTCCAAGCGGTCCCATACCCATGTTTGCTGCTCCACCTGTTGTGTTGGATTTCTCAAATACGATTGCTTTCAGGTCGTTCTCACCTGCTGTGATTGCTGCTGCAAGACCTGCAGGACCTGCTGCTACTACAATTACATCTGCTTCCATTGTTTTCATAATGAAATACCTCCTGTTTTTATAAAAATTAATTTTAGTGACGTTTTTTGAATTTACCGCATTTTGTCAGACGGGTCGGCAGCTTCGGCAGACGACCGGTTGTCTGAATGATGGCATCATTCTCACATGCAGAAATACATTTTCCACACTTGGTACATTCGAATTCATCGATCATGTGAATGTATCCGCTCTTGCCCTCAATGGCGTCAGCCGGACAGACATCCGCACATTCCTCGCAGCCCTCGCAGAGGTCCGGATCGATGTAAATGCTCATAAATGCGGAACATACGTTGTTTGCACATTTTTTCTTCTTGATATGATCTTCGTACTCATTTGCAAAATAGTTCAGGGAACCCATCGCGAAATCGGATGCGGTCTGTCCCATGGTACACGGAGTGGAGAATGTCATTGCCTCTCCGATCTCTGTCATCATATCGGTAAACTCTTTTTTGCCCTGTCCTTCGGTAATTTCTTTTACCATGGTATGAAGCTGGATCAGACCTTCACGGCAGAACGTACATTTTCCACAGCTCTGCTTGCGCTCTGCCAGCAATACTTCCTCTGTCTCATGGATCATACAGCATTTGGAACCGTAAACAGTGATCACACCGTTTCCGATCTGGGTATCTGCTTCGATCACCAGATCCATAGCGGATGCGTCGTACAGTTTTGTACCGATGGCAATGGCTTTCACATCTGCGTCTCCTACCAGATCTGCTACTTTTGTACCAAAAGATACTTTCTGAAGCTCACCCATTTTTCCGTCTTTGCAGACTGCCATGTAAGTGCACGGTTCATAGCTGTCTGTAAAAATATCTGCCAGTGCAGCCATGGTCAAAATATGGTGGAATGCACCGCCGCGGCTTGCTCTGCGGTTGATGATTCCGGTCTGGATCTGGATGCCGTACTCAGCAGCCTGTGCTTCCAGCTTTTTTGCATACTCAGCTTCTTTTGCCGGAATGTACAGATACATTTCCTCTGCATTGACTGCCAGCGCTGCAATCGCCATACCTTCCATTACTTTTTTCGGGTCAGCTTTCAGTACTTCCAGCTGAGCCCCTGCGATATCCGCATTATTTAAACCTGCAACCACGCGAATCGGATTTGTCTGAAATTCACGTTCTGCATTTACCTGATTCCATTTTTCTGCCACTGCTCTACGCTCTACACCGAATTCGATCAATCCGGAAGCAGCAGTTTTTGCCAGAATATCTTCAACACTCATGTTTTTTGCATTTTCTAAAGCACTCATCTGTCTTACGCCTCCTTCTGATTAGAATACTCGGTCCACAGTCTGGACGGATGGATCTGAAGTCTTAAGTCACACTGCAGGCAGCGGCTTGCCTCGCCGCAGATATCCGCGTCGCAGATACCGTGGTCTACTTCATTGAAGTTGTCCTGTCTCTCTGCTGCCGGAGTTACCTGAGTCTTGGTACGTCCAAAGTAACCAAAGCCTTCTACTTTACCAATCTTCGGATCTGCATGCTGCTTGGGAGCAAGTGTCTCGCTGATGTCTCCATCGCCACCCAGATATTTATCAATTTCAACCGCTGCATCACGGCCGGATGCAATGGCAAGGATGACGGATTTTGTTCCGTATACAACGTCGCCTGCTGCAAATACGCCTTCGGTCTCGGTTGCAAGGGAATTTTCTTTTACTACAATGCTGTTTGCTCTGCCTAAGGTCAGACCTGCTTCTTCTGTCAGATCCGGACGCTGACCTGTTGCAAAAATAACAGTGTCTGCATCAATGTGATGCTCGCTGCCTTCCTCTTTCTCGATGATGGCTCTGCGGTTCTCATCGAAGGTGAAGGATTTTACGTTCATAAAGTCAACACCTGTAACAGCGTCAGTTCCTGTGATACGCTCAAAAGTCTGTGCCGGATGTACGAAGATGCCTTCTTCTTTTGCCTGCTCGATTTCTTCATCGTCTGCAGTCATAACTTCTCTTGCTTCCAGACAGGCCAGATGAATTTCTTCTGCGCCCAGACGTTTTGCAGTTCTCGCACAGTCGAAAGCTACGTTACCACCACCGAGAACGATGATGCGTTTGCCCATTCCGGTCTCCTGACCAAGACTTGCATTGCGCAGGAAATCAATATTTAACAGAACACCCGGAAGTTCGCTGCCTTCCATCGGAAGACGGACACCTTTGTGTGCACCGATAGTCATTAAGACTGCATCGTACTCTTTCAGTAATTCAACCGGTTTTTCCACTTTTGTATTTGTCTCGATGACTACGCCCTGATCCTCGATCACTTTTGCTTCCTGTGCAACGATCTCACGCGGGAGTCGGTAGGACGGGATTCCGTAGGACATCATACCGCCAACGGTCGGAAGTGCCTCTTTTACGGCAACGGCGTGTCCCTGTTTTCTCAGGTAATATGCTGCGGTCAGACCTGCAGGGCCTCCACCGACAACACATACTTTCTTGCCGGTATCCGGAAGCTGTTTTCCTTTACCTTTCCAGTAACGGCCAGTGTCATGCTCTGCCGCATAACGTTTGATGTCGCGGATGGACATTGCCTCGCTGACTTCTTTTCGTTTGCACTCCAGCTCACATGCATGGCTGCAGACATGTCCCAGTGCGTTCGGGAACGGTACTTTTTCACGGATGACCGCTACGGCTGCATCATAATCGCCCTCTTTTACAAAACGGATGTAACGCGGGATATCAGTATGCGCCGGACAGGCGGTACGGCACGGAACCAGTGCCTCTTCTTTTTTCAGGTTGGTTGTCAGAAGCTGTAATTTATCACGGATGGAACCGGTCGGACAGACTTCTGCACAGGCAGTACAGAAACGACAGTCTTCGTCTTTCAGTAATTTGCCATGTAAGGTTCCTACATATGTCTCAAGGTCTTTTTTGTTATACTGTAATACACCTACACCTCTCAGCTTGTTGCAGGCACGTACACAACGGCCACACAGCACACAACGGTTCATGTCGTGGATGAGCAGCGGGTTGCCCTCTTCCATCTTGATACCTTTGATACGGGTACGCATACGCGCGTTGTTTGCACCGATGTACTGGATCAATGTCTGAAGCTCACAGTTTCCGTATTTCGGACATGTGGAGCAATCTTCCGGATGTCCTGCAAGCAGCAGCTCCAGTGCTAATGTACGGAGTTTGTTGATCCGCTCACTTGTGGTATGTACGACCATGCCATCCTGAGCACGCAGGGTACAGGATGTGGTTACGCCTTCCTGACCTTCTACTTCTACAATACACATGCGGCAGGAACCATTTTCCGGCAGATCCGGATGATGGCAGAGATGCGGAATATAAATTCCGGCTTCCAGCGCACATTCCAATACATTTTTATTCTCCGGCACTTCCAAACGTGTGCCGTCAATCGTAATGACTGCCATGTTTTTCTCCCTTCTGTTCTTCTTCATTCAACAGTTGTCGTTCTGATTTTCTTTCTGTTTTGTTCTCATTTTTCAGGAACGTCACACATTCCTGATGTTTTGTTCAAGAATGCTCCGGCATTCTTGTTGCGAGGTGCGCGTCATGCAATTGCATGACATACTTCAACTGCGCACCTCTGTAATCCTGCCGGAGGCTATATCAGATGGGGGATTGGCTCCCACCACTGATACTAGCTTGTTTCTCACCACCTATAGAGGTGGGAGTCATCTCCCATCTGATATATTTTTGACGTGCACGGTACTGTTATGGTACACTGTCGTTATAATCACTGATAAAATTATAACATGCAGACCACCGGAAAGCTTCCGACAACTGTTGAAAATCTGCTATCCTGTTTTCTTTATTTTCAACAAATGTCGAATAAAAAAATCGGTATCCATACACAGGGAGATGCTTATGATCACCTTACAGACTTTACTTGAAAAACTACAGGAAACATATTCCTGCAGCATAAAAAATGGCTATGATACCAATCGTTTTATCAGTCGTGTAGATGTGCTTCAGATTGATACGATTCTTGATGAAAATACGCTGTATCTGTGTCCGCCAGAAGTGGCTTCTAATCCCGAAATGCTGTGCAGATATGCTGCTTTACAGACACAGTTTGCACAGATGGAAAAAGATCCGATGCTGTCTCCGGTTATTATGATGGAAATGCCTGACAGCGGTTGTTCAGATCATGAATCTATCTGCAGCGTTTCATCAGAAGATACAGTTTCATCAAAAAATATGGATTCATCAAAGCATATAGATACCGCTTTTATGGAAAACTCTATCCTTTTTGTGACGCATATGCCGGATATTTCAGAATTGTTTTCCTTTTTGAATCACCGGCTGAATTTTGAATTCCGCTTGCAGCAGGAGATCAACGACCTTTACCACCTGCTTTACAGCGGTCGCGGACTGGAAGATCTGATTATCCGTGCAGAATCCTTTCTGCACCGCCCCATGTCCGTTCTGGATGCCAGCTACAGTCTGATCGCGATCTCTCCGCTGATGCATCAACTGCCCTTTGGTATGGAAAAAAGTAAAGAAGGAACGTTTTTAAGTTCTCAGGAAGTAGAAAGTCTGCGCCGTCTGCAGATTGAGCACCAGATCTACCAGAACAATCAGGCATTTTTTATTCAGACAGAGGATCATCCGGATACAAACTGGATTTTCTGTGCCATCCGCATCCAGCATGTTATGACCGGTTATGTGGCACTTTGTCTGCCGGATCAGGCGGATGCCAGCGAACACGAACTACGCCTGATCACCGCTTTTTCTGATATCTGTGCCATTGAAATGCAGAAACATGAGTTTTTTGTGCAGAATACCGGTTTGCAATATGAAACGTTTCTGACAGAACTTTTAGAAGGACGTTTTAACGATGTCAATGTCATTGAAGCCAGATTGAAACTCTTAAACCGCCACTTTGGAAAATTTTTCTGTCTGGCGATCCTGTACTGCTCTCATCCGCATAACAGTGATCTGTTTAACAAACGGCAGATGGCAGCACTGCGGCAGGTCTATCCAAATGCCATGTCCGTAGTTTATAAAAATAACATTATCCTGCTGATCAATCAGGATACGCCGGTGCAGTTAAATGAAAAACTAACGGATCCATTGGAGCGGTTTGCACAGCGCAATCAACTGAAAGTCAGTCTGAGCCAGCCTTTTGCTGATGTACTGAAAATCCGGATTTTTTACAATCAGGCACTTCATACACTGGAATTGTCAGATTTGCAGACACCGGATCAGTATCTGTATTACAGCACGGATGCGCTGCCGGAATATCTGTTTTCCAACTGTGATTATCAGGGACTTGAAGTGGGGATCCACTATCACATTTTTCAGCTTCAGGATTATGATAAAACGTATCATACGGATTTTATTGAGACGCTGCGGGCATATCTGGATCACGATCGGAATGCAGCGAAAACGGCGGAATTTCTGCATATTCACCGCAGTACGTTCTTTTATCGGGTAAAAAAAATAGAAGAGCTGCTGGAGATTTCACTCACAGACAGTCATCTTCTGTTTTTGTATGAGTTGTCCTTCAAGATCTGGGATTATTTGTGTAGGTGATGAAGTCTTTTGTGTCAGAAATTTAGGTTATGGAAAAATTCTTATGTGGCTATGATTTAAGTTATGAAAAAATCCACAGATATGATCACGCGGGCTAAGACGCCCCTCTTAGATAATATCTGTGGATTTTTTATTTCAGTTTTTTTACCACTCTAATAATTTTGCCAGACGCAGCAATGTCAGACGGTTTCTGACATATGGACTGCTCTGCAAAGTCAGCTCTACGGTATCTTTATCAATACCAAGTGCTGAAACCTCATGCATGCATCCTGCATCATGCAGTTTTGCATACATATCATCCGCATCCGGAAGGTCATCGATCAGATCTTCGATCTGTGGAAGCTGTTCTTCTAACTGCTCTAAATCAATATCCTCTAACGGATTCGGTGTATTTTCTGCCAGAATTCCTTCTAACAGTCCTTTTTTTCCAAATGTATGTTCCAACAGACTCATTTCAAGTCCTTTGGCGGTTTCTGATTTGACCGTTACTCTTTTATGGCGGATCGCATGTGCCAGACGTTTGTAATAGTCTGTGATGATCAGCAGACCAATTCCAACCTGCTCACCATGCAACGCCTTTGTATTTTCATTTAATACATTCAGATCCCACATATGGGATACCATATGTTCTGCTCCAGATACCGGGCGTGGGCTGTCTACCATCTGCATACACAGTCCGGACAGGATCAGTGCATACATCAGTTTTTCGATCGCCTCTCTGTCTCCGAAACGGATATCATCCAGTACGCGGCTTACATCCCGCAGTGCTTTTTCCAGCAGATCACATACTTCCTCACAGATATATTCGTCTGTGATCAGATGCGCGATCTTCCAGTCCAGAATCGAAATATATTTTCCAAGAAAATCTGATACTCCGGATGCCGTCAGTCTGGACGGTGCTGCTGCAAAAATATCAGTATCCGCAAGAATCCAGCGTGGTGAAACACCTGCAACGGTTTTCTTTAATCCGTCCAGTGTCAATGCTGCCACATTTGCCGCAAATCCATCCACACTTGCTGCTGTCGGCACCGATACAAACGGAATATCATACTCGGTTGCCGCATAGCGGGTCAGATCATGAATGGTTCCTGCTCCGATTGCCACCAGCACATCTACTGACACACTGCTTAAGCCTCTGTCACAATAATCCAGCTGCTTCATCACTTTGTTCACACCACGGTTATCTGCCTGAAGTCCTTTCGGATTCAGCTCAATGACCGGATAATCTTTAAATTCTTCCTCTAAAAACGGTTCCGCCGCCGCCCTCGTATTGCTGTCACATATAAATACCGGATTCTGAAATGCTTCCAGAATGTCTGTCAGTTCTCTGACTGCTCCGGATTCGATGCTGATCTTCCCAACGTCAATATTATGTGCTTTTCCGCAGGCGCACGGCTCTCTTAACTGCCCAAGGTCTACGTCCATCTATCTATCTCCTTCACTTTTTTACCTGTGTTCATCTCGCTAAAGCAATTTCAACTCAAATAAGAAAATCTGCTGCATTTCGCTACCTGTAGAAGCAGACATAACAGCTTAAACAGAGTTCAAGTCGAACGCACGTGAGACTTGGTGCGTGATTCTGGTCAGCGCAAGCTGACATCTTCTTTTCAGAATCACTGCACTCTACACTCCGTTCCGGTCGGCGCAAAACCATTGTCTCCCAGACAATGTGCGCCCTCGCGGAGCATTTATCTCAGTCGGAGATTGAACTCCCACTGAGAAATACTTGTTACTACTCACCACTTGCAGAAGTGGGAGTCTCAACTCAGACTGAGATGAATACACAATTATCTCTTATTCTCTCATATCTTTGTGCAGAACACAAGTAAAAAGTGAAACTTTTATCCGCGAAGTCAGGCATGATAATTTTCCATCAACTTTGTCACCACTTCATTTTTTTCAGACCAAACCGCAATAATGTCAATCCCACGCTCTCCCGGAAGCGGAATGCTATTCAATTCTTTACTTCCCTGTATGATATTTTCAGAAAGAAAACAATACCCTCTTCCAAGTTTTACATAACTAATCTGCGTTCCGATATTATCCACGACTTCAATAATCCCCTCATCCAGATGCAGCAATTCCATGGTGTCTAACGTATGTTGAAACATCCCCGGGCTCTGACTTTTTTTCACCAGAATGCATGTCTCATCCTGAAAATCTTCCCAGGAAAGCTTCTCTTTTTGACCAACCTGCAATTTTTCAGAATAAATCAAAGCACCTTTTCTCCATGCGATTTTCTTTATTAAAAATCCCGGTCTGGTCTGCCAGGACGGTTCCAACGTCAGCCACAGATCAATTTTTCCTTTTTCAAGATACTCCTGTCCCTCCAGAAAATTGCATTTGTGAATCACCAGCTTCTGATTTGACGCAGCATTCTTCAAATATTCATAAACCGTTGGAAGGAAATCATCTGCATATGCGCCATCAAAACAGCCCATATTTAGCAACGGTTTCTGTGCGCGACCTGCCAGTACCGCATTTTTCTTGGCATTTTCCAATTCTTTTAAAATATTCTGCAAATCCTTCTGAAACTGCATACCAGCCTGTGTCAGCACCACCCCGCGTGCCTGACGTTCAAACAGCGGCAGACCGATTTCCTGTTCCAAAAGGGTGATCTGTTTACTCAGAGCAGGTTGTGAAATATAGAGTGATTTTGCAGCCGCAGTAATATTTCCATGCTCTGCCACACGCAAAAAATACGTGATCTGTTCCAACCTCATAACTACTTCCTCCCTTTAAAACACAAGTCTACACTGTTTTCTTTTCAAACGCAATAATCCCGGGGAAATTAAATCCCCGGGACTATTGTATTTATCCTAAGTTCAAGAATGCTCCGGCATTCATGATCTCTCTGATCGATTAGTCTGCTGTCTTATAAGTTCTGTAAGAGAACAGTGCATCAGGACTAGCCATGTTCATCTTATTTCTGGCAGGTGTCAACTCAAAGGAAATTGTGCCTGCCGCCATGTTGTAATCTGTAAATACCGGACGACATCCCTGTTTCAACTCGATAGAGGAAAACTGCGGATCTCTCAATGTACTGGCAGCTACAGCTGGAATATTATCAATTGCACCATGTAATCCCCAGCCAATTGTCACAGATGTATCACTGTCATACTGTACGCTTCCACAATGACTGGCAATATGATATTTACCATTTTTGCTTGTTAAATCTGTACCGTTGATCGCATTGTAAACCTTAGCAGTTCCGCTTGTTTCATTAATACTTACTTCAATGGTACGTGTACGTGTCGCATAAGCATTTGGTCCTAATGCAACGCTGACAAAAGGTGCTGTACCAGTCTGATTATCAAATACGCTGATCTGTGTATTTCCGCTGATCATACCTTTCGCATTTTTGTTTGTATAACGTGCAAAATGCTGTCCGAATGTCAGAGCTTTAAAGTCTTTACCATTATCATCCTTACGGTCAGTGGTATATCCTTCATATCCTTTCAGAGTAGAAGCCTTGCCACCAAGAATCCAGTCGATCGCGCCTGTATCAAAATCAAACTGGTAAACTGCACTCTGATCACGCATGGAAACAAGAATCTTGTCTGTATTGCCGTTTGCATCTAATGTATAGTCCACACTGTTTACATGAACATAATCTTTTACGCCTGCCGCAAAGTTATGATCCGCATGATCTTTCTGACCAACAGATGCATATGCACCATCCAATGTACTCTCATCATAATTGATAGACTCTACAGCAGAATCATATAATAACGGATAATCACCTGTGTTGATCTCTTTGATTACTTTTCCGTCTTTCACTTCCTGAATGATTCCCACCCATACATAAGCAGTATTTCCACCGTCAAGACCTTTTACAGTCTCCGGAAGGTTGTCTGCCAGTACCGGTGTATAGCTGAGGTTGATGTAATGATTTTTTCCAAGTACGACAAACTCATGCTGATCCAGATATCCCTGACCATGATAGTGTTTTTCGTCACTGTTTGCTTTTAAAGTAGCCTGATCAATATCTACATAATTATCATCCATTACAAGATAATAACCACTTGAGAAGCCACCCATAGCATTTCTGAATGTCGGCTCAAGCTCGATGAATGCAGTATAGTAACGGCTTCCATCAACAGCATCCTGCGCTGCAAAGTTCTCTGCCATATTTTCAGCATCACCGCTACGATCATCTACTGTTACTTCATACTGCGGAATATAGCGATAATATACTAATTCTCCATCTGTATTTACACGAAGGAAGAAATGATCCAGTGCAAATGTGTATACACCTGCATCAGAGGCTTTCACACCTGTTCCTGTAATGTCCATTCCCGGAAGCAGCTCATTTACAGTATGTACACGATACTTTTTACCATCTTCCATGGTTACTGTGATAACTTCATCTTCTGGAGTATCTGCTTTGATAGCAGCCGGTGTAAAGGATACGTTTCCATCAACCACCTCAAGATCACCTGTTTTATCACTTACGGCAGATGCTACTTTGTTGTCGCCTGTTGCTGTCAGATTGATCTTGTCTCCGGCAACTAATGCATTCAGATAGTAATCACCTTCGGATGTTTTAGATGCTGTCAGTACAACGCCAGAAGCACCATTCTCGTCTGCTGCTGCGATATCAATGTTTGCAGCTTCCGGATTTACCGGATAGTTGTTCATCTGAGCGGCAATTTTCTCTGAATAATCAAAATACTGTGCGGTATTCTGTTTTGCATTCAGGTAATCAATGTCTGCTACAAGGTTATCATTGACTTTGCTGTTTTCAATGACATATCCTTTGCCTTCTGCATCCATGTAAGCACCGTTATAATGGAATGTTACTTTACCGTTTTCGATCATCCACTGACCGTTTTTGTTGCTTGCAAGTCCGTTATAGCCAAAGTCTACTTTTCCGCCTGCCAGATACCACCAGCCATTTTCATTTTTTTCTACGCTGTTGCAGTCAAAGTTTACTTTTCCGTTCTCGATTCTCCACCAGCCGTTTTCGTTTTTCGCGATTCCGGTGTAACCAAAATCTACTTTTCCGTTGATAATCTTCCACCAGCCGTTCTGGTTTTTCGCTACGGTGTTTGCAGAGAAGTCTACTTTACCGTTGCGGATCAGCCACCAGCCGTTCTGATTCTTTGCTACGGTGTTTGCCGTGAAGTCTACTTTACCATTGCGGATCAGCCACCAGCCATTCTGATTTTTTGCTACTGTATTTGCAGAAAAATCAACTTTTCCGTTCTTTACATACCACCAGCCATTTTCGTTTTTTACTACGTCTGTACCACTTGTTACTTTCTGTCCATTTTTGTAATACTGCCAGTTACCTGCTGAAATTCTTTTCAGTCCGGTATAACCTGCTGCCTGAGCCGTTGTTGTCAGAGCAGAAGGTGCTGCCACACCTGTAAAAGTAAGGCAGGCAGCCACTGCGATCAATGCAGCCATTACTTTTTTCTTTTTCATAGAAAAAATCCTCCTTCTTCATTGCCGAACCCCTATGTCCGATGGCTTTATTATACGGTGTTCACACTTTCTTCACAAATACAGAAAAGCTATCCATCCATAACCGCAAGTTATGGATGGATAGCTTTTCTCTTCATCTTATAATTCAAGAATGCTCCGGCATTCTTGTTGCGAGGTGCGCGTCATGCAATTGCATGACATACTTCAACTGCGCACCTCTGTAATCCTGCCGGAGGCTATATCAGATGGGGGATTGGCTCCCATCTGATATATCAAATCACTTTTTTACTTTCTTCTTAGCCCCAGACTTCTTCTGCGATCTCTTTTACTAATTTCAATTTCGCCCACTGTTCTTCTTCTGTCAGTTTATTACCAATCTCACAGGAAGCAAATCCGCACTGCGGACTCAGATACAATCTCTCCAGCGGAATGTATTTTGCCGCCTCATAGATTCGGTCAATAACTTCTTCTTTGCACTCAAGTTTCGGTGATTTTGTAGTAATCAGTCCAAGAACCACTTTTTTCACACCGGATACTTTTGCTAACGGTGCAAAACCGCCGGAACGCTCATCATCAAACTCCAGATAATAGGCATTTGCATTTTCCTCACCAAAAAGGATTTCTGCCACCGGATCATAAGCGCCGCTGCTTGCATAGGTGGAGTGGAAATTGCCGCGGCATACGTGCGTATTGATTACAAGATCTTTCGGTGCATTTGCAATGACACGGTTATTGATGTCTTTGTACACTTTCTGGATTTCTTTCAATCCTTCCTGTGTCGTGCCATACATTAAATGACCTGTCTTATCTGCAAACATCCCCCAGGTACAATCATCCAGCTGCACATTGCGGCAGCCTGCTGCATACAGATCATCGATCACTTTGCCATAACCTGCAACGATATCATTTACCAGTTCTTCGTCTGAATCATAATATTTCTCTGTCTCCTCACGGTTAAACGGCATGGTAAACTGTGCCAAAAACTGTGCCGGAGACGGAATGGTCTGTTTTGCAATTGTCTTCTCATCCTCAAACTGTTTTACAAAACGGAAATGGTCTACAAATGGATGTTCACCGGATAAACCAACTTTTCCAGTGAGGTAGGTATCATCGATCATCGCCGACTCTCCGTGGAATGGCAGACCGGTTTTGGTCGGTACATGTCCGATTCCGTCAAATCCCCACATAAAATCCAGATGCCAGGTTGCACGGCGGAACTCTCCGTCTGTGATCACATGATAGCCAAGCTCTTTGATCTTCCCGATCAGTTCTGTGATAGCTTCATCCTCTACTACTTTCAACTCTGCATATGGGATTTTTCCCTCATCAAACTGTCTTCTCGCCTGTTTTAATTTTTCCGGACGCAGGAAACTTCCCACATAATCATATCGAAACGGTGTCTGTACATTGCTCATCGTTATTTCCTCCAAACTCATGATTTTTATTTTCGTTGCACTTGATGGTCTTTATTATAAGTTTGAAGATCGGTTTTGTATAATACATGAAAATGCAGGTTTGTCATAGTTTTAAGCTATGGCGAACCTGCATTCACTAAATTGATCCCCTTTTTATTAAAAATATATTGTAGGAAGCTGACACAGATTTTTATCAAATTTGAAAAAAAACATTAATGTTATCCCATGTACCATTTACTATGCAGAAACTTCTTTCAATCTTTCAGATATTCCTTTAAAAACGCTAAGTAGGTTTCTCCAAGTCTGCTGCGCATTCCCCTTCGATGCGTCAAATATCCAATCTGCATCTCACTTTCATCCTGGAGCGGAACCGCAATAATATCTTCTCCATTCAGATTCCGGTCGATCACACCACTGCAGACGGTATATCCGTTCAATCCGATCAGCAAATTAAAAAGCGTCGCCCGGTCACGGACACGAATGTTTTTCTTCCGCTCCGTCGTGGAAAAAATTTCTTCCGAAAAATAAAAAGAATTGTGTTCTCCCTGCTCAAAGGAAAGATACGGATATGCTTCCAGTTCTTCGTTCGTAATGATCGTATGATCTGCTAGCGGATGTCTCCTGCTGATAAACACATGCGGTCTCGCCGTAAACAGTGGGTGAAATTCCAGATCATTGGCTTTCATCAGTTTTCGGAGTACTTTCTCATTAAATTCGTTCAAAAACAGAATGCCGATCTCGCTTTTCATTTTTGCCACATCTTCAATGATCTCGTAAGTCTGCGTTTCACGTAAACTAAAATCATACTCTTCCTGACCGTATTGCTGGATCAGATCGACAAATGCATTGACCGCAAAGGAATAATGCTGCGTGGACACACAAAACTGCTTTTTTCCTCCGCTTCCATTTTTGTACTTGTCTTCCAGAATCGCCGCCTGCTCCAACACCTGTCTGGCATAGCCAAGGAAATCTTCTCCTTCCTTGGAAATATCAATGCCTTTATTTGTCCTGTGGAAAATTTCTACGTTCATTTCTTTTTCCAGATCATGGATGGCATTGGTCAGACTCGGCTGTGAAATGTAAAGTTTTTTCGCGGCTTCCGTGATGGTTCCTGTCTCTGCCACGGTAATCACATATTTTAATTGTTGCAGTGTCATATGTATCTTCCTCCATAATCGTCTCTCGGAACTATCTAACTGCCCTCGTAAGGTTGCAGGATTTCTCTACACATTCAAGTCTCACGTGCGTTCGACTCGAATACAGAACAAGTGTTCTATTTTGCTTTTTATATTTATTTTTGCAATTCATCTCCCACCTGTAAAGGAAGGAGAATTCTTGCTATAATTTGTTAAAAGAAAATTGAGGGGGCTAATCTCTAAAATCAATCGCATCCTTTGAAAAGCCAGCCCTTACCATAGTTCCTTCTCCTACTTCGGACTGTACCTGAATCGTATGCCCCAGTTTTTGCAACACTTCCCTGCACAGATACAGTCCAATTCCTGTGGAACGTTTGTCCTCATGTCCATTAAATCCGGTATAACCTTTTTCAAACACCCGTGGAATATCTTCACTGCGGATACCAATGCCCGTATCCCGGATTTCCAGCCAGATGTGCTGTGGTTCTTCCTGCACTTCAATGGAGATTTCACCCTCCGGCGTATATTTCACAGCGTTAGACAATAACTGCTCTAATACAAACGAAAGCCACTTTTCATCAGAGATAACCGTTGCTTCTGTTTTTTCATAATGCATCCGGATTTTGCGGCGGATCATGATTTTCGCATATTTGTGAATCACTTCGCGAATTACTGTATCTAGTGAAATCTGTTTTAAAATATAATCATTTGCGGTGCTGTTGATCCGCTGATACTGCAATGCCATTCCCACATATTCTTCGATACGAAACAGTTCTTCCTCAACATCCGTCAGATTCTGAAGCTGCTTTACATAAAGTTCTTCTGTAATCTCATCCTTTGACTCTGCTTCTTCCAGTTCACTGCGCTCCATCTGCAATAAAAGCTGAAGTCCCGCGATCGGCGTCTTGATCTGATGCACCCATTTCGCGTAATAATCCTTCATCTCGGATTGCTGTCTGGCTGCGGTATTCAACGTCAGTTGACGCTCAATATTCGCATTTTCCACAAGCTGTCCCAGCAGTTCCTCTGTCACATCCTCCGTCTCCGGCAGTTTCATTTCACCGGAAAATGGCTGCTGCAACATATCTTTCAGATACCGCACTTTCCGATCATAACGAATATACGCAATGCATAACGCAAACGCAATAATGCACAAATCCAGTATTCCCGCATAGATCAGATCCCCCTCAGGGTGTCCAATCAAAAACAAATAAAGTACATGCATGCAAAGCATGACAATTGCCAGAATCAACCACTCTATATTTCGTTTGATAAAACTTTTTCCGGTTTTCATCCGATTCGATACCCGATTCCTTTCTTGGTCAGAATGAAGTCATCCAGTCCAACCGAAGATAACTTTTTCCGCAGACGATTGACGTTTACCGACAATGTATTTTCATCTACATAAGCATCGCTTTCCCATAGTTTTTCCATCAGTTCTTCCCGACTGACAATTTTTTCCTTATGTTCCATCAACGTCTGCAAAATCTTCAGTTCATTTTTCGTCAGTTCGATCTGTTGACCGTTCCAGATCAGACTCGCATCCAGCAGTTTCAATACTGCACCTTTATGTTCTAACATACTGCTGCTTCCCGCAAAGTCATAGCTTCTGCGCAGTAACGCCTGAATTTTCGCCGTCAGCACTTCCAGATCAAATGGCTTCGGGATAAAATCATCCCCTCCCATATTCATCGCCATGACGATATTCATATTGTCTGCCACAGAGGACAAAAAAATCACCGGCACTTTCGACACTTTGCGGATTTCCGTGCACCAATAATAGCCATTATAAAAAGGAAGTCGGATGTCCATCAGTACCAGCTGCGGATCAAATGCCGCAAACTCTATCATGATCTGGCTGAGATCTTCTGCCACATGCACCTCAAAATCCCATTTTTCCAGATGCTTTTTTATCATTTTTCCGATGGTCTCATCATCTTCCACACAAAAAATTCGATACATAACTGCTGCCTTTCTGATTTTTTATCTCTACATTGCTTTTTCTATCCTATTTGTCTGATACAATCTGCTTCTTGCATAATCATCTACTTCTTGTCATATTAAGAATACTTTTTCCCTATTGTAACAGATTTTTTCTTGCTGTGTGGAAAAATTATGGTATCATAATCTATGATTACAGTGTCAAAAGGTCTGAGTCCACCTGTGCTTGCACAAGGGTGGATGAATGACCTTGGGGCACGCCCCGATATGAGCATAAAAGTGGGATTTTTATCCCACGATATGCGAATAGCGGGAAGGATTGTGGGAGTGCAAAGCACGGAACAATCCGTGTAATCAAAATTTTGGTGTCAAAACACTGTATACAAAACGATATTTACGCCATAGAAAGGATGACAGCACAATGGCAAAGACACATCATCACACAATGGAAAGTCGAAGTAAAACAAAAAACAGCATCAAGCGTCTTTTTTTCTGTCTTCTGGCAATTTTTCTTCAGATTGCCTTTTTTCTTTCTATTGTAAAACGTCTGAATACACAGATGCCATGGATCAATGCCTTAACAAAAATTCTCGTACTGATCCTCATTTTATATATTTACAGCAAAAATAAAACATCTTCCCTGAAAATGCCATGGATCATATTAATTCTGATCATGCCGGTACTCGGTGTCTGTCTGTATCTGATGTTTCAGACAAACAAAGGTACCCGCAATATGCGCAAACGTTATCAGGAAATCGATGCCATTTTGCTGCCGTGTCTGCCGCAAGATCACGATATTTCACATCGCCTGAAAAAACATTATGCACCAGCCGGAAGTATTTCTGACTATCTGTATCGAAATGCCGCTTATCCTGTTTATCAAAATACGGATATTACCTATTACCCGGAAGCTGTACAGGGACTGGAAGCACAACTTGTCGATCTGGCAAAGGCAGAAAAATTCATTTTTATGGAATACCATGCCATTGAAAATGCTGATGCATGGGAAAAAATCCAGGATGTACTGATAGACCGGGTAAAGGCAGGTGTAGAAGTCCGGGTATTCTATGACGATATTGGTTCCATCAGTTTTCTGAATCACGATTTTACCAGACAGCTGGAAGCGCTTGGCATTGCCTGCCGCGTATTTAATCCCTTTGTTCCAGGTGTCAATTTATTTCTGAACAACCGTGATCATCGCAAAATTACGGTCATTGATGGAAAAGTAGGATTTACTGGCGGTTATAATCTTGCAAACGAATATTTTGGATTTTCTCACCCTTATGGAGAATGGAAAGATACCGGCATCCGTCTGGAGGGAGATGCAGTCAGATCTCTGACCATCACTTTTCTGGAAATGTGGAATGCGATTAAAAAGAGTCTGCCAAGCGATCGTTCTTTTGAACCTTATCTGACAGAGTACCAATATAAATCGGTTCAGCACGGATATGTCCAGCCTTATGCTGATAGTCCTCTGGATGATGAGCAGGTGGGAGAAGAAGTCTATATCAGTATGGCAAATAAAGCGGAGCATTACTGCTGGTTTATCACGCCGTATCTGATCCTTACCGATGAAATGTCACACGCTCTGTCTCTGGCTGCAAAACGTGATGTGGATGTCCGCATTATCACACCCGGAATCCCGGATAAAAAGATGGTTTACAGTGTTACCCGCTCTTTTTATCATCAACTGGTGTCCAATGGTGTCCGTATTTTTGAATGGACGCCCGGATTCTGTCATGCGAAAATGAGCATTGCCGATGATCGTATGGCTACCTGTGGTACCATCAATCTGGATTACCGCAGTCTGTATCATCATTTCGAAAATGGCTGTTTTATGGTGGACTGTCCAGCGGTTGATGAGATAAAACGTGATTTCAAACATACATTTTCACAATGCCGTGAAGTGACTGAAAAATACAAAGCCGGGCTCGGTGCGCACCTGCGTCTGGGGCAGTTGATCTTACGGTTATTTGCTCAGTTGATGTAAAATTCACTCAGTTAATTTGCTGCAGTAAGGAAAATATATAGATGCAATTTGATTGCAATTTTTCCATATAAAAACATATTTACAAAAGAGGTTCAATATATTATGCATGTAGGAAAGAAAACACAGAAAAGAGAAAAATCAGCGATGACACTGTCTCTGTACGGCAGTCTCGTCTTTGCCATCGTGGAAATCGGCATGGCTGTTTTCTCCGGTTCTCAGGCGGTTCTTCTGGATGCGGTTTACGACAGCGTGGAATTTTTTATGATGCTTCCATCGATTTTTCTGATTCCGCTGATTTACCGCCCTGCCAATGAACAGCATCCATTTGGTTTTACTCAGGTGGAAACCGGATTCGTGGTGGTCAAAGGTGCCATCATGGCGGCGGTTACCTTTGGGTTGATTTTTAACAATATTCATCTGCTGCTTCATGGTGGACATATCGTATCTTTTAACACGATTTCGGCTTTTGAGCTTTTTGCCTGTGCCCTGAGTCTGACCATGGCAATCTGTCTCTTTTTTAAAAACAAACATATGAGTTCACCGATCGTGAACATTGAATTACAGACCTGGAAGATTGACTGCGTGGTTTCCCTTGGAATGGCGATTGCCTTTTTACTTCCGATCATCGTTCCATTCTCATGGTTCCAACGTCTGACGCCGTATCTGGATCAGATCATCACCATCGTACTGTCCGCATTTATGCTGCCGACACCGATCAAAACGGTAATTACCGGACTTCGTGACCTGATGCTCTGGCCGCCGGAAGCAGAGACCGTAGATGATATTAAAGCCACGATAGAACCGATCATTGGTGGTTACGGGCACAAAAATCTGTATTACGATATTGTCCGCACCGGACGGAAACTCTGGATTAGTGTATACATTACCTTTGACAGAGACATTATCTCCCTGTCAAAATTCCAGATTCTTCAGACAAAATGCATTGCTGCTCTGGCAGAAAAATATCAGGATTTTTATTTTGAATTACTGCCGGATATTCAGTTAGACAGCGTAGATGAGGAAAAAATCAAGGCTCATACAGAGGAAGGGGATTGATTTTTGAAATGAAATATGAAAACGTTGTAATGGGCACTTTTGTCCGCCGCCGTAATCGTTTTGTTGCGGAAGTAATGATCAATGGTTCATTAGAGACTGTACATGTCAAAAATACAGGCCGCATGGGAGAATTACTTTTTCCCGATGCAAAGGTGGCTCTGACCTGCTCGGATAATCCGAACCGCAAAACAAAATATGATCTGATCAGTGTATACAAAGAATCCCTGGGCTGGGTGAATATCGACAGTCAGGCTCCGAATAAGGTCGTTGGAGAATGGCTCGCCACTAAGGATTATACATTTATCAAACCGGAATACAAATACGGCGATTCCCGTCTTGATTTTTATATGGAGAAAGGCGAAGAAAAATATCTGATGGAAGTCAAAGGCTGTACGCTGGAAATTAATGGCATCGGATATTTCCCAGATGCGCCAAGTGAACGTGCAGTCCGTCATGTAAAAGAACTGCTCCATGCAAAAAAGCAAGGCTACCATTGTATCCTTGCTTTCGTGATTGCTATGCCGAACGTTTCTGTTGTCCGACCAAATATGTCCACACACCCAGCTTTTGGCGAAGTTCTAGAGGAAGCTCTGAGGAATGGCGTGGATGTGTGGTATCTGACATGTCAGGTTTCACAGGATTCCTTATCCATCAGATAAATATAAGAAATAACAAAATAGCTACTATTGCAGCTTATCAGAAAAGGCTTACACCCCTCCTGATATAAGTAAGTCCTCCTCATTTATTGCTTTACACAATTGAAAAAACAAGGACTTACTTAAATTTGGGTCAAGCGGATATTCGCAATCCGCTTCGCTACTTGCTCATAACCGAATAACTGCTCCGCAGTTTATCAGAAGGAGCTTGCACTCCTCCTGATACAAGCAAGTCCCCACCCACTGCTTATTGCTTTTCGCAATTGAAGCAAGGGACTTACTTGATTCGGTTAAACTGTTCCTCATAACTTACTGCATCTTCGTACTGATTCGACTGCAGTATGATTTTAATCGTATGGTATACGCAGCGTTTCAGTTCCCGAATATCAAGGCTTCCATCCTCCAATGCCTGGCGGATACTTTCGTGATCCCGCAAATCTCCCGGCATAACCATATCATTTCCGGCTTTCATACAACCTGCTGCTGTACACTCCCCGGCGGTCGAATCTGTGGTCGTGGTCCAGTCTGTCATAATGGCACCTTCAAATCCCCACTCATCACGGACAGCTTTTGTACAGATATCATAATTGTTTGCCGCATGTACACCGTTGATCAGATTGTAAGAGGTCATCATCGCCATCGGCTGTGCGTTGCAGATTGCAATCTCAAATCCTTTCAGGTAAATCTCACGCAAGGTTCGTTCTGACAAAATGGAATCGGAACCCATACGGTTGTCTTCCTGATTATTGCAGGCATAATGTTTGATGGTTGTGCCGCATCCTGGTACCGACTGTACGCCAAGTGTCATGGCAGAAGCCATCATACCTGCCAACAGCGGATCTTCAGAATAATATTCAAAATTTCTGCCGCACAGCGGATTCCGGTGCAGACTCATACCCGGTGCAAGCCACAAAGTTACTTCAAATTCATTCATTTCTCCGGCAATCATCTGACCAAGTTTTTTCATCAGATCCAGATTCCAGCTCTGTGCCAGTAAAGTACCAACTGGGATTGCGGTACAATACTGATGATATACCGTTCCGGTCGGCTCCTTCGGCTCCGCAAAATAGCCATTTTCAAAGCCATCCAGAAAATCTCCGCCGTCAATGCTTCCATCTTCCCGCACCTGATACTCGCTGCGCAGACGTAAGCCCGCCGGTCCGTCAGCAAGCACGATACTTGCCACATTATAAGGATCTTTTTCCGCTACATTGACTGTTTCTGCCGCTGCACCCGGAACTGTCTGTCCTGCGGAACCAAGAGCACTTGCCCCCTGATCTTTTGCCGGATCTCCAGTGGCTAAAGCGATCAGTTCATCTGTAGACAACTGATCTACAATCTCGCCGGCTCTGCCCGGATAATGATCCTGCAATTCCTGATATATAATAGTAGCTGTCGGAAGATTTTCTGCCCAAATCCGGAAGTATGGCAATTGTTCCTTATTTGCTTCCTGTATCCAGGCATTCTGCTTTTCTTCCAGTTTCTCCTTATCCGGCTGCAATTCTTCCAGTTTTTCTTTTAACGGGCAAATATGTTCACACTGTACCAGTATTTTATCCTCATTCAACCGAAATCTGCCACAAAGAACCGCTTCGGATAACGAATTTCCAATCCAGATACCATAAATGCCTTCTTCCAGCATCCATGCTGCCTGTTCTTCTGAGTAGGATGCAAGGTGATATAAATCTGTAATCAGTTCCAGAGACTGTGTTTCACCCGGCGCCAGAAGTTTTGTTTTTTCAAAAGCGGTCAGACGACGAAATTCTTTGTGCAGTTTTCCCTGTGGACAGGAAACATACACCTGCACAACCTCTTTTCCAGAATATGTAGCGCCAATATTTGTCACATCAACAGATACGGAAAAAGATGGTCTTCCTTTTGATGATATCTTCTTTGAAACATCTGTTACTTTTATGTCAAAATCGGTGTAAGACAATCCATAGCCAAAACTGTAGCGCACCGGAACGTCAAAGGTATCGAAATACCGATATCCGACATAAATGCCTTCCCTGTATTCTTCCCGGTAAACATCGCCGCTCTTGTGACTGAAATATGCCGCATTCGGATAATCCATATAGTCCAATGCCCAGGTATCCGTCATTTTTCCGGAAGGAGTCACTTTGCCGGAAATCACATCTGCCAGCGCATTACCGCCTTCCTGACCAGCCTGCACAAACTGCAGGATTGCTGTGATATTGGAAAATTCATCAGTAAAAGCAAGATCGATCAAACCACCGGTATTTACCACCAGAATAACTTTTTCATAGGCTTCACATAACGCCGCGATCTGTGCCCGCTCTTCTTCTGTAATATAGTAATCCCCCGGCTCGTCCCGGCGGTCTGCATTTTCTCCCGCAATCCGGGCAAGAACGTAAATACCAACCTCGGCGCCATCTGCTTTTGCTGCTTCCGCATCAACTGGCTCTCCTGCCGGCATGGAAAACGGCGTTGTGGAATAGGCTTCAAAAAAGTTTCCATTGCACTCTTCGTTCAGTTTTCGGAAAATTTCTGCTTTCCAGCTCTCCCGCGCCTGCATATAACCGCTGTCATATCCGTCAAGCCAATCTCCACTTGTAATCTCAAATCCTGCATTTTTCAATCCGTCATAAATATTGACATTATATCGGTTATTGACATCTCCGGAACCAGTTCCACCTTTGATGGTGCGTACCGCTCCCGCACCATACAGACCAATTTTCGTTCCCGGCTTCAAAGGCAGCGTCTGTGCTTCATTTTTTAATAGTACAAATCCTTCCGCTGCCGCTTCCCTTGCAAGAATGGCATTGTCTTTTTCACGCTGTGACATTTCTGTGGATGTCGTTCCTACGTACCCTCTTTTTCGCAGTTTCATGATAACCCTCTCCTCATACTATTGCTGTTTCCATACTTCTGAATCATTCTTTTCTTCAGATTTATATTGTTCATGATCAGATTCTGCATTTATCATTTTTAATAATAGAAAAAGCGCAAATATGCCGAAGCATACTTACGCCTTTTTCCTGTATGCCTGTAAAGCGGACATTCGCAATCCGCTTTGGCTACTTGCTCATGAACGCAGTCGCTTTGCTTATCCTGCGTTCACATACTATTTTTCACTTTTCATTTTGTCCAGAAAGTTTCTTTATATCTCAAAACAAACTTTCCTCTTGACTGGGTTTTTATTTTGTACCGAAAATACGGTCTCCGGCATCGCCAAGTCCCGGGCAGATATAAGCATGATCATTTAACTCACGATCAAGCTGACCGATGTAGATCTGAACATCCGGATGTGCCTCATGCAGTCTCTTTACACCTTCCGGTGCAGCGATAACAAACATGCATTTGATATTTTTTCCACCATGTTTTTTGATAAAATCTACAGCTGCCACAGCAGAACCACCGGTTGCAAGCATCGGATCTACCACTACGATGAGACGCTGATCGATCGGATCCGGCAATTTGCAGTAATACTCATGCGGCTCATGTGTCTCAGGATCACGGTACAGACCGATATGTCCGATCTTTGCAGACGGAACCAGAGTTGTTACACCGTTTACCATACCAAGACCTGCACGAAGAACCGGTACGATCGCCAGTTTTTTACCGGAGATCATCGGGCTTTTGCATTTCTCGATCGGAGTCTCGATCTCTACATCTTCGGTCGGCAGATCGCGAAGTGCCTCATATCCCATCAGTACGGCGATCTCCTCGATCAGTTTACGGAACTCATTTGTTCCTGTATTTTTGTTACGGATCATAGATATTTTGTGCTTGATCAGCGGATGATCCATGATAAATACGTTTTCCATTTTTTCCATTAAAAAACCTCCTAATCAGACTTCTCGTTTCTTCAAGGATAACGGATTGTCGGTGATAAGTCAACCGCATCATCACAGTTAATTACAGTTTACCCGCGCCAGCACGATCCATATCTGAACACACAGGATGCGTAAACTGAAACATAAAATTTTCTTGCTCTCTTTTTTATTTTCCATTATACTAATTAGCTAGGGTCTGATGTATGAGTGCTTTGTATATCATCAGATTAGCAACCATAAAATAGTAGGAGAATGAATTTATGAAAACAAACGAAAACGGCATCTATGATGCCAGAACGCTTGGGCTTCCGAAAATGCTGATCCTCGGTCTTCAGCATATGTTTGCCATGTTCGGTGCAACGATCCTTGTCCCGGTTCTGGTAAACACCTATTTCCACGGCGAAGGCTTATCCATTCAGGTAACACTGTTCTGCGCCGGAATCGGAACTCTGCTGTTCCACTTAATGACACGTTTTAAAGTGCCTGCATTTCTCGGTTCTTCCTTTGCATTTCTGGGTGGTTTCCAGACTGTTGCAAATCTGGATACCGGAATTTTTGCAAACATGAGCTACGGTGAAAAACTTCCATATGCATGTGGTGGTGTCCTGATCGCCGGTCTGCTCTACCTCGTTTTATCCCTGATCATCAAGGTCATCGGTGTACGCCGGGTTATGCGTTTCCTTCCTCCGGTTGTAACCGGACCGATCATCATCTGTATCGGACTGAGCCTTGCACCTTCCGCGATCTCCAATGCCTCCACCAACTGGCCGCTGGCACTGATCGCCCTTGCTACCGTTATTATTTTCAATATCTGGGGCAAAGGAATGTTCAAGATCATCCCGATCCTGATGGGTATCATTGTATCCTATGTGGCTGCCCTGATCATGAACGCTGCAGGAATGACCTGTGTAGACGGAAGTGCCATTTTAAACTTCAGCGGTGTTGCTGACGCTGCCGTTATCGGAGTACCGCAGTTCTTCCTCTGCAAGTTTAACATTACAGCCATTCTTGCAATGGCTCCGATTGCCATCGCATCCATGATGGAGCATGTCGGTGATATTTCTGCCATCTCCGCAACTGTTGGTGAAAACTTTATCGAAGATCCGGGACTTCACCGCACACTGCTTGGTGATGGTCTTGCAACTGCTCTCTCCGCTCTGATCGGTGGACCAGCAAACACAACCTACGGTGAGAATACAAGTGTACTGGCGCTGAGCCGTGTATATGATCCGAAGGTTATCCGTCTGGCAGCTTTTTATGCGATCATCTTAAGTTTCATCCCGAAAATGGCAGAGATCATCAGTTCTCTTCCGGCTGCGATCATCGGTGGTATCAGTTTCATTCTTTACGGAATGATCTCCGCTGTCGGCATCCGCAACGTTGTTGAGAATAAAGTAGACCTGACAAAATCCCGTAACCTTGTTATTGCAGCATGTATCCTTGTCTGCGGTCTTGGTTTCTCAGACGGTCTAACTTTCCATGTGGGAGGTACAGCAATCACACTGACAAGCCTTGCTCTGGCAGCAATCGTTGGTATCGTATTAAATGCGATCCTTCCGGGAAATGAATACAGCTTTGAAAGCAGAACAAAAGAAAATTAAGTAACCAAAAAGTCGCTGACATTCTTTTTAAGAGTGCCAACGACTTTTTCTTTTTCTATATGTTTTTTCCCGTTTCTTTTGCATATTCCAATAACTGTCGATTTACTTCATTCAAAGGACCAAACATATCTGGTTTCAGTGTACAGATACAACGTTCGCACTGATCTATCCATTTTTTTGCTTCTGTAATCTGCGCCTCTTCGATTAGATAAAACGCTTTCTGTGAAACCACCTCTGCTGCCAGCGCTCTGGCGGTCGGATATTCCACATCATTTTCCTGCAAAATACCTGCCACAAAAGGTACATTTTCCCGCTGCAGACGGTTATATGCCGCAATGCCACTTCCGCCCCCGCCGATGACAAACACCTTCGGCTCCGATTTGGCTCCCTGCAAAAAGACCTCTCCTGTCACCGGGTCAAATGCCGTCTCTGTCACACCGTACAACTGCTGTACATAATCCCCTGAAAAAATCTCCTCCGGCGTACCAATGCGGTCGATATGATCTCCCTTCACACAGGCAATGGTATCTGACACCTTCTGCGCCAGATCCAGCTCATGTAACGACATAATGATCGCCAGATTCTGCTCTCTGGCAAGCATCCGGATATTTGCCAGAATATCCAGCTTAAATCCCATATCCAGATAAGACGTCGGCTCATCCAGCAGCAGGATATCGGTATCCTGACAGATCGCACGGGCAAGCATCAGACGCTGCCGCTGACCGTCACTCATTTTCCGAAAATCCTGATCCTGCACATCCTGCGCATGCACCAGTGCAATGGCTTCGTCTACTTTTTCCCAGTCCTCTTTGGATAAAATGCCAAATCTGCCGGTGTAAGGATAGCGCCCGGAAGCCACCACATCCCGTCCCGTCAGAAGCTCCGTCTGCAGGCGTTCCGTCATAACCATAGAGAGACTTTTCGAAACATCGCTGTCCCGCATGTTATTCATGGATTCCTGTCCCAGATAGATCGTTCCGCCAATGCGTTTCAACTGCCGGGTAATGGTTTTTAAAATCGTAGATTTTCCGGCACCGTTTGGTCCGATCAGTGTCAGTACCTGCCCGGAAACAACTTTTAAATTTACATCTTTGATCAGTGGTGTTTTATCATATCCTACCACAAGATTTTCTGTTCTCAGTTCCATCATCTGTTCCCCTGCTTTCTCAGCATTGCTGCAATGACCACCGGCACCAGAAATATCGCCGTTACGGAACTGATGCTGATCTCCGTCGGTGCAAATACCGTCCGGGCGATTCCATCACAAAACAGTGTCACCACCGCGCCGCACAGGAAACATCCCGGTATCATAATGATTGGTTTTGCCGTTTTCGTGATCAGTTTTACCAGATGCGGCACTGCGATTCCCACAAAGGAAATCGGTCCGGCAAACGCGGTTACACAGGCAGATAACATACTGGAAAGTAAGATCAGACCGATCCGTAACGCTTTGATATTTACGCCCATATTTCGGGCATAAGATTCTCCTAGCTGATACGCTCCGATCGGTTTTGCCAGAAAAAAAGTGACCGCCATCGTAACTGCCACAATCCACAGAATCATCCGCACATTATCCCAAGTCATTCCGGAAAAACTTCCCAATGACCAGTTGTGCAAGTTTACGATATTGGAATCATCTGCAAAGGTCACGCAAAAATCGGTAATTGCGGAACAGATATATCCGATCATAATACCACAGACTACCAGCAGCGACATTTTCGACACCCGAAAGGAAATCAGCAGGACAAATCCCATGGCGATCAGTGATCCCACAAAAGCTGCTGCCACCATTCCGGCAGAATTTAACATGATGCTTCGCTGCAGGCAGACAATCATCGTCAGTGCCACCACCAGTTTTGCGCCGGAAGAAATTCCAAGCACATACGGACCTGCGATCGGATTCTGGAAGAAACTCTGCAGCAAAAATCCGGATACCGATAAAGCCCCGCCAAGTAAAATCGCTGCCACAATACGCGGAAGGCGGATTTTCCAGATGACCTGATACAAGGTGGAATCGCTGCCTTTTCCGAAAATCTCCGGCAGATCAGACAGGGAAAGTTCTACCGTTCCCACACCCACATTCCACAAGAATAATCCGATCAGGGCACATATTAAAATGATAAAAGATATCGTATACCGTTTTTTCACGCTTCGTTCCTCACAAAATCTTATTGAATATGCTTCAGAAAATGATAATCCGTATCATCACTTCCGATCAGAACCTTATTCAGATCCTCAATAAAATCACAGGTCATGCTTGTCTGCTGATAAAAGTTACTTCCAGTGGTATACACCTGTCCGGATTTTACCGCTTTAAAATCGGCAAACAGGCTGTTTTTTGCGATCAGTTCGTCTACAGATGTCAGTTCTCCCTCAATGGTTCCGTTATAGATCAGGATATCCGCATCTTTCTCTGCCACATAGAAATCTTCCATCTGCATTTTCATCGTAGACAAAGCACTGTCTTCTTCCGGCAGATAACCGTTCAGGGAATAGTTACCGCCTGCCAGCTCGATCATGGAAGATACATAATCGTTCGGTTTGCGTACTGTAATAGTTCCATCGGAAGATACCGCAAAAAATGCCACCGACAAACCGGTATTTTCTTTTTCCAGAATCGGCTGGACACGCTCTGCCTGCTCTCTAAAAAATTTATTTGCCTGCTGCTCCTGATTAAATAATACACCGAACAGACGAATCCATTCCAGACGTCCAAGAGGATGTTTTTCATAACTGGAACGCTCGATCATCACAGGAATTCCAAGTTCTTCCAGTTTTTCCTTTACTTCCGGGTTATGGGTGATCATCGTATTTTCAATGACAAACTGACAGTTATTACTCAAAAGCAGTTCGTAATCCGGCGCGCTGTATTTGCCCGCATAGATCAGTGCGCCTGCTTTCATAGCATCCGCTGCCTCCTGCACGTACCAGTCCTTTTCCTTTGTTCCGGTAAAAGAAATATGGGAAAGCGCTCCTGCCTTGCTCACCAAATCCATCACCGCGCTGGAAACCAGATACACATTCTTCAACGGTTGCTGCAAAACAACAATGTCCGATGGCACATCCTTCGGAACCGATACTCCCTTTGGAATAAGCAAAAAACGACCGCCATCCACGATCGTTACTAATTTATATGCTCCATATTGCTCTACGCTGAACTGATCGGCATATGAAAGATCCATACGCCCCTCACTGTTCAGCTCATTGAAACTCACATTCGCTGGAAATGAGAATTTCAATGTATAATCGATTTCATGCGGTGTGCTCATAGCAGTGGTATCCCCTACCACATCCATCTCACAAGGCACGCCATCAATCGGGAAAGTAAAGGTAGAGTTGCCACCTTCATTTTCATTCATATATTTTTCTCCATCTACGATCATGTAATCGTAATGGGTACTGCTCCAGACGATGGTTGCCATTGCCTGACCGTCCGTCACGGTTACGGTTGCCGGAGAATCCACGGTTGCTCTGCCGCTGCCGCCACTCAGCTCCACGTTTACACTGTAAGTGCCGTCTTCCAGAACATTCGCATCTTCCGCACTGCTGTCTGTCGCTGCACTGTCTGCTTTTTCTGCATCCGCACTAACTTCGGTAGTTGAAGACGCATCTGCATCAGTCGTATTTTTCTGACCACATCCTGCCAGCATGCCAGCGCCTAAAACCATAGATAAAATAACTGCTGCTATTCTTTTTTTCATACACTATCCTTACTTTGCATTTTACTTTCTTCATTGATGAAATACAGGGAAAGCATGATTTTTCTACTCTCCCTGTATCTTATCTTCTCAATATTTTACCGCTGATCTACTCTGCTTTCTGAGCGTCAGATACGCTTACTTTGTGATCATACCATGTTCCCTTTGTTCCAAGGATTGCCAGATCAAACTCCTGATCCAGTGCTTCCACCGGCACATCAAATGCGTATACTTCTTCCGTTGTTCCGTCACTGTAAGTAACTTCCTCAGATGTCGGCTGTAACAGCTCTGCACCATCTTTTTCTGCATCCGCAGCGGTTCCAACATACAGATTTACGATCTTTTTGGAAACCAGTCTGATATGCATGGTCATTTTGCCATCTTTGACTGTTAATGTACCACAACCGTTATCTGCCTCATTTACATGGAACATGCTGCTGTCTGTGTTAAATTTTGCAGTATAAGTACCGTCTTCCAGCGCAGATGTTGCTGTGACTGCATCGCTTGATGTTACAGCATCACCCAGAGATTCAATGGCAGCTTTTGTATGTGCTACATAAATCTGCTGAATTTCCGGAATCTCACCAAGACCTGCGATCTGTGTATCTACTTTGTCAAAATATCCGGCAGCTTTAAACAGGCTCTTCCATGAATCGCCATCATCGCCAGCCATATCGTTGTTTGCATGATCTCCTGCAACAACCATTAACGGTCTTAAGATTACATTTTTATATCCTGCTGCATGTACTTCTTCGATTACCTGCTCATGAGCGGTCTCTTCCGGCTCACCTTCTACGGTTCCGATAAATACGTTATCGTATCCAAGATCTTTCATCTGAGCTGCCATCTGGCTATAGCTGATTTTTGCTGTATGGGATGTACCATGTCCCATGAATACAAATGCTGTACTGTCTTCTTTTGCTGCCTCTAAGGAATCATATCCGGCTGTCTTTACTGCCTCTGCTGTGATGTCCTGTGCTACAGCTGCTTTATCTTCATTGACAGTTGTGGCATCTGTACCAACTTCACCAAGTAACGGTTCTGCTACAGTAACTGTCTCAAATTTATCTTTGTAATTATCCAGAGTATCAACTAACTCATCATACTCTGCACCATGCATTAAATGTGTCGGCTGTACCACCAGATTTTTTACACCGTTATCAACGGCTCTCTGTAAAGCCTGCTCTACGTTGTCGATTTTTTCACCATCTCTTGCCTGAACGTGGTTGATAATGATCTGTGCGGTAAATGCACGTCTTACAGACCAGTCCGGATATGCAGTCTGAAGTGCTTTCTCAATACCGCCGATATCTGCTACACGGCTGTCATTGAAAGATGTACCAAAACTTACTACCAGAAGTTCGTTTTCACCAATTCCGTCCTCATTTAACGGATCGTCTTTGGAAGCGTCTCCGGTATCTCTGCCGAAATAATCCGGATCTGCATTTTCACCTTCTACCAGTGCCTTCTGTGCATCGGTCAGTTTATCCCATGCTTCTTTTGCTGCTGCACACTGCTCATCTGTTTTGTCTGTACGCTCCTGTACATAGATGGCATCGATCAGAGCCGCTACTTTGTCTGCTGCTTCCTGATCTGTCTCTGTCTCACTCTGCGCGCTTGTTGTGTTTGTGTCTGCATTCTTGTTTCCGCATCCGCCAAGCAATCCGACTGCCATGGTAAATACTGCCATTAAGGCTACAATTCTCTTTTTCATGTTTATTCTCTCCTCGTATAATGAAAATAAGTGATTTCTTCCACAGGGTACGGTATCCACCCGGAAATAAAATCATTTCCACCAAAACAAAACTCCGCTTAAGATTCTCAAGCGGAGTAAATGCCATTCAAAGGAATTCAAAACTGACTTCCAAAACAGTACGACCAATTACTCGTGATCATGGGATTCACCCTGTACCAGACAAATGGCAGGTTTCCTGGCTGAAAGATCATCATACAGATTCTGCCTTCCCAATGCACTTGCATCAGTGACAAATCATCGAATCCATACTCCCTTATCACAGTGACGAGATCGTACAGGAATCACACCTGTTTCCCTTTTAACCGTTCCACGCCTCCAATTTACAACATAACCTGTCGTAAAGCTGCATCGCTACTTATTTTTCCAAATCTGTTTCAGCAGTTTTTCAGAAACGGACAGCACCAATTATCTTTCTCTATGAAATTGTACTTATACTATCACATCTGAAAAACAGATACAACCCTTTTTCCATAATGTACGCTCAGAATTCATCGTTTTCGAAAGACTCCGAGAGTACATCATATTCTGCTTTTACATGTGTATCTCAGAAAAAGGAATTCCTTCTTCTCTCAGTACTTCTGCCTCCATCTCCCTGCAGGTAAAAAGAAAAATCTGATTCTCCTGCCTGGCAAGCCAGCGTAACGTCTGACGCAGACGCTCCGTATCATAACCTGCAAAAGCCTCATCCAGCAAAAACGGCAACGCTTCTTCTTTCGCTAGCAGTTTTCCTGCTGCCATACGATAGGCAAAATATGCCTGCTGCTTCGTTCCCTGACTGTAGGCTTCCGGCGCACGGCTCTTTTGATGTTCCGACAATACGATGCCCTGTTCTTCGGAAACCTGAAGCTGCCCATGTGCATTTCCGGTAATCTGTGATAAAATCTCCGACATTTCCCGATTCAGCACATGCTCCAGCGTTTTTGACATTCCAGATGCCAGTCGCTGCATCGTATCCGCTGCCAGCGCAAGCGCCTGAATATCCTGATCTGCTGCCTTCTCTTGCGCCGTCTGAAACTGCAGTTCCTGCAGCTGTTCTGTCAGATTTGCAGCTTCCACTTCTTTTTCCTGTATCTGACCAATGATCTGATCCCCGGAACCTTCCTGCCTTGCCTCCTGCATCTGAAGTGCTTTTTTCTGCTCCTGAAAGGTTTCTATCTGCTGTTCCAATGCAGATTTCTTCTGTTGAAACGACGCAAGCTGCTTTGCAATCTTTTGGTATACCTCCTCATCACCGTATGCTACTCCTGCATCTTCCTCTGCTGCTTCTGTTTCCGCTTCCTGAACTTTCTTTTGTCTGCCATATGCCAAAATAAGTCCTGCCAGAATGAAAGCAATACAGATCACATTCAAAATCGGTGCTATTTTTTGAAATCCATCCAAATACGCCCTTAAAATCGGAGCCAGAATCAAACCGGCAACGCCCAGTAACAAAAGCGGAGAAAAGTCTGCACGATGTTCTGACTTTTGCTGCTGCCGCTGCTCCTTTTCTTTCTTTAAATGCTTTCGCTCGGTATTTAACTGCACCTGTCGAACCACTTTCTGCAATTCCTGTTCCCTCCGGCAGACGGTACGATATTCCGAAAGCACCGGCTCTGCCGCCTGTTTTAGCTGCTTTACCTGTTCCTGCACATTCTGTTTTCGCGTTCCCTGTTTCTCCTGCTGTGCTTTCAGGGCAGCTATATCCGCTTCCATCATCTGTTGTTTTACTTCCAGTTGTCGGATATCCGCCAGTCGCTGCTGTTCCAGCTCCTTTTTCTGTTTTTCTTTGCTTTTCCGCTTCTGTTCCAGATTCTGCAATGCCTTTGATAATGAAAAATCACCGCTTCCGGTCTGCGCCAGATTGCTGCGCTCATCCTCCAGAAGCACCCCAAGCTCGCGTCCCGGTACTGATTGTTCCTGACCGATACAAAAGGTATTTTCGTAAGCACCGGCGCTGACATTTCCAAGCAGCATATCCAGATCTCCGCATTCCACCGAAAGTTCTTCTCCGTCACGAATGTTTACCAGACGTGTACTTTTTTCTTTATAATAAAAATTGCGTTCCAGAAGAAACTGCTGTTCCCCGGTCTCAAAAACCATGGAACCGGCAAAATACGCCGGCGCATCCCAGGGTTCATATTTTTTATAAGTATCCAGCGTTTTTCGAACCCGGCTTTTCTCCAACCCATACATCATCGCCTTCAGAAACTGCATTAAGGTACTTTTTCCAGATTCGTTCGGACCATAGATGATATTGATCTGCGGGGAAAAACGATACTGCTCCTTTTCCAGTTTGCCAAATTTTTGAATCTCTGCCTGTCTGATGATCATCCTATCCTCTCCCGCCCTTCTTCTGCGGTATCCAGCATTGCCTGAACGCCGTAATACAATGCCTTTTTCCGTAATTCCAGATTCGGGCATTGCTCCATCACTTCGATATATTTTTGCAGTAACGTGCCGTCGTATTTCTGTTTTAACAGGTCAAACTGATAATCCGGTTCTGTCTCATCCACCACGCGCACTACACGCTCCATCTCTGCGATTTCATCCAATGGCAACTCTGTCTCTGCATCACGATATCCGCGCAAAATAACATGTGAGATCTGATACGGCTTCCGACTCTGCAATTCCTGCCGCACCAGTTCTGACACTGCATAGGCAGACAGTTCCGGTGTCACATTGATTTCCTGCTGAATGTATTCACATTTTTTGATCGGATAAAAAGAAACGGATGTGCCACGTTCTGTCAGTTCCCCCATCCAGAATCCGTGTGGACCGAAATCATTACAGTCTGTGGGTTCCAGAGAACCCGCCATCACCACTTTTCCCGGAATCAGTTGCGCCACTTTGTGAATATGACCGAAAGCCGCATAGTCAAATCCAGCTTCTGCGATGTCATTTGCACGAAATGGATGATGTCTGTCATCGCCGCCGTGTCCAAGCAGGATCTGAAAATTTCTCCGCCTGTGATCTACCTGTCCTGAATCTGCGAATCGCTCAAATGCTCCTGTTCCACGCATGAATGGCACATCATACTCTGCCTCTCGATGATTTTTCACCGTATTCGCATTCTGCAACACTTTTTGCAAAATATCTCTATGATATACCGCTCTGGTATCTTCCTGATTCCAAAAACTGCATCCCCATACAGTGGTGTGAATCCGCTCCAGAGAAACGGCTGACAGATCCCGCGTTCCAATAAAATGTACATTTTCCGGCCATTCAAAGCTGCGATAATAAGACTTCGGATGCAGATAATCATGGTTTCCCGCGATCAATACGATTTCCGTATCCGGGATTTCTGCAAACCATGCCGCAATCTCTTTTAATTCCCGCTTTAACGGCTGCCGGTGAAACAAATCTCCCGCGATCAAAAGCAGATCTGCCTGCTGTCTGCGCGCCTGCTCGATCATAAAACGAAAACTGTTCCAGATGTCCCGGCTGCGTGTCTCACTCCAGGGCATTCCTGCGTCCGGTGTGACGCCCAGATGCACATCTGCGATATGTATAAATTTCATAAAATAGTTATCTCCTTAAAAACGTCTGTAAGACCACACCAAATGTTTGTTCGTATTTTATACTAACACAAAGAGCACATCTTTTGTTATAAAACAATTTAAAAATAACACTGTTTTTCTTTTTTTAAGGAAATTCTTGTTTGTCGTTTAGGGAACAAGTTTGAAAAAACTCCAATGCAGGCACGACCGATTTCCTATCTTCGCTGCGCCGCTTATCTCCGACCGCTTCCGCGAACTCGCCAACAGCAAAAACAGCTGTTGCCTCAAACACACTCCCGCGGTCGGGCTATGCTCGCTCCGATAACGGAAATCAGTCTACCGCCTTGCCTTGGAGTTTTTTCTAACTTGTTCCATTTACACAGACAGACAAGATTTACTGTTCCACCTGTTTCGCCAGAAACACCGCTGCCGCCTGCGCCAGCTTTCCTTGCACTTCTCCGACATGATCCGGCATTTCCGCACTGCACAATGCCACCGCACCAATGGCATCTCCCTCACAGATGATTGTTGCCAGCGCCTGCGTCTGATACTGCATATTATCGTCAAGTGTCAGCTTCCGGCACTCTTTTTCCTGCGCACCTGTCACCTGACACCCCCGTGATTCAATAAATTGTTCCAGTTCCCGACTAACCGGCTTTCCGTCATAATTCTTTTTCCCATTTCCAGCTGCCGCAATGATATGATCCCGATCCATCACGCAGACCAGACTTCCTGATGCCGCCGCAAGTCCCTGTGCATATTGCCCCGCAAACGTACTCAGATCTCCGATTGGAGAATACTTTTTCAACACGATTGCCCCGTTTTGATCTGTAAAAATCTCCAACGGGTCGCCCTCCCGGATACGCAGGGTTCTTCGGATTTCTTTCGGAATAACGATACGCCCAAGGTCATCGATCCGCCGTACAATTCCTGTTGCTTTCATATTTTTCCTCCATGATTCGTGTGCATGGATGTTCTTTCTTCACATGCCATATTTTGCTTGTAATGCTATTATGTGAAAATGGAAGAAAATTATTCTAATAAAAGCAGAAATATATTTATCTTCAGCAATGCAGGCAAGTATTTTCTTCATTCCGCTCTTCTATTTCCTGCCTGCTCCTGTTCGACAATCCGTTTTCCTACATTTTTATCTATGCTTCTGCCAGACTCTCTGTATCTTTATGTGTCCGATGCACATGCCGTCTTACAAAATAGAAGCAGATCACCTGCATGATGATCGTCAGAATCCATGACGCCGGATAAGAAATAAATAAAATTGACAGGGATCTGTGTGTCGGGAAAATACCGTAAATCCATAAGATTCGCGTTCCTACCGTTCCAATAACAGACAGGATCATCGGCACCGCAGAATGCCCCATGCCACGCAGCGCGCCCGGGAACAGATCCATCAGACCGCAGAAGAAATACGTTACCGTTGTATACAGCAAAATCTCCATCGCACACTGAATTACATCCGGATCCATCGTATAGATCTGCAGAATCTCCGGTCCAAACACATACACGCCGACACCAATCACCAGTGACACACTCACCGTCAGAATGATGCAGTCACGCAGCACACGATCCATTCGTTTCAGTTTTCCAACACCGTAATTCTGACTTGTAAAACTCATGCACGCCTGTGTCACAGAGTTGACGGATACATACAAAAATCCAAACAGGTTGTTTGCCGCCGTGTAACCTGCCATCGCTGTAGAACCAAAAGAGTTTACGGATGACTGCAGCAATACATTTGACAGATTAATAACAGTACTCTGGATTCCCGCCGGGATTCCAACCTGAAAAATCTGCAGCATATATGCTTTTTTGATCTTCAATTTTGAAAAATACAGTCGATAGCTGCTGTCCGTATTATGCAGACACCGCAAAACCAGTACACAGGAGATCAGCTGTGAAATAACGGTCGCAATGCCGACACCTGCCACGTCCATATCAAATTTGATGACAAGCAGCAGATTCAATGCCGCATTCGTACAACCGGAGATCAGCAAAAAGATCAGCGGCCGCTTCGTATCTCCCACCGCACGCAGAATCGCTGCACCATAGTTGTACAACATAAAAAACGGCATTCCACAGAAATAAATCCGCATATATAACGTGGATAAATTGATGACATCATCCGGTGTTCCCATCAATTCCAGTGCCCCTTTTGCAAAGATCACGCCGACAAATGCCATCACGATTCCACTGATCAGCGCCAGCATAATTGCCGTATGTACCGTTTCTGACATTTCTTTGTCACGACCTGCCGCATAGAAACGGGCAGCCAGTACATTTGCCCCCAGTGAAATTCCAATAAATAAATTTGTAAAAACTGCGATCAGCGCTGTCGTAGAACCTACCGCTGCCAGCGCCTGACTTCCGCTGAATCTTCCCACTACAATAATATCCACTGCGTTGAACATGAGCTGCAAGACGCCTGACAACATCAATGGAAGTGCAAAGGAGATCAGTTTATCCATGATCGTGCCATTGCACATATCAATCTCATACTTATTTTTCTTCACGCTATTCTCTTCTTTCTAAACTGACTAAACCTAATTTCAAGAATGCTCCGGCATTCTTGTTGCGAGGTGCGCGTCATGCAATTGCATGACATACTTCAACTGCGCACCTCTGTAATCCTGCCGGAGGCTATATCAGATGGGGGATTGGCTCCCACCACTGATACTAGCTTGTTTCTCACCACCTATAGAGGTGGGAGTCATCTCCCATCTGATATACACCTATTAATCTTATACTTGAGATTCCAAAAATTTCTGATGAATCTCCTTCTAAAATGCAGCAAAAAATAACTGCTTTTCTACTCATTTCACATTTTATCTAAATTTCCATATCTGACCGGATCGCCCAACGCATTTTTGTGGAACGGGCACGTCCATTCTGTGCACATTCCTGTGCGGACGGACGAATGACATCCTTCGCGTAATCCGCATAAATACCAGTCTTATACCCATCCTTTAAGGCTTTCTTCACCAGACGGTCCTCCCCGGAATGGAAGGTCAGAATTGCCACACGTCCACCCGGTTTTAAAGCTCCCGGAAGTTTTTCCATAAATTCATACAGCACTTCAAATTCCCGGTTTACGTCAATGCGAAGTGCCTGGAAAACTCTCTGGCAGGTCTTTTTCACCGTATCTTTACGCTCTTTTTCCGGCAAAAATTCCAATGTTTTCTCAATGACCTGCCGCAGTTTTGTCGTTGTATCGATTCGGTTTCCCCTGCGAATTTCCTTCACGATTGCCTCTGCGATCTCCTCACAATACGGCTCATCGGAATTTTCATCCAACATGCCCGCCAGCTCTTCAAAAGAAATATTATCCAGACGTTCTGCCGCACTGATTCCTTTTTCCTGATTCAAACGCAGATCCAGCGGTCCGTCTACCTTGTAAGAAAAACCACGCTTTGGATTGTCGATCTGCATGGAAGACACGCCAAGGTCTGCCAGAATAAAGTCAAAACCACCGACTTCTTTTGCGATCTCATCAATGGTGCAGAAATTCTGCAATTTTACGGTCAGCATGTCCTCACCAAATCCCTGCTCTGCCAGACGTTTTCTGGTCTTTGCAGATTCTTCCGGATCTACATCCGTGGCGTACATATGACCTTCTCCCTGAAGGCACTGCATCATCGCCTTTGTATGACCGCCATAACCTAAAGTCGCATCAAAACCAACCTGTCCCGGTTTGATCTCCAGAAAATCCAGTATCTCTTTTACCATAATAGAAATGTGCATGCCCGCAGGCGTATTACCCTTTCGGATGACATGCTCAATGGTATCCTGATATTTTTCCGGTTGTAATTCTTTGTATTTTTCCTCAAATTTCTTTGGATATTTTCCTTTATAACGCACACGTCGCTTGTGCGGTGTCTGTGTTTCGTTCTCCATAAAGTTCCTTTCTGATTTCTTTCCCTTCTGGTTTTATTGTACATTTTTCTAAAAATCTAAATTCTCACCAATCATCATGTGCAAAATTTTCAACTAACACTGTTAGTCTTTTGCGTACGGATACTTTTTCGTGGTTATGCTTATTATACCGAAGTCCCGTAAGCAAATCAAGAACCGCATGTTTACATTTCAAGTCGAACGCACGTGAGACTTGGTGCGTGATTCTGGTCAGCGCAAGCTGACATCTTCTTTTCAGAATCACTGCACTCTACACTCCGTTCCGGTCGGCGCAAAACCATTGTCTCCCAGACAATGTGCGCCCTCGCGGAGCATTTATCTCAGTCGGAGATTGAACTCCCACTGAGAAATACTTGTTACTACTCATCACTTGCAGAAGTGGGAGTCTCAACTCAGACTGAGATAAAACGCATTTTGTGAATGACGCGTGCGAACTGTAATCCCCATTTTACACGAATGACGTATTTTTGTGCATGAATGACAGAGAAAGCCAGTAGCTTTTTATCCCTGCTACGCGTATAATTTAACTTAAGCAAGAATTAACTTAAGCAACAAATAGATGATTCCTATTCCTTACTTGCTGTAGGGGATATTCACCATAAATATATAGTACTAAATACGATTAACAAAAGGAGGGTAAAGATGAAAATCGCAATCTGTGATGATGACAGACAGGAGCTATCCCATATATTGTCACTGCTGGACAGTTATCAGGCACAGCAGCATGTGACATTTACCATCTGCCCGTTTCACGATAGCCGTAAGTTGGCAGACACTCTTTCCGAAACGCAATACAATCTGTATCTGTTAGATATCATTATGCCGGAAATCACTGGTATGGAGCTGGCAAAAGAAATCCGCAGCTTCGACAAAGCCGCGGACATTATTTTTCTTACTACCTCTCCTGAATACGCGGTAGAAAGTTATACGGTTAAAGCAACCAATTATCTGATGAAACCAATTGTGCCTGACCGCTTTTATCAGTCATTGGATGAAATCCGGAAAAAACGGGATCAGGAACAGGGCAGATCTCTTGTTCTGAAAAGCAATATCGGTGTACATAAAATCCCGTTAAATCAGCTTATGTATGTGGAAGCACAGGGAAGGAAAGTACTTTATTACCTTGCAAACGGAGAAGAAATTGTTTGCACAGACCGTTTTTCCCCCGTCTGTGACCAGCTGATACAATACCCGGAATTTATTCTGGCGCACCGTTCATTTCTGGTAAATATGAATTATATCCGCCTGATCAGCACTTCGGATATGCAGCTTCAGAACGGAACGCTTCTGCCTCTGGCACAACGAAGAGTTGCAGAGATCCGAAAACATTATCTCGCCTTTCAAATGGAGGAAATGCCATGACAAACCTGCCAAACACCTTAAATCTCATCAATTACGCGTTTGTACTGTTTTTTGGCATTACTGTATCCTTATGTCTGGCAGATATTTCTTTTCGGAAGCATCGCAAAACATATCTGCTGTCTTACCTTTGTTTTGGCATCGGGCAGGTAATCTTTTACCTGGTACTTGGGGAGAATCGATTATATCAGTGGTACCCGCTGCTGATCCATCTGCCACTGATCCTGCTTATTTATTTTGGACTGAAAAAAAGCATTTACGTTTCCATGGTGGCAGTTTTGTCTGCCTATCTGATGTGTACTCCGCGAAAATGGGTAGGCACATTTGTATCCAGCTTTTTTGATTATGATCCATTGATTGCCGATGCGGCAACAATCATTGTAACACTGCCGCTTCTGTTCCTTGTCGTAAAATATATGGCACCCCATATCATAAAATTAAAGCACGAAAACAAGACCATTCTGACACTGTTCCTGCTGCTTCCGTTGTCCTACTACATTCTGGAATACGCTTTTACTGTGTATACAGATCTGATGTACACCGGCGGTCCGGTTATCATTGATTTTATGGACAGTTTTCTTGTGCTTTTGTATTTTATCCTGTCGATTCTGACTATTGAATTTTCCAGTCAGAGGAATCAGGCAGAACGGGAAAATCTGCTTTTGAATACCGCTGCTGCTCAGGCACAAAAAGAGATTGCGCAGCTGTCTCTGGCAGATAAAAAATCTTCCATCTACCGACACGACCTGCGCCACCACCTTCATTTCCTTCAGGAATGTATCCGGGAAAACCAGCTGGAGCAGGCAATGCAGTATATGAAAGAGATCTGCGATGATCTGGATAAAATCCCAGTGAAAAAGTACTGTCAGGACAAAGCTCTTAACCTGATCTTATCTTCTTATCTGGAGAAAGCCACAGAGCAGAATATTCAGACCATTGTATCTGTAACTGCCACTGATTTTTCCAGATTTCAGATTCCGGATCTGTGCAGTCTCCTGGCAAATGCACTGGAAAATGCGATCCATTCCTGTGCAGAGATCACCGATCCAAACGCCCGTTATATCCGGTTGAAGATCTATGAGAAAAATCATCAGCTCTGTATCAACATGGCAAACAGCTACGGTAAAGAACCGGTGTTTGAAAATGACATTCCGATCTCACATTGCGCCGGACATGGAATCGGCGTGCAGAGCATGATCTCTGTTGTGGAAAAATACCATGGAATTTATGGATTTTTTGCCTCAACGGGAGAGTTTCGTTTTCAGACGACATTATAATGTATACAGGAATGTTCACCTCCTTTCTTTGTAGGGTAATTCAAATTCATCTCAGTCGAGAAGACTCCCACTTCTGCAAGTGGTGAGTAATAACAAGTCTTTCTCAGTGGGAGTACAATCTCCGACTGAGATAAACGCTCCGCGGGGGCGCACATTGTCTGGGAGACAATGGTTTTGCGCCGACCGGAACGAAGTGTAGATGTGCAGTGATTCTGAGAAGAATATGTCAGCTTTCGCTGACCAGAATCACGCACCAAGTCTCACGTGCGTTCGACTTGAACTCAGTCTGAGTTGAATCTATACCTTCATCGCCGGAAATCTCCTCATTCTAGTTGAACGCCTGCACAATGGCATCCTGCACGGATATCGTTCCCGCTGTCACCTGCATGTTATCCTTTTCATCCTGAATCATCTGTTCCACCTGCTGCATCTGCACATAACGGGCGATCTGATCCTTCACATTTTCATACGCGACCTGACCATCGGCTTCTTTTTCGATACATTTCATAACACAGATTTTTCCATTATCTTCGTAAGGACCGTATACTTCCCCTGCGGATAATCCTTTTGCGATCTCCCAACGATTCCGGTACACGCCACTCATGCCTTCCTGCGTATCGAGAGAATTCAGTTCCAGTGCCTGTACATCCGCGTAAGTGATATTTTGCAGATCATCTTCGTTGGTAGCTTTCTGCATTGCCTCTGCCAGTTCTTTCCCCTTGGCTTCCGCTTCCACAACCTGATCCGTATCCTGCTGCGTAATCTCTGCATACAAAATCTGTACGTCATCCGTATATGTAAAATCCGTCAAATGCTCCGAATAATACTTCTTACAGTCGGCATCTGAGGCTTTTACACTATCTGCTGTCAGAGCATTGGTAAGCTGTGTCTGCAGATTTGAATACCAGTAGCTGTAATATGTACTCATGTCAAAATTATTCAATCCATAAGTCGTATCATTATTAGAATCGTCCCCACGGGAAGTATTTTCCTGCTCCATTTTATCAGTCAGATCTGCATAGGTATAATCATCCGTCACCTGTTCTACCACAGCCAGATGTTTGATGGCATAGTATTCCTGTAATTTGTCCTGCACGATTGCTGCCAACGCATCCGCAGGTGTCTCTCCGTCGATCTCTGTCGTCCAGAAATCCGGCTGGTTGACCTGATCCGTAGCATATTTCATCATGATCTGGTTTTTATACTGCTGCGCCAGCATCGCATATTCTTCCTGTGAAACAGGATCTCCATCCAGATACAACACCGAGTTTTGTACTTCATCTGCTTTTGTTGGCACATATTTCGCCATTTTGCCTGAACCTTGTTCCGATGCCTGCTCCGATGTCAATTCAGAGATCTGTTCCGACACCGTTGATCCCGCTGTCTGATTCTGTGTATTTGTCCCGCATCCACCTGCAAAAAGCAATGCGGCAGTGAGGATTATCCCCACTGCCGCATGTCCTGCAGGAGTTCTCTTTTTCATTCCTAACATATAAAACTCCTGTCAAATATTACTTTCGTATGACTGTATCTAGCCAACTACTTTTCCGTTTACGATATGATAGTTAATTCCATTATATCTGGTATAACCATTATAAGAGAAATCTACCTTACCATCGCGGAGATACCACCAGCCGTTTTCGTTCAATGCGATACCGTTGAAGTTGAAGTTTACTTTGCCGTTTTCAATTCTCCACCAGCCATTTGCATTCTTTGCAACTCCTGTGTAGCTGAAATCTACTTTTCCGCCGCGGATGTACCACCAGCCGTTTTTGTTCTTCTCTACACTGTTGCAGTTGAAGTCAACTTTACCATCGACAATTCTCCACCAGCCGTTTGCATTCTTTGCAATTCCTGTGTAGCTGAAGTCTACTTTTCCGCCGCGGATGTACCACCAGCCGTTTTCGTTCTTCTCTACACTATTGCAATTGAAATCAACTTTACCGTCTACAATTCTCCACCAGCCATTCTGGTTCTTTGCTATTCCGGTGTAATTGAAATCTACTTTTCCGTTTGTAATCTTCCACCAGCCGTTTGCATTCTTAGCTACGGTATTTGTGTAAGTAACTTTGCTGTCCACTACATAATACCAATTTCCTTTGCCTAATGCTCCGGTTGTGTCTTTGATCACATCGTTTACGTTAAATTTAACGGTTCCGTCTACTACATACCAGTCACCATGCTCATTGGAAGCAAATCCATTATATTTGAAATCTACTTTTCCATCTCTTACATAATACCAACCATTTACATTTTTCGCAACGGTTGTTACGTCTGTAGCAATCTTGTTATCTTTGTAGTAGTACCAGTTGCCGTCTGCTGCCTTGCTGTCTGCAAGTCCATCCGGATGTGTCTCGATCGGTTTCTGATTTTCTTCAGATGCTGCTTTTGCTTTTGCTACGATGTCATCAATCAGTGCTTTGGCGATCTCAACTGCACCTTCCGGATCGTTCTTGAGATCTACTTCTACCTCGTCTGCGACATTGCTTACCTGGCTCTGGTAATCGCTGATCTCATCTGCACTTAATCCTGCCAGCTTGCTGATTACTTCATTCTGAGCCTCGATATATGCAGCAATTTCATTTCTTGCAGAAGTTTCTTTTGTAATTACCTCATTTGCACCAATATCGATTTTTCCATCGCTAAGTGCTGTTCCATAGTAATCTACGGTTGGAATTGCAGCTTCATTCTTAACAAGCTCTTTACCAAGTGTATCATCTGTGTAAGATGGTGCTTCCGGAAGTGCTCTACCAGCATCAATTGCCGGGGAATCTTCCTGAATCTTGAATCCGTCTACAGTTCCAAGTGTTGTCTTGCCATCTGCCCATGTTCCAGTTGTAAAATCTTCTGTATTTACAAATTTCGGATCTGCATAAACTGCATTTTCATCATTTGCATTTGCTTTGTATACATTCTGTGCACTTCCATCATTACTATATACCAGGTTGTTTGCATAAGATACTTTAGAACTCATGCTATTTGCTTTTGCCGGTCCATAGAAAATATTGTTAAATACAGTTACATCTTTGATGCTTGTTCCTTCCCATGCGGAATCCGGTGTCAGAGCCATGGTGTAACCACCATTGTTCTCCCAGTACATGCTGTTATTGTAAATCTGGATACCAAGAGAACCATATTTACCAGTTCCCATACGGATCATTGGTGCACCATCGTATTTACCGTCATTTACGCTGACATTGTAACGTGCAATGTTGTTTACAGATGCTCCCGGTCCCGGGCAAAGCATCAGGAATCCGCCCAGATTGTCATGGCTGTAGTTGTACTCATATACACAGTTCTGTACGCCATAGTCAAAGTCAAATGCCATACTGTCGTTTCCTACTGCGGAACCGATAGAATGTTCAGATGTATTAAATGCTTCATTGTAACGGAAAGTTACATTGTTGCTATCCCATGACCAAAGTGCTGCATGGTTCGGGTTTGCACTGTAATCCCAGTTGCTGTCTGCAGAATTGTCGATCAGGTTGTACTCTACCGTTGCATCTGTTGTGTTGATCGGTACAATACCATCACCAGCTACATCATGTACATAGTTGTTGTTGATCTCTACATCACTGCTTCCGATCCAGTTACCATTTCCTGCATTCTGGTATCCGGTGTCATTGCTGCTTCCACCAACCAGTGTACGGCTTGCCCATACGCTCTCCATATAGATTGCCTCGTGGCAAACATTGTAAACTTCGTTTCCGTCAATCGTTAATCCTGCGTAGTAAGATTCTACTTTTCCGGTGTGGTTGCTGCCATCGCCTGTTACCAGAACGATCAGTCCGCCTGCGCCTTTATCTGCTCCACCTGCCATCTTACCATTGACATCATGGATCTTATTATTTCGAATTGTTACATTTGCAAGTTCTCCTGCATCGCGGTTTTCTACTACCAGACCGGATAACAGCTTGCTGCTCTGTTTGTAAGTTCCAATCTCACCTGCAGATGCATCCCAGTTTGTAATATCCAGATTCTCTACTACGATATTCTGGCTGTTCTTGATATGAACGGCTGCCAGATCTTCTTTTGTAGCATAAGTCCAGTTTGCACCGTTACCGTTGATGACAGGTTTTGCACCTTCACCATAGCTTCCGATAACAACCGGATTTTCTGCAGTACCTTCTGCATTTTTAACAAGTAACTGCTCACCATTCCATGTGCATCCTGCTTTCAGTAAGATTTTGCCACCTGCGGTAAGTTTGCGGATAGAAGAAGCTTTTCTTAATGTCTTCCATGCTGTCTCTGGAGATGTTCCATCGTTATCATCATTACCATTTTCTGCATCTACATAGTAAGCCACATCACCAGTCGGCTCATTGATGGAGATTAATTCCTCCTGTGCCGCTTTTACTTTGTAGATCATCTCACGGATCTCACGCTGTTTTGTTGTATCAGTTGCATTCTGCTTGAATGCTTTTGCTTCTTCTACAACTTTCTGGAATTCATTCCAGGAATCTGCTGTCCAATCTGCTTCTTTTAATGCTTCTACTGCTTCCAGTGTTTCATCAAACTCTGTCCAGTCAAGTGCGCTTTCTACTTTTACCAGTTTTACATTGTCTAAGTAACCCTGCGCACCATTATCTGCCCATGTAAAAGCATCTACCGTTGTAGCATCTGAAGGTGTTGTAAATTTAACTGTAAAAGATGTCCAGTCCGTTCCATTTGCGACCTGACCAACAGTCAATTTTTTATCTGTATCTTCTTTGTCTGGCAATACACTGTCTGAAGAATATACAACATAATTTTCTTTACCCTCGGTGTTGCTCGTACTCTTTACGCGTGCACCAACAAAGTAATAAGAACCTGAGTTTCCGCTAACTTTTGCAGTTCCGGTAAGAATATAATCTGTATCCGGTTCTACCGCAATACCAGACTGGCTACTTCCGTCACCCCAGCTATGTGTATTTCCATTATCTTTCAGATAATGTGAGCCTTCCGGAGCCTCTGCATCTTCTACAACAGTTGTTCCTTCACCAATACTCCAGTTGTCACTTCCGTTTTCAAAACTTCCGTTCTGAACCATATTTGTGCTCTCAACAGCATTACTTTCTGTCTGAGTGATACCAATCCAGCTTAATACCGGATCGGAACCGGAAGCTTTTGTAACTGTTACAAGAATGTGATCGGAACCTTCCGGTACTGTCACGTCAATATTGCTTCTATCCTGTGTCTTGCTGGAAGAAAGGCTTGCGCTTCCTGTATTCAAGACAGTTTTTGTGCCTTCTGCGTCTACAGAAGAAACTGTGATTGTAATACCTCTGGTACTGCTCCACCATTCATTAAATCCTGTAGAAACGGTATATTTTCCCGGATCCAGTTCAAAACCATATTCAATCTTTCCAGAGCTGGTTGCCCACCAACCTGTGTCGAAGAAATCTCCAGATCCTTTGCTTCCCATATCTTCAGAACTGCTTCCGCCGGATGCACCTGTTGTACTTGTATAACCCCATGTTACACCTTTGTCATCGCTATATGCCTGATCTGATACGGTATTCAACAGATCATCTGCATTTTCTGCAAATTTGGCAAAAATATTGGATGTATTATCTCCATTTGTATAGCAGTCTGCAAAATATACCAGTTTCTTCGGGCAGCAGAATACCTGAATTGTAAAGCTTCTGCTCAGATCTGTCAGTGTACCTGTCACAGTTACATAACCAAGTGTAAGGTCTCCTGCGCTTTCATCCATGCTCCAGGTTACCTTTGCATCTGGTGTATTGGTATCTCCAATCGTTACATCAATGGTCGACGGTAATACTTCTTTTAACTGTGTTAGATTTTCTGCTGTTTCCGGCAGTTTTGTATTAAGAGTAAGAGCTCCTTTGTTATCCAGTTCTTTTTTTGTCCAGTTTGCATAGTTCTTAAGCGCAATTGTATTATTTGCACCAAATTCAATTGGAAGCCATACATATCTGGAATCACTCAGATCTTTTCCATTATCTGGATTATACCAGCGGTCTCCCATGTAAATGAATTTTCCATTCTCAGCATCTACCGGGATTACACAGGTACTCTGTGTATCAAAAGTTGTACTGGAAGTATCTCCAATACACGGATCACCCATTCTGGTCCAAGGTCCTAACGGGCTGTCAGCAACTGCATAAGCAGCCTGATTCGGTGCCCATCCAGTACATCCTGATGTGATCAGATAATATTTATTCTGATACTTAAACATGGCAGGACCTTCTCTGGAATCTGTACTGCTGATGCAGAAATCTTCTCCCAGTTTCATCTCTGATGCATCTTTTGCAAGTCCTGTATACTCATCATTCAGTCTTGCAATATACATTACTGCATTTCCTTCAGAAGAATACATTACATATGCTTTTCCGTCATCATCTTTGAACAAGTTCATATCACGAACGTGTCCGCCCACAGAATCGAATCCATGATTTGTACGATCCGGATCAGATGCCAGCATATAACTTCCCAACAGTTTATATGGTCCGTTTACATTATCTGCAATTGCAATACCTGCTTTTGCTTTTGCATAGTTGGAACTGCTATCGGAAGAATACGGACTTGTTCCATCTGCGTGGAACCAGATCACATATTTTCCTGTCTTTTCATTATAAAGCATCTTCGGACGCTCCATAACGCAGCCTTTGGACCAGAGGTCAACGTAGATATCTTTCTTCTGTTCATCAGTCAAATTGCCGTACAGACTCTTGAAATAATCATCTGTTTCAAACTGGTCATAACTATCCATTGTTTTTAAAACAACACCTTCGTCTTTCCAGTTGTACAGATCTTTGGAGGAATACATATGTACACCCGGCATTGGTCTGTAGCCATTGGTTCTGTCCTCACCGATCCAGTAATAAGTATCACCGATCTTCTGTACCTGACCACCATGTGCCTGAACTGCCACACCGTTGTCATCGTAAATACGGTCTGCATTTGTACCGGTAAAAGAAGTATAGTTCTCTATATGTGCTTCTACCAGTGCATCGTATGCTGCGATAAGTGCTTCTTTTGCATTTGCAAGCACAGTCTCATCTGTTTCATTATCATCAATCAACTTCTGGGCTGCTGCAAGTGCATCCTCAAATGTCTTCTTTGACTTTTCTGTATAAATCACATCAGAATTGTCATATTTATCCTGATATTCTTTTACTGCTAATTTCAGTACTTCTAACTGATCCACGTCATCTGTTACTGCCTTAACAATGATATAGCTGACCATCGGATCTTCCGCAGCACTACTTCTCTTGGAATTGTAAACTTTTACATTTAATTCTCCATCTGTAACATCTACATCATAAGTTTTCTCTACCGTAGCACCTGTGGATGTCTTTCCATTTAAATAAATCTGTGAACCTACCTGTTGATCTTCCAGATCAATATCAACACTTCGATTATCCCACCATGCAGGAACACGAAGGCCGACTGTTACCTCATACTTGGTACTCTTATTTGCACGATCCGGCAATTCAAAATCATATTTGAATCCACTGTTTGCTGCATCGTATGTCCATCCTGAAGATGGCATATACCACGCTGAATTAAGCAATTGTGATGTACTTACCGTTTGGTCTGTAGATGATGCCCACGCCTGATAACCGTTATTGTCATCTTTTACATAACCCCAGGTATATCCAGTTGTAGCATCTGCTCTTTTTTCCTGATCCACGTTAGACTGATAAAGTCCCAACTTCGTATCAGAAGGTGTCACTGTCGGATCTGCCGTACCACAGTTCGCAACATACAAAATGTCATCATTTGCTGCAATCTCTGCTTCACTTGGAACCACTTTTTTCTCAGTCTCATCTGCTTGCGTATCTGCTGCCAAAACTGTCATTGGCTGCAGGATCATTGCAGCTGACAAAACACCTGCCATGAGCACTTTACCGTTTTGCCATCGCTTACGCTTGTTATTCTCCATGTTCTCTCCTCCTCCTCTTTGTGGTGGGTTTATACTTTCTGGGGGAAAGTCATAAACGTTCACCGCTTACCACCAGTATAAAGTAAAAAACGGCCAAGATATATCAAATATCTTAGCCGTTTTTTATATTACTTAGATTTTTTTTATGATTCTGACAGACCTAGATCATCGCTTTTCCATTGACAACTTTGCATCTGACACCATAAATATTTGCATATCCATTATAAGAAAAATCTACTTTTCCACCGCGGATGTACCACCAGCCGTTGCTGTTCTGTGCCATGCCGTTGAAATTGAAGTTTACTTTACCGTTTTCAATTCTCCACCAGCCATTTGCATTCTTTGCTACTCCTGTGTAGCTGAAGTCTACTTTACCGCCGCGGATGTACCACCAGCCGTTTTCGTTCTTCTCTACGCTGTTGCAGTTAAAGTCTACTTTTCCATCAACAATGCGCCACCAGCCGTTTGCATTTTTTGCTACTCCTGTGTAGCTGAAGTCTACTTTTCCGCCGCGGATGTACCACCAGCCGTTTTCGTTCTTCTCTACACTATTGCAATTGAAATCAACTTTACCGTCTACAATTCTCCACCAGCCATTCTGGTTCTTTGCTATTCCGGTGTAATTGAAATCTACTTTTCCGTTTGTAATCTTCCACCAGCCGTTTGCATTCTTAGCTACGGTATTTGTGTAAGTAACTTTGCTGTCCACTACATAATACCAATTTCCTTTGCCTAATGCTCCGGTTGTATCTTTGATCACATCGTTTACATTAAATCCAACGGTTCCCTCTACTACATACCAGTCACCATTTTCATTGGAAGCAAATCCGGTATAGTTGAAGTCAACTTTTCCGTTTTCTACATAGTACCAGCCGTTTTTGTTCTTTGCGACTGTTGTTACATCGGTTGCTACTTTGTTGTCTTTGTAGTAATACCAGTTGCCATCTGCATCTTTTACATCGGAAAGACCATCTGCATGTTTCTCACCCGGTGTCGGCTCAACAGGTTTCTTAACCAGACCATTTACTGCATTAGTCAGTTTGGATATAGCATCTGCCACATCTTCTTCTGTTGCATCATCGTTGGCAAGAACTGCTTCTGCTGCTGCAAGTGCATCTGTGTATACTTTGTAGCTGTCTGCAGTATAAGCATCGCCTGCGATATCTTTGTTCTCATTATAGAGACTTCTTAATTCACTGATATCTACTAAACCTTTTACTGCATCCTGCAGTTTTGTAGCTGCTGCATCAATTTCTGTCTGAATTGTCGGATTCTCAAGTAAGCTTTCTGCTTCTTTTAATGCTGTCTCATATGCTGCATAGCTGCCTGCTGTATAATTTGCTTTGTTTTCCCGGTATCCTTTTGCTTCATCATAAGCTTTCTGCAGTTCAGTAGTATCACGTTTTGTTACATCTGAAATACTGATCCAGCTTAAAATCGGATCATTATTTGCTGCTTTTTTTACCGTCAGCGTTACAACCGATTCTTTATCCAGAGAAATCGTTCCCTGTGCACAGGACTCTGCATTCTTTACTGCATCAAAATCACAGAGTTTTGTTTCATCAGAGCCGTTTACGGAATAATATACATCCATCTCACGGTTCATATTCCACCAGCCGGTACTTCCAAGCATGATTTCATGGTCACCTGCCGGAAGTGTTACCTGATAGGTAATGTTCTTTCCGCTGCGTGCCCACCAACCGCCTGTATATGGATTGGATACACTTGACTGACTGAAGCCTTTGATATCTCCTGAGTCACCAACAACACTTGTGTAGCCCCAGCTGTTATCCTCTGTCTTAGCCTGATCTGCTGCATCTTTGTTCAGCAGTTTTTTGCTTACAGATTTTACATTCTCCCATGTTGCAGATTCTGTATTATTACTGTCAATCATGTATTCTACATTTTTCGGGATCATCTGGATATCTGCTGTTGCTGTTTTTCCGTTTTCTGTTGTTCCATTTACAGTTACATAACTGTACGGATTTACGTCGAAGCTGATACCATCCAGATTCCATGTTACAGCTACCTGCTCGTTTCCGCATTTTACAGTCTCCGGAAGTTCAGGTGTCTCACCAGGTGTTCCTACAGTATTCACTGTTTCCGGTGTACCATATGCTTTCATGATTGCATTGTACTCTTCTGCTGTTACACGGATCGGTGTACCATGTCTTGCACGGCTTGGCATTTTGTATGTGCCGGCATCCGGTTTTGTGAATTCGCCACTTTCCAGATCTGTTGTGATCAATGGATAATATCCGCTGCCACCAAAATCATCTACCAGCAGACACCATTTGTCAATACCATTTGTATCATCCTGATTCAGTTTGAAGATGGTCGGTCCCTCAACATACTGATTGCTGTTCAGGGAATCAGATTTGATCTGTGTAAATGTACCTAATACTCTGTCGCTCTTCTCTAAGAAGATTGTTTTTGTCAGTGCACCAAGCTCATTTGTGCTGCCACCCTCGTTTTTCGTAAATCTGTAATAAGTACCATCATTCTCGATCATTGTTGTATCAATACTGGACTGATCATAATCGATATATACCTGTGGATCTGTAAATGTATAGAAATCTCTTGTCTTTGCATAGTACAGACGCTGTTTTGTATCTTTGTTTGGTGTTCTGGATGCCCAATATACAACATACTCACCTGTCTTTGCATCGTAAGTTGCTTCCGGTGCCCAGGTACAGCCTGCCTCAATTTTAGCAGATACTTCTACCATTCTCTGATCAGACCAGTTTACCAGATCAGTAGACTCCCAGATCATCAGGCTCTGGCTTCCGCTGTTCTGTGCAGCATCCCAACCGTTTCCGCCATTGATCTTCAGATCTGTTGCGATCAGATAGAATTTGTCGCCTTCCGGTGAACGGATAATGAACGGATCACGTACACCTTTTTCACCCAGTGTAGAAGTAAGTACCGGGTTGTTGTCATTCAGATCATCCCAGTTCATTCCATCCTGGCTGGATGCAAAATAAATCTGCTCGCCATCGGAATAGCCTTCTCCTGCAAAGTATGCAAAGAAGTAATCGGTATAATCAGAATCTTTAATTTCTTTTGCGGCTGCTTTTACTTTGATCTCAATTTCTTTTTTCTCTGTTTTTCCTTTATAGGAAAGAGTTGCTGTCATTTTGACAGTTGTATCTTTTTCCGGTCTTGTAACAGTACCTGCCGGTGTTGCATTATAGTCCTCATTGTCATGTGAAGCTACATCTACGATTTCCGGATGATCTGTTTCCCATGTGACTGTTACACCATTTTCTGTTTTTTCCGGAAGTGTGATATTTCCACGTACATCATCTTTGTTCGGGATATCTACACTTGCAAGTGCTTCGTTCATGGTGGATTCTATGTTCTCACCTGGAACTTTCAGGCTAATGCTTGCAGTCTGATCGCCATAAGCGACTTTAAGGCTTACATATACATCATCATCCTGAGCTGTTACTTTTCCATTGGAAGTAATTGCTGCATTTTCCGGAACAGTCCATGTCAGATCATATCCGTCGATGGAAGTTGGTAATGTGATGTCTTTTGTTACTTCTGATGCTGAAGCATTTCCGTTTAATACAGCTTTGCGGATATCTGCCAGAACCATTTTCTTCTTCTCTGCTGTGGTCGGAAGAACTTTCTGTACAGCTTCTTCTGTTAATGCTGTATTCCAGAATTTCATATCGGCTACGTTTGCTTTCAGTAACGGATCTCCGTTATACAGAGATTTTCCGATATATCCAAGGGCATCATCTGTTGGAATTGTTTTTGTAATATCTTTTCCATGGTTTTCAAGAGTAGATACTAATGTTCCATCCATGTACATATACAGATTGGTTCCATCAGATACAACTGTAATTGATGTATAACCTGCACCCGGAGTGGTAGACGGTGCCGGCATTCTTGACTCACCACCAACACTGACTGCTGCAAGTGTATTTCCTTTGTAATTATCCTGTGCAGAATTTACACCAACAAATACATAATTATCAACGTCTGGCCAGGAAGCAACCGTTCTTCCGAAGCACCACAGCCAGTGGTTTGCCTGTGTCTGTGTACTGAAAGTTGCCTGAACAGTGAATTTACCGTCTGTTCCAACTAATCCTGCCGGAATGTCTGCATATCCATCTTTATTAAACTGTAATACGCTTTCTTTTCCGTATGTAGCCACGCTGCTCTCATCAATATCATGTAAGGTTGCATCGTTGCCTTTTCCAGACACATCTGTTAATTTTCCGTCTGATACGGACATATCATAATGTGCTGTCATACTGGTTGCAATTGCATCTGTCAGCTTATATACTTTCAACTCTGACAGGTTACAGTTACCATTTGCATCAACGGAATATTTAATGTAACGATAGGACGGTACTCCCGTTGTCTTGAAATCGGTATAGTATACCATAGTATCTGTCTTTTCTGCCGGTGTGGAAGAAATGGTATACAGTTCTGTCCAGTTTTCTCCGTCATTTGATCCTGAAATCACGGCGCCAACACAGCGGCTTGCATAACCTGTTCGCGGTGCATAAGCGATGGCACCAATCTGTGTCTCCTGACCCAGATCTAAAGTAACATATCCGCTGCTAACACCATCAAAGAATGTACCATAATTATTATCTACAACATTAGATGCAACATCTGTGGTACCATTATTCCACGGTGCACTTCCGGTTACCTGATCTTTTGCAATTGTAATCTGGCTTACTTCCGGATTTTCCGTTGTATTATCATCTGAAGTGTCTTTGATTCCATTCACGCCTTCTACGATATAAGTAGTAATGGAATTTCCTTTCATCGTTGCTGTAAAGCACTGCTCATCTGCGTCTACAACGATGTTATCACTCTTAGTTACGTCTTTCCAATGTTCACCGGTCTTCAGATCCCCGCTTGTACGGATTGCGGTAACCTTGCTGCCCATTTCTTCGAAACCGGACAGATCAAATTCCCAGTTCTGATCGGAGCTTGATGTATTGATCGCAACGATGATTGCTTTATCGCCATCTACGTCATAAGCTGCCAGTGTTTTTCCTTCCTGGTCGGAACCAATGATGGTATCGCCCGGACGGATGTATCTGGAGAACTGTCCGTATGCATAGTATTTCTGGCTCAGTACGATTTCCTCATTGTCATGATCTGCTGCTGCCAGTCCCCAGTAACCACTGGAAGTTGTGGATTTCCATGCAGTTTCCAGAGCATCCATACTCAGATAATCATTTGCACTGCCCTTGCTTACCCAATACTGACCTATTTCGCTGCTGTCCGCATGCATATCAATGGCATTCCAGAGAATCCATGCAGAAGATTCCAGACCGTTAACGTCTGTCATCATACGCTGTGCAAGACCGAGCGCAGCGGTCATTTCACCTGCATTTGTACCTGCAGTATAAGCACCGTCTACCTCAGACATCCACAGATTCTTTCCAGCATTTTGTGCAGTTGTTTTTAATCCGGAGCGGTTAGATCCACCATAAGTATGGGTATCAATTCTGGAAATAACGCCTTTTGCTTCATCTGTTAAATTATTATAAGAAGAAATCTGTGTATCAATGCTGGTCTCATCTGTACCACTGATGATCACACCTTTCAGGCTTTCTCTGCTCTGCAGCTCCTTGTTCAATGCTACCAGCACTCTTGACTGAGATTCTCCCTGATCAAAATGGCAGCCTTCCTGTTTATTACTGTTTGCGCCCCAGTAATTTGTGTAAGGCTCATTCATCGGATCTACACTCTGGAAGCTGATCACGCCTTCTTCCTGCCAGTGTTCCATAACATCTGCCATATATTTTGCAAATGCATTGACAGAATCTTCACGCAGATTATCTTTGGAAGAATCTGTATTTCCTGAGGAGCATCCGCTGACTGTCATAAAATATGGCGGTGAATTGGAAAATGCCTCTGCGATGAAGTCATTTCCGCTGGCTTTTGCAACTGCTTTTAAAACTGCAACCTGATTTTTGTCAGCTTCCCAGTCATAGTTCCATGCATAACCACAGTCTTCATCATACTGATCAAATTTTTCAGCATAATAATTAATGTCATGCTTTGTTGTATCAATTTTAGTAACTTCTGTCGCATAACCCGGAACGCCACCATCGGAACGAACGATATGTGACTGATGTAAAAACTCATCTTCTTCCGGAAGTTCCGCCAGATCAGAAGTCTTTACGACTGCCATCTTGACAAAATCCAGTGTCCAGTCAGACTTTCCTGCAATGTTAATGGTGTTTTCACCGGCATTTAACTGTACGCCAGAAATCGTTACGCAGAACAACATACAATGGCTGCTATTATTGGTACCCTCTGCAATGATACTGTTATTAATGTCACTTGAAGAAATAACTTTATCCTGAGTGCTGTCGTCATTAACACGAATTGCCACATCCCTGCTGTTTGTTCCTTCCAGTGTCAACAGAAGTTTTACGGTATATTCACCAGCTTCGTCTACGTTTACGTTATAGCGTAGATTGTCTCCTGAACCAACAGTATCACCCAGTTTATTGATCCAGCCAAGTTTATCGAAAGAACCAACTTTCTCCCCTTTGGTAATTCCAAACTCAGCATCAGAACGGGAATAAGTCATATCCGCCATTTTGGAATATGTCGTTACACTTCCGTTGGAACCGCCGTAAGTATACGTTCCTGCTGTCAGATCATAAAATTTAGCTTTCTCGTTTACCGGTACTTTTGTCGTAGTCACAGTGTCTGCTATATCATCACCGCCACCAACATTGTAACGGCCGATGTTCATGTTCAGTCCATCTTCACTGAAAAACAGGTTTGCTGCCTGCTCTGTTAATTTGTCACTGTAACCGATACGATTTGCCCACCAGCACAGGGATGTACCCCATCCCTGAAACTCGCCAAGTCCGTCGTTATTCGTATCATTGAATGTAGATGCTTCCGTCGGTTTCAATTTAACCGTAGTATCTACAGATGGCGTAGTCGCTGCTTGTGCCTGTACTGTCCAGCCGTTCATCGGAACACTGGTTACAACCATGGCTGCTGCCGCGATCAGACTTGCAAATTGTCTCATCCTTTTCATGTGATCTCTCCTCCTCCTCGCTTTGGCAGTTTTCATTTTCTTTGGGGATATAAGAAAAACTCCCTACCTTAATATCCAGTATAAAATAAAAAACAGCTAAGATATATCAATTATCTTAGCTGTTTTTTATATTTCTTATTTTATTTTTATACAATCTTCCACTTCGTACGATGTACATACTGCTTCCGATAGCGTCCCGGCGTCTCTCCGGTCATCTCCTGAAATACCTTACAGAAATGGCTCTGGGAGCTGAATCCCAGATAAAAACTGATTTCCTGAATGGAATAGTCCGAATACTGTAGCAGATTCCTGCTCCTTCGAATCTTCTCCTTTAAAATATACCGCTTAATGGTGATATTTTCCTGTTTTTTAAACAGATGAGACAGATAATCCGGATTCACATTCAGATGTTTTGCAATGTCTGTAATCTGGATCGTATCGTGAAAATGCCGAAAAATATAATCTTTGACCTCTCCAATCAACGGATTTTTATACCCGCCCGTCTCCGACTTTTGTTCTTCTGCAACCGCGGATGCATAAAGCCGCTGGGCTTCACGTTTGAACGCCTCCACTTCTACTACATTATCAATTTCTTCTATCTGTTGTATAAAATTATCTGCCATGGTGAAAGATTTTTCCACACTGACACCGGCCTCTACCGCCGTTCTGGATGCCAATGTGATATTTCCAATTGCCACATTTTTGTGATGGCGCAGCGGATCTTTTGCCAGTCGCCCGATCTGTCCTTCATAGGTCTCAGAGATGCTTCGATTCAACGCCGCGATGTCTCCATGCCGGATTGCTTCCTGTTCCCTCTGTTCCTGTTCATAAGGATTGTGTAATCCAACCCTTTCTTTTTCCTGGTACTGAAACAGATTCTTCGTCATCTCTTCCAGGGCACCCTGCACCTTTGGCATAGACTCTTCATTACGTTCCCAAAATTCTGCGACACTCAGCTCGTTTCCGGTCAGGAAATAGTAGCACAGCAGGATTCCCGTCACAAAGGTATCCAATTCACACATTTGCAGATTCAATCCGACCTTTTTCAGCATACGATACTTCTTGTTCGCATGACTGAACCGTTTTTCTGATGTCGGAGCCAGAAGAATCGGTCCAAACAGGCTCCGCACGTTTGGTGCATCCGTATGCGAAATCTCTGCCACCAGAATATCCGCTTCCAGCATGTGAATTTTCGGATATTCATTTTGCTGCAGGTGAAAGCAGTTTTCTAAAATTTTCTTCTGTTCCTCCGAAGTTGTATATACTTCCTGTTTTTCACCAAACGTCTGACAGTCTCCCGTACTAACATCATATCTGCAAATCGATGCCTTCATCAATTTTACAAGCTGTGTTCCAAAAAATAACTCCCCCACAAACGATCCTTTCCTTAGCTGTCTGCCTGAACTGTCTTATTTACAATGTTTCATCTCAGACTGAGATCAATTCTATTTCTGCTCCAGTGAATATTTTACCAATTTTTCCAGTAAATCAACGGTTCCTTCAATGCCATAGCATGCACTGTTGATGCAAATATCAAAATCTGCCGGGTTGCCCCATTTTTTACCAGTGTAATAATCATAGGAAGTTCTTCTGCGTTTGTCCGTCTTGCGAATAAATTCTTCTGCTTCTTTGCGCCCCTGATCATTGATCAGCATTTTTCTACGCACACGGTTTTCATATGGTGCCCCGATAAATACACTCAGACGCGGAATATTATTTGTCATCAGTACATGACCGCAGCTACGGCCTACAATGACACAATCACTGGCTTCTGCGATAGATTTGATCACACGGCTCTGCTTGATAAAATGTGCATCTTTGCCACCGATTCCCGGCATTTTTTCATCCAGTTCATCGATCATCAGATCCAGCACGGAATCATCGTAAAAAGAGAATCCCAGACGTTCTGCAAGTCTGGAGCCGATCTCATGACCGCCTGCTCCTGTCTCTCTGGCGATGCAGATTACGATATGGTTCTGCTCTGTCTTGTACATCAGTCCAAAATGATCTTTTGTAAAATCTCTGGTAATCTGATCACGGAATCCATCATCCTCTAAAACATCCATGATATCTTTGCACAGATGTTCATAACGAATGAAAAATTCTTCATAGCGTCCACCATTCTCCTGAATGATCTTGATCATATTTCCGATCAGGATCAGTTCGTCCTTGATTTTTTCCGTGTCATCATGTTCAAAATCTTTCAGAATCTGTTTTTCGGAAATGTGTTTTGGTCCCGGAAATACCTTCCCCAATTCACTTCCGGATGCTTTGTATACTTCTGTATCCAATGCATAAAAACGTTCTGCCAAGTCTCTGTAGCTTACGTTGCTTCCCTCTGGTTTCATAACTTAACTCTCCTTCCGTTCAAGGCTCATTACTATATTGCCATCCTCGTTACTCAGAACAATACTGTTCTGGTCATCGTCTGTCTCATAAGTATATACGGATGATCCGCTTGCACCAATCAGTTCAAACTTTTTTTTGTCTGCTGCGTAGTTCATGTGGACACCAAACATAAAGGTTCCGTCTTCATTGAGTTTTACAAAAGCACCACCATCAGATGTATACTCTGCGCCAAACTGCTCTCCATTCATGATCTGATCATCACCGCTGGCACAGCTCATCTGTGTTCCTGTTGAAAAATCTGGTGTCTCGCCTTCTGTGTATTTGCATCGGGTGTAAGTGCCATCTTCATTCTGCTGGATTGCATAAGAATCATATGCAAGCTGGCTGTCGCTGCTGTTTTCTGCATTTTCTTCTCCATAATAGATCAGGTTCAGGATCCTCATTCCATCCTCATTCGTAACCAGTTTATACATTCCGATATATCCATAATCACAGGTTCCTTCTTTCGTAAGATCCATCTGAATCTTTACAGTATCCCCGGCTGTGTATGTTCCATCAAACTTCACCTTTGACTTTACCGAAGCCTGCTCAGTCTCTGTAGAAGCACTTCCACCTGCTGTTCCTGCATCTTTTGTTCCACATCCTGCCAGAGCCAGCATGGCGATCAACAACACACTCAGCAGTCTTCCTACGATTTTCTTCATAATAAATGTTCCTCCAAAATTCTTCCTAAAGTCCACGATACATCCCATTAACTCCTCATGCGAATGTAGTCGTCAGCAAAATATATGTGATACGTGAACTGTGATATTATTTTACCACTTTTGTCTATTTCTCACAACCCGTCACCACTTTTTTGCCGTTTTTTCACACATTTTTCATTTTTTCTGCTACAATATAACTGTTTTCATAACATTTTTCAGGATATGCATTGCACGACGAACATCCAGCAGTAAGCATGTCTGGAACATTTTTGAATATTCAAATTTTGTCCACCTGTATTTATTTTCTGAAAGGATTTTATATATGAGCAAAAAACAACCGCGCAACACAAAAGGAAAAATTATTTCTGCCGCATGGAAACTGTTTTACGAACAGGGATACGATGACACAACCATTGATGAGATCATTGCCGAATCCGGCACATCCAAAGGTTCTTTTTATCATTATTTTGAGGGAAAAGATGCCCTGCTTGGCTCCCTTTCTTTCCTTTTTGATGAAAAATATACGGAACTGGAAGCTCAGCTGGATCAGTTTGCTACCCGCTATGAACAGCTGATCTATCTGAATCAGGAGCTTTTTTCCATGATTGAAAACAGTATTTCTCTGGATCTGCTGGCGCGACTGTTATCCACTCAATTAATTACAAAAGGGGAAAAACATCTGCTGGACCGCAACCGCTACTATTATAAACTGTTGCGCCGCATTATCCGGGAAGGGCAGGAAAGCGGGGAGTTCCGCACGGATCTGTCCGTCAATGAGATGGTAAAACTGTATGCGATTGCGGAGCGTGCGTTGCTTTATGACTGGTGCATCTGCAATGGGGAGTATTCACTGAAAACTTATGGTTCCACGGCGATGCCGATCTATCTGGCACAGATTCGCAATGATTCATAATAAAGATATTTCTAAATTAATACATATATTAACTTTTCAAATTGGCTTACACTGTTAGTTTATTTCATTCATATTATGATTTGTAAAACTTACACTGTTAGCCTATTTTATTTATAACAGCACCTATCATTAACTTATACTGTTAGTCTATTTTATTTATATCATCATTTATAATCAATAAGGATGGTTATTTTATCAACCATATTTTGGGGGATGATGTATTTATGAAATTCCTCTTTTTCTTGTTTTACTCTTGTTAAAATACCGTTTTCTTTTGTATTTATTTTTATTCTATATTTTCTTTCATATTTTAGTCTAGTTTCATTTTTCCTTTATTTTAGCATATTTAATACATATTTTTCACAATTTTTCTATACTATAGTCTATACTTTATTCTGTATTGCAGTCTATTTTTATTCATGGTATACTGGCAGAAATTTGTTGAAGTAACGTAATAAAGGAGATTGATTTTATGAACGCAAACACAATTGGAATGCTGATCATCATGATCATCTATCTGGGTGTTATGGTATTGATTGGCGTTCTCTTTTCCAGAAAAAACAACGACACCAGTGATTTTTATCTGGGTGGCAGAAAACTCGGTCCGGTTGTGACCGCCATGAGTGCTGAAGCCTCCGACATGAGCAGCTGGCTTCTGATGGGTCTGCCGGGTGTCGCATATCTGTCCGGCTGTGCTGAAGCAGGTTGGACCGCCATCGGACTTGCCATCGGAACTTATTTTAACTGGCTCATCGTTGCAAAACGTCTGCGCCGCTATTCCCACAAAGCAAACAATTCCATTACGATCCCGTCCTTTTTTGCAAACCGCTATCGGGACAAAAGTAATTCCCTGCTGGCGATTTCAGCGATTATGATCGTAATTTTCTTCGTACCGTACACCGCATCCGGATTCGCAGCCTGCGGCAAACTGTTTGCCACACTGTTCGGCGTACCGTATATGCCTGCCATGATCGTAAGTGCTGTTATTATCGTAGCTTACACCTCTCTGGGAGGATTCCTGGCAGCAAGTACCACCGACCTGATCCAGAGTATCATTATGACCGGTGCCCTGATCGTCGTACTGATCTACGGTGTACATATGGCCGGTGGAATGGATGCCGTTATCACAAATGCCCAGTCCCTGAAAGGTTATTTGAGCATGACAATGTCCCACGATGCCGCAACTGGTGGAACGACTCCGTACAACGGACTGACCATTGCTTCTACTCTGGCATGGGGCTTAGGTTACTTTGGAATGCCGCACATTCTGCTGCGTTTCATGGGTATTGAAGATGAAAACAAATTAAAAACATCCCGTCGTATCGCTTCTGTCTGGGTTGTTATTTCCATGTTTATCGCAATCTTTATCGGTATTATCGGAAACGCCATGACAAAAACAGGTGCTATGGACGTGCTGGAGAATTCCTCTCAGTCAGAGACACTGATCGTCAGAACTGCAGTCCTGCTGAGCAATCACGGATTTCTCGCCGTACTGATGGCTGGTCTGATCCTTGCAGGTATCCTTGCAAGTACCATGTCTACCTCTGATTCCCAGCTTCTGGCAGCATCTTCCAGTATTTCAGAAAACTTGCTGCAGGATTGCTTCGGAATCAAATGTACGAAAAAACAATCTATGACAATGGCACGTGTTACTGTTCTGATCATCGCAGCTATCAGCGTATTTCTAGCTCGTAACCCGGACAGCTCCGTATTCCGTATCGTGTCCTTCGCATGGGCAGGATTTGGTGCTACCTTCGGTGCAGTTATGCTGTTTGCACTGTTCTGGAAACGTTCCAACCGAAACGGTGCCCTTGCCGGAATGATCGTCGGCGGTTCCATGGTATTTATCTGGAAATTCCTGATCGCACCGCATGGTGGACTGCTTGGTATCTACGAACTGCTGCCTGCATTCCTTTCTTCCGCAGCTGCGATCGTAATTGTCAGCCTTCTGACTGCACCGCCATCACAGGAGATTATCGACGAATTTGAAAGTGTTTAAACCATACATGCATATATTCAAGAATGCTCCGGCATTCTTGTTGCGAGGTGCGCGTCATGCAATTGCAT
>ERZ838399.320-NODE-320-length-61351-cov-8.317345_pt1 | contig 61351 bp, 59 predicted proteins | sample MGYA00519683_ERZ838399 | MGnify/ENA primary metagenome ERZ838399 (study PRJEB31850, sample SAMEA3708833) | human gut metagenome | biome: human gut; feature: human-associated habitat; material: faeces | place: China | collected 2014 ...
CGTTTAAGAAGGCAGTATCTTCTCAGCTGTTACCACAAACATGCATGAAGACTCAAAAACCCTTTCTCCCGAGCTGAAAAATACGGGAAAAAGGGACTTGTATCCGAATCAGACGAATTTTTAAGCGATGCTTTAGAGTTGTGGTTTCTTCCGGAAAAAGAAATACAACCCGATCAGAATCAGCGGAATTGTCAGCCACTGACCGCGCGAGAGTCCCAATGCCTGGAGTCCGAGAAAGGCATCAGGTTCACGGAAAAATTCAACAGTAAAGCGCGCCAGACCGTAACCCAGACAGAAGCCGCCGGCCACTTTTCCTGGCGTCTGTTCACGCCGGGAGACAAACCAGAGGAAGGCAAAAAGCGCAAGCCCCTCCAGTCCCGCCTCATAGAGCTGGGAAGGATGACGGGCAATACCGCCGTCCTGGGCCTGCGGAAACACCATCGCCCAGGGCAGCTGAGGATCGGCGGGACGCCCCCAGAGCTCCCCGTTGATAAAGTTGCCGATTCGCCCGAAAAACAGTCCCAGCGGAACGAGCGGCGCCACAAAGTCTGCCACGCTCCAGAAAGAGAGTTTTTTCATGCGCGCATAGAGCACCATCACGACAATAACGCCAAGAAGCCCGCCATGGGCACTCATACCGCCGTGCCAGAGCATTAAAATTTCCGAGGGGTGACTGAGGTAGTATTCCGGCTGGTAAAAGAGGCAGTACCCGATACGCCCGCCGAGAACAACCCCGAACACACCATAAAACAGCATATTGTCCAGATCATCCTCTGTGATGCCGCGCCACTGCTCGCGTGCTCTGACGCGTCCGAGCAGCCAGAAACACAGGAAACCGAGCAGATACATCAGCCCGTACCAGCGGATGGCGACAGGACCGACAGAAAGCGCTACAGGGTCAAACTCCGGATGGATTAACATAACGATACTCTGTAAAAAAAAGGATTTTGCCGCAGTAAAGTCGGTATGATGCCACAAACACTCCTTTTCGACATGCTATCCGTGCCAGCAGGAACCTTTTGCTACAAAGGCGGCCGGCTGACGGAAACGATGACACACATAATATTGACGGCCGGTGCCCGTGGCGGCACCAGCTTCGGAGACACGTATGACAGTTAATATGATTTCCCCGGTTACCGCAGCCCAGCATCTGAAGCTCATGCGCGAGCAGCGTCCGCTTGTCCACTGCCTCACCAATGAAGTGGTGCAGGAAATCACTGCCAACGTTCTGCTTGCTGCGGGAGCCTCCCCCGCAATGGTGGTCGCCCGTGAGGAGGTGGAGCACTTCACAAAAATCGCCTCTGCACTGCTCATCAATACCGGCACACTCACCACCGAGCGCACCGGCACAATGCTGCTTGCGGCAAAAACCGCCTCCGGGGCTGATGTCCCCTGGGTTCTTGATCCGGTTGCCGCCGGTGTGATTCCCTGGCGCGACGAGATGATTCAGCGTTTTCTTGCACTCAAGCCCACCTGCGTTCGCGGCAATGCCAGCGAAATTATGGCCATTATGGGCGCCTCTGCAGGCGGTAAAGGTGTGGACAGTCTCGACAGCAGCGACAGCGCCCTCGAGGTTGCCATCCGCATGGCCCGTCAGTACAGCACCATTGTGTGCGTGACCGGGGAAACAGACTACGTCACCAACGGCACCGAAACACTTGCCGTGCAGGGCGGTGATGTGATGACCACCCTTGTGGTCGGCACCGGCTGTTCGCTCTCGGCGCTCGTTGCCGCCTTCCTGAGTGTGGGCAGAAATATTGAAGCCGTCGCCTCGGCATGCTTCCTCTCGAAGGCCGCTGCTCAGTTTGCAAGCATCAGTTCGCGCGGGCCCGGTACCTACCATGCCAGCTACATCGACGGCCTGTATCAGCTCCAGCCCGAAAACATGGTTCTTGGAGGATCTATGCATGCGAGCAATTGATCTCACCGCCTACCTCGTACTTGATCCGGTTCTGTGCGAACCGCTCGGCATGGTCGAAACTGCCCGCCAGGCCGCAGCCGCCGGCATCACCGTCGTTCAGCTGCGCGCACCTGACTGGAAAAAACGCCGCTTTGCCGAATGCGCCCGCGCTCTGCTTGAAGTGCTCAGACCGTACAGCGTTCCGCTGATCATCAACGACCATGTTGACGTTGCACTGGCCGTCGGCGCACAGGGGGTGCATGTCGGGCAGAAGGATCTGCCTGTTGAGGACACACGCCGTCTGCTCGGCGACGAGGCGATTCTGGGGCTGTCCGTTTCCACACCCGAACAGTGCCGTCAGGCTGACCCTGATATTGTTGACTACATCGGAATCGGTCCCGTCTGGGCGACGGCCACCAAACCCGATGCGGATCCCGCTCTCGGACCTGAAGGACTCAGGGCACTGTCTGCCATGGCGCCCTGTCCTCATGTCACAATCGGCGGCATCAGTGCCGAAAGACTGCCTGCGGTTAAAGCCGCCGGGGCACAGGGATTTGCTGTTGTCTCTGCGATCTGCGGACAGCCCTCTCCTTTCGAGGCAACCCGTGAGCTGATCCGAATCTGGAAGGAATCCTGAGAACTATGTCTGCGAAAAAAGAAACACTGAAACTTTCGCGTGAGGACGCCGCCCGGGTCATACTGGTGCGCACCCTCGAATGCGATGTTCCCCCGCAGGACTGGAACGCCGCCATGAGCGATCAGGCCGGCGCGGATGCCCGTCAGCTCGCCGGTGACAAAGCCTCACCGGCTGCGTGGCTGCTCGCCCGGACGAAACTGCTGCTCACCCGCTTCAAGGTCAAAGATACACACGCCGTGGATGTGGCGCTTAACCGCGACTGGCTCGGCAAAACACTGCTTCTTTTTGTTTTTGCGCTCGCCATTGCCGGCTACCTTGCAGGCGCCTTCAGCGACAGACTCTCCTCCACAGGGAGCCGTATCAACCTGCTTGCGCCGCCCCTGCTCGGTCTCATTGTCTGGAATGCCGCCGTCTATGTTCTGCTCCTCATTCAGGGGGTGCTCTCGACGCTTGGCATCCGGTTTGAACTCCCGCTGCAGAAAGGGTTCCTCAAACTCACCCACTGGCTCGGTGCAGCCAGAATGCCGGGACGGGCCGTGAACCGCGCATTTTTCAAAGCATGGCTACCCCTGCGCGCAGACGGGCTCAAACACCGCATCCGCCGCGCCTGCCATATCGCAGCGCTTGCCTTTGCGGTCGGTATTCTCACCAGCATTGCCATTCGCGGCATCGGTACCGCTTATGTGGTCGGCTGGGAAAGCACCTGGTTTTCCGGCCGTGCAGATATCGTCACGCCGGTGATTCATATTTTTTACGGACTCATCCCCTGGGCGCTCCCCGGGACGGCACCGCTGCCTGATGAGAGCGCTGTGGCGGCACTCGAATGGGTGGCAGGCGCAGTCCCCGCAGCGGGCGAAAGTGCTGCCCCCTGGCTCTGGCGTCTGATTCAGACCGTGTTCTGGTGGGTTCTTCTGCCCCGTCTGGTACTCATTGTCTGGGAGAGTTTCACGCTCAGACTCGGTGAACGCACGGTGCGCCTCGATCTGAGTGATCCGTACTACCGGTCAATTTTTTCCGTTCTTAATCAGAAGCGCGCCACCCACTTCATGGTGGACGCCTCGCTGATCACCCCGGAGAGCCGCTGGCAGCTCAGGGATAATCTGCCGCTCGGACTGAGCCGGGAAGTGAGCAGTGTGCATTTCTGGGATACCGAGGATCAGTCACTGCTCGATGAATGGGCACAGCGCGCACGGGTGATTCCTGTTTTTAATGCGATCCATACCCCGGAAAGTGACGTGCACGGAATCTGGCTGGACCGCCTGGCAGAACGCATGCCTGCCGGGTTCCCGGTAGGCGTTGACTTTGCGGAATTTGATGCGCGCTTTGGTGATGATGAAACCAAACGCGGCGGACGGCTTGCGCTCTGGGAGCAGTTTATCAGCGAGCATCACGGCCGCACGATTTTCATCAGTGAGTCGCTCACCGGTGAGGCGCTCGGAGAGGCCCTCCTTCAGAACACTCCGTCAGAGGCCTCCGGCACCTGACCGCTTACGTCTCCCGGCGCCTTCGGGCGGCCGGGAGTTTTCTTTCCTCCGCTAACAGTCTTTTGTACGCCGCCGGTCTGTGAATTTGCCATAATAGAAAGATAAGCCCGGTGCGAAAGCACCATGATAAGGAATCCGTATGCAGCAGACAGACCACTTCAATATCAACCTCAGTCTGGTGAGCCACACCAATATCGGCAAAACGACATTGGCCCGCACCTTACTGATGCAGGATATCGGTGAAGTGGCCGACCGCGCGCACGTCACCGAAGAGACTGATGCTCATGTGCTCGCCCGCGATCCCTCGGGCTGCGCACTGATGCTCTGGGACACCCCGGGATTCGGTAATTCCGTGGCGCTTTCCAAGCGTCTTTCCCAGCGCAGCAATCCGATCGGCTGGTTTCTCTCCGAAGTCTGGGACCGCCTTACCAACAAATCCTTCTGGCTTGACCAGAAAGCCATTACCCATATCCGTGACACCTCCACACTGGTGCTCTATCTGGTCAATGCTGCAGAGCTGCCCCACCCGGGAAACTACATTCCGGCGGAAATGCAGATTCTCTCCTGGATCGGAAAACCGGTGATTGTACTGCTCAACCAGATGGGACAGCCTCAGCCGCCCGCCGAGGAGGAAAAACAGCTCAAAGCCTGGCGCGATTCGCTCTCGGAGTATCCTTTTGTGAAAGAAGTGCTCCCGATGGATGCCTTTGCGCGGTGCTGGGTGCAGGAGGTGGCACTCTTTGAGGCCATCGGCCGTGCACTGCCCGAAGAGCAGCTCTCGGCCTTCAGCGCACTGCAGGACACATGGATTCGTGCACGCAGGGCGCTCTACACAAAGAGTATTGACGCGATGGCTCAGCACATGGTCACACTCATCAACGCCAGGGAGCTTGCACCGACTCCGTCGCTCAAAGACCATATGCTTGCGTTTGCCACACAGCTCGGTCTCTCAAAGTCGCGCAGCGCTGCTCTGGAGGCGGCACAATCCGCTCTGGCAGCCAACGCTGCCGACAGACTCTGTCTGCTCACGCAGCATCTCATCCGGATCAACCGTCTCAAAGAAGGTCAGACAAACCGCGAGATTCTGCGCCGCATGAAATCCGACTGGGAAATGGTCAGTCTCGGTATTGAACCGAAAAATGCCGCTGCCATTGGCGCCGGCGTCGGTATCGCCGGCGGCGCGGCCGCGGGTGCCGCGGTTGACGCCGGTACTGCCGGCCTCACCATGGGGCTCGGCTCTCTGGTGGGCGGGCTTCTGGGCGCCCTCGGCGGCGCTGGGGCCGCAGCCGTCTACAATGCCAATCACCAGAAAGAAGGCATCGAAATTTCCTGGAGCGCCGACGCACTTGACGGCTTTTTCCTCGAGACCCTGCTTCTGTATATGGCCGTGGCGCATTTCGGCCGCGGCCGCGGGGAATGGAAACAAAGTGAAAGCCCCCTTTTCTGGAAAGAGGCACTCAAAGAGGCGATTGCCGAAAATCCTGCTGACTGGAAAGCGCTCAAAAAACTCAACCCTGAAGAGAGTATCGGGGAGCTCACCCGCACAATGGATGCCGCTTTGCGCATTGTCTTTGAAAAACTCTACGCACGGCACCCCTGATTACTATGCTCAATAATTTCGTTGCCATTGACTTTGAAACAGCAAACTCCTCACGCTCAAGCGTATGCAGCGTCGGGATAGTCGTTGTGGAAAACCGCATTGTCACCAATCAGTTCTACAGTCTTATCCGCCCGACGCCCGACTACTATTCGCGCATCAATACGAGTATTCATCACCTCACGCAGGCTGACACCTGTGATGCGCCGCGTTTTCCGGAGGTCTGGCAGCAGATTGTGCCCCTGGTGCACGACTACCCGTTTGTCGCGCATAACAGCGCCTTTGACCGCAGCTGTCTCAAAGCCTCCTTTAACGCGTACGCACTCGAATATCCCGACTACGAGTTCTACTGCACTGTTATCGCCTCACGGCAGGTCTTCCGCGATCTGCCTGACCATAAACTCGGCACCGTCGCAAAACATATCGGATACGACCTCGACAGACATCATCATGCACTCGCTGACGCCATGGCCTGTGCGCAGATCGCTCTCCGGGTGCTCTGAGAAGAGAGGGAAGAAACATGAAAAAAACGCTCGAGCAGGCGGTGAGCCGTCTCAGACAGCTTGGTACTGTTCTTCAGGAAAACGACCGTCCCGCCGAAGCGCTGGAAGCCTGGAAAATCGCCTATAACCTCATGGACGATGAGGTTGCCGAACACCCGGACGGTCTGTGGCTGGTGCTTGCGATTGCCGAGCAGCACTATGCAAAACGCGACTTTGAAACCGCACTGGTTTTCTACGATGAAGCCTACGGCATCATGCCCGATGACAATCCCGGACATGAACTGCTGCTCTCGCGGATCGCTGAATGCAATCAGGAACTCGGCCATGCCGACCGGGCACTGGAATTTCTGATGCGGGCCACGATTGAGCGCTCAGTCACAATCGAGCGCGACGGAATGGACTGGGAGGATGCGCTCAAATATTTTGCCGAACACACCGAGCGTGAGGAGCGTATCGCCAGAGAGGGTCTGCACCGGAGGCCGCCGGAAAAAGGCTGAGCTGAAAAAAATGCTCCCTTGTGCTGCCGCGGCAGACAAAGGAGCATTTCTGACTGGAAGGTGTCGTGGACGGATCCTGCAGATCCGTCCACGTTTTTGCATTACGGGACGAGCTGTTCCACGTCCTCTTTCTTCACGGGCTTAACCAGGTCTTCACGCTTGACACCAAGGTAAAGCGCGATAGCGGCTGCCACAAACACGGACGAGTACACACCAAGGCAGATACCGATGGTGAGTGCGAGCGAGAAGTAGTGCAGCGCGGGACCGCCGAAGAAGAACATCGAGAGCGTCATACAGAGCGTCGATGTATGCGTGATCACCGTACGGGAGATCGTTGCGGTAATAGCAGAGTTGATCACCTCGATCGTATCGGCACGACGCATGGTGCGGAAGTGTTCACGCACACGGTCAAAAATAATCACCGATTCGTTCACGGAGTAACCGAGCACGGCAAGCACAGCAGCGAGCACCGGCAGCGAGAATTCCCACTCCATAAAGGAGAAGATCCCCACGACGATAATCACGTCATGCAGGTTGGCGATAATCGCCGCCACCGAGAACTTCCATTCGAAACGGAAGGCCAGGTAGATCATGATACCGACAACAACCAGGGCAAGTGCGGTACCCCCGTCCTGAGCAAGCTCTTCGCCCACCTGCGGACCGACGAACTCGGTACGCGTCAGAACAGCTTCCGGGGTTTTAGCCTGAATCACCTTCATGACCTCGGCGGCCACCTGGGACGAATTCTGTCCTTCCTTGTTGGGCATGCGGATAACCACATCAGAGGCCGTGCCGAAAGTCTGCACAAGCACTTCCTTGGAGACAGACTTCAGATCGTCACGGATCTGTTCGGTGTTCGCAGCAGCAGGATAATGAACCTCCATCTGCGTACCGCCGGTAAACTCAATCGAGAATGCCAAACCGTGTGTAACAAGCCAGAACACTGCCAGCACAAAGCTCACGACCGAAACCGTGTTCAGAATGTGGCGGTACTTCATGAACGGAATGGTTCTATGAATTCGGAAAAATTCCATCTTATTTCACCTCACCGTTATGACTTCGACTTGTCTGCGTCAGGACGCCAGATCTGACCGATATGCACGCGCGCGAGTTTCTTCTTGCGGCCGTAGATCAGATTGATCATGGCACGGGAGACGCTCACCGACGTGAAGATCGACGTGCAGATACCGATACAGTGCACCACGGCAAAGCCGCGCACCGGACCCGAACCGAAGATCAGCAGCGCCAGACCGGCAATCAGACTCGTGATGTTCGAGTCCAGAATCGTTGCAAAGGCGCGATCGTAACCTTCCGTTATGGCAAGCTGAGGCAGTCTGCCGGCACGGAGTTCTTCACGGATACGTTCGTTAATGAGCACATTCGAGTCCACGGCCATACCGAGAGTCAGTGCGATAGCGGCAATACCCGGCAGCGTCAGCGTGGCCTGCAGCATCGACAGCACAGCGATCAGCATCATCACATTCGATACCAGCGAGATTGCGCTGACCACACCGAAGACCTGATAGTAAACCGCCATGAAGACGGCGATGATGATAAAGCCGTACAGCGTGGAACGGAACCCGGCAGCAATGTTGGCTTCACCAAGGCTAGGCCCGATCAGACGTTCTTCAACAATTTCCATCGGAGCAGCCAGAGAGCCTGCACGCAGCAGCAGAGCGGTGTCGGTGGCTTCCGTAGCGGTCATACGACCGGAAATCTGCACACGGCCGCCGCCGATTTCCTGACGCACCACAGGCGCCGTCACCACTTCACCCTTACCCTTTTCAAAGAGGATGATGGCGATACGCTTGCCGACGTTTTCGCGGGTGACATCCTTGAAGATGCGTGCGCCGCGGTTATCGAGCTCAAGGTTCACCGTCGGTTCCTGCGTCTGGGAATCAAAGCCCGGCTGAGCGTCGTTGAGGTTGTCACCGGTAAGAATCACGCGACGCTTGACCAGCAGCGGATTGCCTTCACGGTCGGTGAATTTTTCATCGCCAAAAGGCACATTACCGGAGGCCATCTGCGAGAGCGCTTCAGGCGAATCATCAACGAGGCGAACTTCCAGCGTTGCCGTACGGCCGAGAATGTCCTTGGCCTTGGCGGTATCCTGCACGCCCGGGAGCTGAACAACAATACGGTCAGCACCCTGCTGGGCGATCACAGGTTCCGCAACACCGAGTTCATTGATTCGGTTATGCAGTGTGGAGATGTTCTGCTTGAGCGCGTAGTCCTGCACAGAACGCATGGCTTTCTGGGAAAGCGTGGCACGCAGAACATAGGGCGCGGCACTCGCCTCTGGGAGCGTCAGCACCATATCGGGCTGCGTATTGCGCATCAGGTCATTGGCCTTGGCGCGCTCTTCGGCATCGGCAAACTGCACTTCAACCACATCGCCCGTGCGGCTGATGCCGGTATGACGGATGCGTTTGTCACGCAGCTGGGTGCGGATATCGTTGAGCGAGGCTTCCATGCGCTTGGTCACTGCCGCGGTCATATCAACCTGCAGCAGGAAGTGCACGCCGCCGCGAAGGTCCAGACCGAGATACATCGGCAGCGCGTTAATGCTCAGAAGCCAGCTCGGCGTGTTGGGCACCAGATTGAGCGCCACAATGTAGGCGGGATCAGCAGGATCCTTGTTGAGTGCCTTTTCCAGCACTTCACGGGCCTGCAGCTGTTTTTCGGCTTCAGTCGGGTCAAAACGCACACGGATGGTATTCTGCTGAGCGCCCTGCTCAAAGAAAATGCCATTCGGATGCAGACCCGCCGTCTGCAGCAGCGACTCCACATTGTGAAGCGTATCCTCGGTGACCTTGACGGTGGCCTTCCCGGAGGACACCTGCACTGCAGGCGACTCACCGTAGAAATTCGGCATCGTATAGACCACGCCGATCAGCAGCGCGACCAGAATAACGATGTATTTCCAAAGGGGGTAACGATTCATAGAAAACGGTCAGTACAAGGGCTTTTCCAGCCCGGCACTGTTTCCTTGTGTTATGTTCAGAGTGTGGCCGCATAAAACGGACTTTTGTCCGTCAGATGCCGCCGGGTTTTTCCCATTTCCGGGACTTCTTTAAACTGGAAAAAGAGAGCGACCACTCTGTGTGGAGCTCTCTTTTGTCCGGATATTCGCTGGTGATCAGAACTTCACCGAGCCTTTGGGCAGAACCATCGTGACCGAAGCGCGCTGCATACGGATCACAACAGGCTTGCCTTCGACTTCAGCCACCTGCAGACCGATCGTCTGATCTTCGACAGAAGTCACACGGCCCGTCAGACCACCGGCAGTCACCACTTCATCGTTACGGGTCAGTGCTTCCACCATCTTCTGGTGTTCCTTCTGACGCTTCTGCTGCGGACGGATCAGGAAGAACCAGAACACAACGAAAATCAGAACCAGGGGAAGAACCTGCATTAAAAAAGCTTCCATACCGCCAGCCTGAGCGGCTTCACCTGCGGCGAGGGCTTCTTGAACAAAAACCATTTGAACTCCAGTCATTCAAAATTGTGTGATTAAAGCGGTATTCTGGTCGGAATACCGTGATTTTCCATTATAGGGGCAAACGCTGCGCCGTGGGAGGCATCCTCAGGCGCAATTGCATTGTCTTACTCGACGCCGCGGGCGCGATCCTCTTTAAACTGACGCTTCCACTCTTCGAAAGTACCCGCTTCGAGTGCATCACGCATCTCCTGCATGATCTGCAGATAGAAACTCAGATTGTGAATCGTGTTGAGACGCGCACCGAGAATCTCGCCGACCTTGTGCAGATGGTGCAGATACGAGCGCGAGAAGTTGCGGCACGTGTAGCAGTTGCACGTCGGATCAAGCGGACGCAGATCGCTGCGGTAGCGGGCATTCTTGAGCTTGATGTCTCCGAAACGCGTAAACAGCCAGCCGTTGCGGGCATTACGCGTGGGCATCACGCAGTCGAACATGTCAATACCCTGCGAAACCCCCTCAACGAGATCCTCAGGTGTGCCCACCCCCATCAGATAGCGGGGATGATCTTCAGGGAGTTTGTGAACGATATGATCCATGATCCGGTTCATCTCCTCCTTGGGTTCACCAACGGAGAGACCACCCACGGCATAACCGTGGAACCCGATCTCCTTGAGCCCGGCCAGAGATTCCTCGCGCAGATGCTCATACATACCGCCCTGTACGATACCGAAAAGCGTGTTGGGATTTTCAAGGCGTTCAAACTCATCCTTGCTGCGGCGCGCCCAGCGCAGACTCATGCGCATGGACTTCGCAGCCTCGAGTTCGGTTGCGGGACGATCACCGATCTTGTACGGCGTGCACTCATCGAGCTGCATCACGACGTCGGAATTGAGCACATGCTGAATCTGCATGGACACCTCCGGCGAGAGGAAGAGCTTGTTGCCGTTAATCGGGTTGCGGAAATGAACCCCCTCCTCGGTAATCTTGCGCAGCTCACCGAGGCTGAACACCTGGAAGCCACCCGAGTCCGTCAGAATGGGTTTGTCCCACTGCATGAAGTCATGCAGTCCCTTGTGTGCGCCGATGACATCGAGCCCCGGGCGCAGCCACAGGTGAAAGGTGTTGCCGAGAATAATCTGAGAACCGATCTCCTTGAGCTCGTACGGCGCCATGGCCTTCACAGAGCCGTAGGTGCCCACAGGCATGAAAATCGGTGTCTGAACAACACCGTGATTCAGGGTTAATTCACCACGACGGGCACGCCCGGAAGTGGTCTTGACTTTAAAGGAAAAGGCCATATTCAGAGACTCCTTAATCCTGTGTTTCACTCGCCGGACGCTTTGTTTTCTCAATAAAGCAGGCGTCACCGTAGCTGAAGAACCGGTACTTCTGCTCCACAGCATGGCGGTAGGCCTCAAGAATGCGGGAACGGCCGGCAAGCGCGCTCACCAGCATCACCAGCGTTGACTTGGGCAGATGGAAATTCGTAATCAGCGCATCAACAATGCGGTATTCATAACCGGGGGTGATGAATAGTGCCGTGTCGCGCGAGCCGGCCTCAACATGACCGGCACGGTCCGCAGCACTCTCGAGCGTGCGAAGCGAGGTCGTGCCGACGGCAATCACGCGGCGACCTTCAGCCTTGGCACGGTTGACCCGCTCGGCCACCTCCGGGCTGAGGTGATACCACTCGGAGTGCATATGGTGTTCGGCAATATTGTCCACGCGCACAGGCTGGAAGGTTCCGGCACCGACGTGCAGTGTCACATATTCAATATCGACACCCTTTTTTGCGAGTTTCCCGAGCAGTTCATCGGTGAAATGCAGACCGGCAGTCGGTGCCGCCACGGCACCCGGATGCCGGGCATAGACTGTCTGGTAACGGCTCTCATCACTTTTGTCCGCCGAATGCGTAATGTAGGGCGGCAGCGGAACCTTACCGAGCTTTTCGAGCACATCAAGCACGGGACGGGTGAAACTGAGCTGGAAAAACTGCCCTTCACGGCCGAGCACCGTCACCACCTCCTCGGCATCATCCGAAGCAAAAGTGATTGTCGAACCGGGTTTCGGGGTTTTGCTCGTACGCAGCATCACGATGGCATCATGCTCACCGGTGACGCGTTCAATGAGCGCCTCGACATGACCGCCCGTGGGCTTGTGTCCGAAAAGACGTGCTTTGATCACACGGGTGTCATTCGCCACAAGCAGATCACCCGGGCGCAGGAAGTTTTCAATATCTGTGAAATGCCTGTCCTCGATCACCTCGTCATTGATATGCAGAAGACGGGAGGAGGAACGATCGGCGAGAGGGTACTGAGCAATGAGCTCTTCAGGGAGCTCAAAGTCAAAATCAGAAAGTAACTGTTCATGCATGGCTTGACCGGCCAAAGAAAGATGATTCAAAAGAGTGGGCATTGTACTCAAAACTGAAGACTTTGTCCGTTTCTGGACACACAAAACACAGCCAAAGCCCGATCAAATCTTAATAAAAACTTAAATAAATGAGAATGACTCTCATCTTTTGAGGTAAATCAAAACCTGATTAAATTACTCAAGTTTTCTTACAATACCTTATTGATTCAGTCAGGTACTTCCTGTATATTTCTTCTCAACAGGAAACGAAATGCAGTCAATCAACTGCCAAGGGGTCGGCAGTGACTGCAGGAAGAAACAGAAACTTGGACCTGTTCTTCCATCCCAAAACAGTGCTATCTCCGGCACTTCAGAAGTTTCCGGAACCTTTGAAGCGGATGAGTTTGACAGGGCTCATCCGCTTTTTCTATGCGCGAAAAAACGAGCTCCGCTCCTGCGGCTTCAGTAACGGAACGCCACTCCGCTCAACAGTCTTCAGAGCGCTCTCCACCGACACCTTCCTGCGGACAGAATCCGTCCTGACTGTCAGCCGCATATGCCGTGTTGTCCTTTCTGTGTTCCGCCTCCATTTACCGGTAGATATCATGTAACCCCTTAAAAATCAGCAGGTTGAATGCATCCATATCAGTAAGGATAAAAATTGTCACAAATGCGAATGAGTCTCATCTTTGAGGTAAATCAAATCCCGATCATTTTAGTCAAGTTTTCTTACAATACCTTATTGATTTAGTCAGGTACTTCCTGTATATTTCTTCTTAACAGGAAACGACGCAGCCACACAAAGAGCCAATGGGGTCGGCTCGGCTGCTAGGAGAACAAAGAAGCTTGGAACTTCGTTCTCTGAAATTAAGTGCTCATTCTCCGGCACTGCATGATGTTTCCACACAAACAAAAGCGGATGGGTTTGACAGGGCCCGTCCGCTTTTTCCTTTTCCGCCTGCTGACTCGGACGGGGTTTTTCCACGTGCAGGTCCTGCGGCTGTTATGATAGAGCCTCTAAAACTGTCAACCGTATTTACCTTCTGACGTCAAATGGCTAAGAACAACAATCACTTCGATGATGACGACACCCCGGTCTACGACGGTCCGTCCAAATCCCAGCTCAAACGTGAGCAGACTGAACTGCAGAATCTGGGACGCGAGATGACCAGACTCGGTGACGAGCAGCTCAAGCGCATTAATCTCCCTGAAGATGTGCTTTTTGAAATCAAAGAGTTCCGCCGCATGAAAAGTTTCGGCGCTCAGCGCCGTCAGCTTCAGCTCATCGGCAAAAAGATGCGCAATATGGATCCTGTGGCTGTGCGCGAGGCTATCGACCGTGCAACCGGCGAGTCGCGTGCCGCGGTGGCCCTGCTGCACCGCTGTGAAACCTGGCGTGATCAGATGATCGCCGGTGATGAGGCGGTCACGAAATTCATCGATCAGCATCCCGAGGCTGACATCTCCCAGCTGCGCACTCTGGTGCGTAACGCCCGTAAGGAAATCAGCCTCTCCAAACCGCCAAAGAGCTCCCGTGAACTGTACCGCTACGTGCATTCGCTCCTCGAGGAGCCGCTCGAGCTGATCAGGCACGATGAGGACGAGAGCGAAGACGAATAAGTCACCTGCGAAATTTGGAGTTTAATTTCTTATGAAGCCACCCCGTAGCACTGAAAACGAACTGATTCTGGGCCTGGTCTCCATTTCGGACCGCGCCAGCCGAGGCATCTACGACGACGAAGGCATCCCTTCGCTTGAAGCCTGGTGTAAAAAGGCCATGATCAATCCGCTGAAAATTCACAAGCGTCTGATTCCCGATGAGCAGTTCACCATCGAGAAAACGCTGCGTGAACTCGTGGATATCATCGGCTGTGATCTGATTCTGACGACAGGCGGTACGGGACCTGCCCGCCGGGATGTGACCCCGGAGGCCACGCTGGCAGTGGCCACCCGTGAGATGCCTGGCTTCGGTGAACAGATGCGCGCCATCTCCGGACATTTTGTTCCCACAGCCATCCTCTCGCGTCAGGTTGCCGTGCTTCGGGAAACACCCGATCATGCCGCGCTGATCATCAATCTGCCGGGGCGTCCCAAAGCGATTGCTGAAACGCTGGAAGGTCTCAAAGACGAAAACGGAAAAGTGGTTGTCAACGGCATTTTTGCCGCTGTCCCCTACTGTATCGACCTGATCGGCGGACCCTACATTGAAACACGTGAAGAGGTCATCAAAGCCTTCCGTCCCAAGAATGCCGTCAAGCCCGGCACTGTGAAATCCGATGACAGCGCCGCCGCAAAAACGCAAGCCGGAAACACTCCCGTGAAAGAGGCACCCGCTGAGAAAACCACGCGCAATGAACCGAAAACAGTGCAGACTGCCGAAACCGCCGGCGCCGGAAGTGCTCCTGCCGCGGAACCTGAAGTCGATCCCTTCAAACCCTCAGAGCTGCTGATCACCCGCGCACGGCACTCCACCCGTGCCCAGCCTGAAAAAACCGTGGTATGGCTTCACGGTATGGGGGTTGATAATACCGACTTTGCCTCATTTGCCGATGAGGTACTCGACTTCGGCGGCCCTGACTGCCGCTTCATTCTGCCCAATGCGCCCATGCGCACCATCAGCAGATTCCCGGCCTATCCGCTGCGGGCCTGGTTTGATATCCGCGGTAACCAGATTGATGATAAAGAGGATGAGGTGGGTATCCGCCTCAGTGCCGCCCGCGTGATGCAACTCATTGATGATCTGGAAAAGCAGGGTGTTGGTCGCAGTTCGATTTACCTTGGCGGGTTCTCGCAGGGGGCTGCTGTGGCACTGTATGCCGGTGCCCGTCTCAAAAAGCCGCTTGGCGGCATCATTGCCCTCTCGGGCTATGTCCCGCTTGCGCACAGACTCCGTGCCGAACTGACCCCTGCCGGTCGTTCCACACCGGTTTATATGGCGCACGGAGAGTTTGACAGTGTCATCTCTCCGCTGATTGCACAACGCGGCGCTCAGGTAATGGCTGAAATGCATCCGGCGTTCCACTTTGCCACCTATGACATGGAACACGGTCTGTGTGAAGAGGAAATGCGTGACGTTGCGCACTTCCTCTCCGCCTGAGCGAAGTTGCCATAGCGCACAAAGGCCTGCAGGAGCTCCTGCAGGCCTTTTTCGCATCAGACAGCCACAAGCGTGACATTCGGATGCGCTCTGCACCAGGCCTCATACACGGGCCCCGTGTGCAGCGCGGCCTTATCACACATGATCTGTACTGAAGCTCCCGGCTCAAAGTCTCTGACGAGTCTTGAGAGGAATTCGGTAAAAAAGGTTTCGTTAACCTCGCGGCTACGCAGAAAGAAGTGATGTCTGCCGTCCGCACCGGTGGCCACCTGGGCTACGGTGTAGATGCATTTGGAGCGCAGACTGGAAATCATCGGTGTGATGCCCCAGCCGCGAAGCCAGTCGGCACGCTCACGCAGGTGGCGCTCCTTTACCCACAGCACTTTTGTGCCTTTTGCGGCTGACGCTGCAGGCGGGCGGTGCTGAGGCGCGGGAAATATCACCCCGGCCTGAATCAGCCATGCATAGAGACGCTCCTCTTTCACTCTCGCCTTATACAGACGGAAGATGTAGGCGTCCAGAGTGCCGATATCCCACAGATCCGCCTCAATGCCGTAATCAACCGGACGCCGGTCAATAAGCCGCTCGAGCATCTCGAGTTTCTCGCCGCCACTCATCCTGAACCAGCGGCATGACTCCTGACGGCGGGTGCTCTCTTCAGTCTTCGCTGCAGACGGTTTTCTTAGATGGCCGGAGAGACGTTTATAAACCGTCGCGCGTCCCACCTTTGTGATCGCGGCTATCTGCGCGACACTCAACCCGCTGTTATACAGCGCAAGAACACGTTCCTGCGAAATACGGCTGCGCCGGTGAACACCCGAGGAGGGATCCTCCTTGTTCATGCGCATCACGATTCTTGATTTTCGTAATTCAACCACTTCTCTTCACCACCAGAGAGGAAGTTATTTTTCGTTTGAGAGCAGCGTCCGCCTCACTTCATAGTCCCGCAGTGCCCGCTGCGCTCTGCCAATATCGCCCGCTCTGCGGTTCTCCGGCGAGCAGACAGATTCAGGGAGCATTGTGTCGTCCTGCCAGCGGTAGCACGTAAGCACCCCGTCAGCACCGATCGACACTGCACCTGAATCACCCAGCACCAGCCCGAACGTATCGAGCGTGGCAAAGCTCTGTGCCGGAATGCGACCTGCAGGCGCAAAGAGATTGCGACCTTCGGTGAGTCCGGGGGCTCTGCCCAGCACGAGCGCATTGAGCGTCGGGAAGATATCCCGGTGCGAAACCCAGCGCTTCAGATCTGCCGGTGTTTTCAGACTGCCTTCCGGCAGCCAGAAGAGAATCGGTACGCCGTTGCCGTGATGCCAGTACCCGCGCGCCTCATAGTGCATGCGCGAGTTATGGTCTCCCGTGGCAGCCATCACCATTTTCTGGGCAATACCGGCCTCGCGCAGGCTCTGCACAAAGCGCCCGAGTGCGTTGGCAGAATACTGGTATGTCTCGAGACGGCGCCGCATAAGTTCAGTACTGCGGTCGTCGACAATGTACGGCGGCAAAAGCGCCGGATCGACAGGATTCACACTGACGCCATCAGGGACAACGTGCGGCGGATGATTGGTTGTCGAGAGCGTAAAGAGAAAGACTTTTTTGCCCTGCGCGAGTTTCTCACGCAGCAGAGCGGTCGCGTAGCGGAACATCCACTCATCTCCCACGCCCCAGGTGCCGTGCCCTGCCTCCGGAAACTTCTGCAGAATATCCTGATCGCCCAGAATGACATCAAAACCCTGGCGGGGGAAATTACGGTCCATCTGACGCCAGCTCACAGAACCCGACGTGAGAAAAACCGTCTCGTAGCCCGCTTCCTTATAGTCCCAGAGTCTGGAGAAGGGGAATTTCTTCGAGCCGTAGCGGCTCTGTGAGATCGGAGAAATAGGAGTATCAAAGAGAATCCCTTCGAGCGACGGGAAAGTGCCGCCTTCAACGGCAATCCCCTGGCGGAACACCTGTGCATAACGGAGTTCGTCGCGCAGCGCACCGAGCGTGTCATTCACGCCGGGCTTATCCGACTCAAACTCATCGCGTCCCATGGATTCCATCAGCGAGATGATCACGACCTCCGGAGGCTGGGCAAGCGGTGTGGCTGTGAGTTTCACATCACCCGCCTGACGCTTGAGAATACTCATGGCCTGCTGCGGGGAGCTGAAACCGAGTTTTTTCAGACCGTCCTCAGGCGAGCCCTTCAGAACGAGCATCTGCTGGGACTTCCATGCCTCATAGAGTGCCGCCGCGCCGTTGGGCACAGCAGCATTGAGAAAGGCATCAGTCGTCACCGCCCAGTCCTGAAGTCGAAGCGGAAACTTGCCGAAGCTGCCTCTCACCCCGACGCCAAGCGCAGCTGAAAGTACGAGAATCACAACAACCGCCACCGGCCAGCGGGTCTCCTCGCGGTAGCCCTTTGCTCTGGGCGTAAACCGGGCAGCCAGCAGCGGGACCGCACACAGCACCAGCGCCCCGACCACAAGCTGCACAACAGGCCAGTCGGACCAGATCGTCTGCAGAATCGCTCTGGTGTCATCCTGCCAGAGACCGAAAATGATGCTGGAGATCGGGGTGTGATAAAACGAGAAAAAGCAGATATTCACCACGCCAAGCACCATCATCAGCACAGCAGCGAGCCCGGCGAAACCTTTTGCCGCCTGGCGCAGTGAGGTAAACCAGTAACCGAGTGCCCAGCAGAGCCATGCCGGTATGAGCAGCATGAGTGACCATTTCAGGTCGACCCTGAATCCCATCAGAAGAATTTTCAGCAGATCAGCATCAACCTGGACAGAGGAACCGAAGTAGAAAATGAAAAAACTGCGAAGGGCGGTCAGAAGCAGCAGCACAACCGCAAGCAGCACAAATCCCTGCTTGATACCAAACTGCCAGGTGGGACGGAAACGGGTGAGTGAGTACATGTGGGCTCGCACCACCAAGAAAGGTCTTTACCCCGTCTTGGCGAAAGTAAAATAATTCTTATTGCATATCGTTATATCTTAGCATTCAGCACCGCGCCCGTGCGAGTAAACGCATGCTTTAGCCGTATTTTTGCGGATTCGGACTAACCGTATGCCGGATTCGTCCGCGGGAATTTGCAGATACAAAAAAACCTCAGACAGTGCTGAGGTTTTGAGCTCATCTGTCACATTTTGACTGACTGACGTAGTTCTGGTGTCCGGGCACTCCACCGACAGCATGCATACCTACGCCGGTCGAAAGAGCATTGACACCGTGAGATGGACAAGAGTTTGTCAGATTTTGGCATTGCATTTCTCTCCTTATTTTTTGTACTCATAACATGAGAGAAAAGCGACGCAAAACTTTTTTTGTACTTTCTTTTGTACTTATAAAGTGAGACTCGCTGATACTGTCTGATACCACGTGAGACAGCGGGCAATAAAAAAGCCCTTGATTTACAAGGACTTTGAGACTAGCTGAGACCAGCTGAAACCTAGAGGTGGTGCCCGGAGAGAGACTCGAACTCTCACGCTTATTAGGCGGTGGATTTTGAATCCACTGCGTCTACCATTCCGCCATCCGGGCTTGAATTTTTGAGAGTTGAATTATGCCACACTTTCCTGGTCAGTGCAAAAATTTCACCAGCCTGAATTCCCGATACCTAATTTAAGGTATAAGTCTTTCTAAAATCTGAATTTTCTGCGAAGGATCATCCCTTTTCACCCGTTCAATCACCGCCGATACCGGTTCCCCGTCAGGGGTTGTCCAGCCGGGTTCAATCTCGGCGAGCGGTACCAGTACAAAGAGCCTCTGTAGCATTCTGGGGTGGGGCAGGATTAGCTGCGGATCACTGCTGGTGAGACTGCCATAGGTGAGCATATCCAGATCAAGGGTGCGCGGGGCGTTATGAACGCCGGCCGGACGAACCCGTCCGTAGTCGTTTTCGATGCGCTGAAGCACACCGAGCAGGGCCGGCGCCGTGAGTCCGGTTTCAACTCTGGCGACAGCATTGACATAATCCGGGCCGCTCGAGTCCACGGGAGAGGTGTCGTAGAGCGAGCTCACCGCGCTAACCCTCACACCAGCCGCAGCATCAAGCGCACGCAGTGCGCTTCTGAGCGTGGTGACAGGATCTCCAAGGTTCGCGCCAAGCGCTATAAAAGCGGTAACCGCAGTGCTCATGACGGTTACTCTTCAACTGTCTGGCGGCTCTTGGCATTGGAGCGGCGACGGCGGGAGCTGCGACGCGAACGGCGGCGTCCGGAGTCTTCTTCCTTCCCCTCTGCTGCCGGTGAGGGCTGAGCCGGTGCCTGAGCAGCCGGACGGCGTTTGCGGGAACGCGAATTCGCGCGGGCCTCCCGGGAGGCTTTTTCCTCCCTGTCAGCTTTTTCCTCGCGGTCTGCAGCAAGCGGGTCATAAGGCTGCATCTCAGCCGACTGCTGCTGGCGTTTCTGCTGCGCGTTACGGTTTCTCACCTCACGGGCTTTGCCGCCGGTGTTGCGGGCCTCCTGGCGGGCCTCTTCAATCAGGCGGCTGCGTTCCTCCTCGCCGGCGAGCGCGAATTTCTCCCACCAGGAGGTCAGAGAGGCATCCACATGACCGAGTGCCACCCGCAGCAGCATAAAGTCATATGCCGCACGGTAGCGCGGGTGATTCACAATCGCATACGTGGCCTTGCCGGTACGTTTTTCCATACGTGCCTGCAGCATCCACACATCATGCATATCCACCTGGAAACGGCGCTGAATATTGAGCTGCTGACACTGTGTGGCCAGTACTTCCGTGCTTGCCTGATGCAGTGCCTCAAGCCGGCGCAGACCGCGGTGCTCCTCGTTATAGCGCCAGCGTTTGACAACCTGAGGCCAGAGCAGTGTTGCAAAAAGGAAGAAAGGCGAAATCTTTTTACCGATGGCGATGCGCTCATCGGTGCGTTTCAGGGCGAGTTCAAGGAACTGTTCGCCGTCGGGCTCGGAAACAATCACATCAAGCACCGGCAGAATTGCTTTCTGCAGCCCCTCCTCGCGAAGTTTTTTCATGCAACTCACTGCATGCCCGCAGGTGAGCAGTTTCAGAATTTCATCAACAAGGCGGGCCGAGGGCACATTTTCGAGCAGGTGAGCCATTCTGGGGATGGGGGCCTCGGTAGCCCGTTCGATCCGGAAACCGAGTTTGGCCGAAATACGGATTGCGCGCATCATGCGCACAGGGTCCTCGCGATAGCGTGCGGCGGGATCACCGATCATACGCAGTCTGCCGTTCTTGATATCCTCGTAGCCCCTGTGATAATCAAAGACCTCCTGCGTGGCGGGATCATAGTAGAGTGCGTTCACGGTAAAGTCACGCCGTGCGGCATCCTCCCACATTTCCCCCCAGACATTGTCCGAGAGCACACGACCGGTGCTGTCTTTGCGCTGACCGGCACCCTCAAGGGCACGGAAAGTCGAGCATTCGATAATTTCCCGGCCGAACATCACGTGCACAATCTGAAACCGGCGGCCGATAATCACCGCACGGCGCTGGCAGCGTTTCACCTGCTCGGGAGTGGCATCCGTGGCAACGTCAAAATCCTTCGGTGTGACGCCGCGCAGCAGATCACGCACAGCGCCGCCCACAATATAGGCGCGATACCCGCGGCGCTGCAGCGCCTCGCAGGTCTTTTTGGCCTCAGGCGACACCAGTCGCGGATCGATACGATGCACCGAAGGCGGAATTACGCGGGGTTCCTTCACAATGTCGTTCTGCACGCCAAGCAGTCCCTTGACTCGATCAACAAAACGGTCAAACATAATCAGTGACCTCCCGCGGCAAAGAGTTCGATTGACTGCCAGCCGTGTCGGATGGCTTCGGCGGCAAGTGATGCGTCCGCATTGACGGCGACAGGCCGTCCACCGCGGGATTCAACCCAGAGCAGCATCGGAAGGTCATTGATCGAGTCCGAGTAGGCTTCAAGGTCAACCGGTCCCCGGCTGAAAAAGGGCTCCAGATACGCTTCGAGCAGCACCCGTTTGCCGTCCTTGTAGGAGTGTGAGCCGACGACTCTGCCGGTAAAACGTCCCTCCTGATCCACTTCCGGCGTTGCTGCAATCAGAATATCGATGTTAAACAAGCGGGCGACGGCAGAGGTGACAAAGCGGTGAGTGCCTGAGGCAAGGATCGGCGTGAAACCCGCCCTGCGGCGGGAGTTGACGAGAGCGAGTGCCTCGTTGCGGATCTGAGGCTCCACCACAGTCCTGATAAAGGTATCACGCAGGCGTGTGAGTTCATCAGGCGCAAAGCGGGCCAGAAGCCCCATCTGAAAGCGCACCGCATCCTCGGCATCAAAATCGCCCCGGCGGTATGCTTCATTAATGGCGACAGCCTTCGCGCTGAGGCTGTCTCTGTCGGACCCCGTGTGCCCAATGATGAAATGCGTCCAGGCATCTCCACTGTCAATGGGCAGCAGTGTGTGGTCCAGATCGAATATGGCAAACTGCATTATTGTTTTTGTATCTTCAAAAAGTTTTTCCTGCGACGGACACCTTCAGTGTCCACTGCTTGCGGCTTCTCCCGCAACCAGATTCGCAACAGCCTCACGCAGCAGCGGCAGGGTGACTTTGCGTTTCTTAATCAGCCCCAGATAATCGGCCTCTTTAAGTACACGGGTAAGTGTACGCATGTCCCTGGGCAGGCTTACTGCCATCCAGTGCTGCATCTCCGGCGTCATCTCGATACCGCGGATCTGGGCCTGTCTGGCCAGCTCGGCCATACGGTCCTCTTCCGAAAGCGGTTCGATCGCGTAACTCAGCCCCCAGCCCAACCGGCTGCGAACCACCTCAGGCAGTCCGAGCTGATGCGAGGGCTGTTTACCTCCGCACACCAGATGCGTGCCCGGCGTGTTACGCACAGCGTTCTGCAAAGCGAGCAGCTGCATGCACCAGCCCGGGTCAAGGTCATCGACATCATCCACGGTATACAGACTTACCTGCGGATCAAAGAGAGGCACCTGAAGAGACTGCTCCGGCACAAGGCTTCTGAGCAGATGTGTGACGCCTGCTCCCTTGGGACCGTAAAGATAGACGAAAGTCGGTCCCACACCGCACTGTAGTTCGCGTAAAACACTGACCGCTTCGGCGTTAGAACCAACAATAAAGTTGTCGAGCGATGGAAGCTCGCGGTCCTGAAAATCAAGCAGAAATTGATCAGAATCGTTCATGGTACGGCGTAACGGAGCTCGGAGCAAAAAAAGTAAACGCACAGAGGCTGACAGAGACTAGAGTTTAACTCGAATTGACTCCGCCCGTTAATCACCGGCTTGACTTTTGCGCTTGTAGAGCCGAGTTTTTTGCGCAGCACACCAGAACCCTGCATGTTCTTAGCGGCTTTTGACTGACTAAACTGACGGTTTCGCTTATACTCTCCGCAACCTTTTTTCCGTCAACGGTCTGAGTCCGTTCCGCTCACCGCCCTTTCTGCGGCTCGAATAAAAGCCGGCGGCTCATTCCACACTTTCCAAGCGAGACTATATTCATGAGTCAACTTTCTTATGCAGCTGCTGGGGTTAGCATTGATGCCGGCGACGAACTTGTTGAACGCATCAAGCCTTTTGCCAAGCGCACCATGATTCCGGGGGTTCTCGGATCAATCGGCGGATTCGGCGCGCTCTTTGAAATCGGCAAGGAGTACAAAAACCCTGTGCTCGTTACGGGCACTGATGGCGTGGGCACCAAACTCATGCTTGCCGTGGCGCTCAACCGTCACGACACCGTGGGTCAGGACCTCGTCGCCATGAGCGTGAACGATATCCTCGTTCAGGGTGCACGCAGCGTGTTCTTCCTTGACTACTACGGCTGCGGCAAACTCGACGTCGATACAGCCGAACGCGTTGTCAAAGGCATTGCTCATGGCTGCGAACTCGCCGGCTGTGCGCTCATCGGCGGTGAAACGGCTGAAATGCCGGGCATGTACCCCGAAGGCGAATATGACCTTGCCGGCTTTGCTGTCGGCATCGTCGAGAAAGACGACATCATTGACGGACGCGACATCACCCCGGGTGATGTGGTTCTCGGTCTGGCCTCGAGCGGCCCGCACTCCAACGGCTTCTCCCTGATCCGCAAGGTGGTGGAAGTCTCCGGCGCCTCCTGGGATATGCCTTTTGACGGCGCCACCCTCGCTGACCGCGTGATGGCACCGACCCGCATCTATGTCAAACAGGTGCTCGAAGTGATGAAGAGCGTGCGCATCAAAGGCATGGCTCACATCACCGGCGGCGGTCTTGTGGAGAATATTCCCCGTGTGCTGCCCGAAGGCGTCTGTGCCGTTCTCGACGGCAAGAGCTGGGAACGCCCTGCCATCTTTGACTGGCTCCAGGAAAAGGGCAATATCGATTCCCATGAAATGCACCGCGTATTCAACAACGGTATCGGTATGGCCGTGATTGTGTCGCGCGAGGATGCCGAACGCGCCAAAGCGCTCTTTGAAGAACAGGGTGAGAAGGTCTACACCATCGGGACGATTGAACCGCTCCCCGAAGGCAGCCATCCCTGCGTGGTCCGCTAAGCGTGCGAGTCTGAAAGAACTCAACGGGTGCCGGCTGATGCCGTCACCCGTTTTTATTTTGTCTGGTCCTGCCGTGCGTTGAGAACCGCCTCAAAGGCTCCGGATATCTCCTCCCCGGCCTGCGGCGCGAGCGGGTTGATCAGTTTGAGACCGTCCATACCCCGCATCCAGGTGATCTGCCGCTTGGCAAGCTGGCGCGTGGCGGCAATTCCCGCCGCAACAAACGCCTCATAGCCGGTCTCACCCTTGAGGTACTGAATCGCCTGCCGGTAGCCCACGGCCCGCATCGCCGGACTCAGCTCATCAAAATCAGCCCTGCACATCAGCGCCCTGACCTCGTCGAGAAACCCTGCCTCAAGCATCGCCATAAACCGCTCTTCGATACGGGCGTGCAGAATTTTCCGCTCACCGATCATCAGTCCAACCGTTTCAAACGACAGAATCGGCTGCCGGATCTGCTCACTGTGAAAAACTGAAATCGCCTTTCCGGTCATCTCATAGACTTCAAGCGCACGGGAGATACGCTGTGAGTCATTCCTGCTCAGACGCGAAGCGGTTTCAGGATCCACCTGAGAAAGCCTCTCATGCATCGCAGGCCAGCCGATTTCCTGTCCCTGAGCAAGAATGCGCTCGCGAACCGCCGGATCGGTGGAGGGCATGTCATTGAGTCCCTCCGAGAGCGCCTTGTAGTAAAGCATCGTGCCACCCACAATCAGAGGGTAGTGTCCCCGCGCATGAATCTCATCAACAAGACGCAGTGTGTCCTGCACAAAATCCGCGGCACTGTACGGGTCACCGATATCACGCACATCAATCAGATGATGGGGACAGAGCGCCCGTTCGGCCGGCGTCGGTTTGGCGCTGCCGATATCCATGCCGCGGTAGACGAGCGCCGAATCCATGGAGATGATCTCCACCGGATAGCGCCCGGCGAGAAAAAGCGATAGCGCGGATTTCCCCGAGGCTGTCGGTCCGAGAATGACAAACGCCCTGGCCTGCATCACTGACCTCTCAGAAAGAGTGCGTCCAGATCCTCAACGGTAAAAAGACGCCAGGTGGGTCGGCCGTGATTGCACTGATCCGCGCGCTCGGTCTGCTCCATGGCGCGCAGCAGTGCATCCATCTCGGGAATGGTGAGCTGGCGGTGGGCACGCACAGACCCGTGGCAGGCAATCGTGGCGAGCATGTGGTTGGTGAGCTCCTCAACCTTCTGACTTTCGCCGTACTCGTGAAGATCCTCCAGTATGCCGTGCACCATACGGGCGACACTCTCCACAGGCGCATCCGCCGTCACGGCAGGCAGCGCGCGGATGGCCAGCGCATTACCTCCAGAGGGGCTGATATCAAAGCCGTAGGAGAGAAGCGTTTCACGATGCTCTTCAAAAGTGGCCATTTCTGTTGCACTCACCTGCATGACCTGAGGAATCAGAGCACTCTGCACCGGCACTTTCTTCGCATGAACCTGCCGCTTAAGCCGCTCATAGGTCACCCGTTCGGCAGCCGCATGCATATCCACAATGATGAGCCCACGGGCACACTCTGAGAGCACATAGATGCCTGCAATCTGAGCGATTGGCCGCCCGAGCGTCCCGTAGGGAAGACCCTCGGTGCTGTTATCAGCCCCGAGGGAGGCCTCCTGCACGGCTGCTGGCGCAGCAGACGGTGTCGGTGCCGGCGCCGGGGAAGTCTCCTGCAGTGGTGCTTGAGCGGCTGGCTTCACCGAATCCTCCCGCACAAACTGTCCGCCTGTGAGATTGAGAGACTGCACATGCATGGGTGCCGGGATATCTCCGCGGGCAGCGGCAAGCGCTGTTTCCAGCGGCGCTCCCATGGCGCGCATGGCACCGGTGACATTGAGTCCGCCCGTGCGGGAGCCGCCGGCATCAGCAATGCGTGCACCGGTACCGCTGCCGGCAAAAGACGGCTGCTCAGGTGAGGAACCGTCCCGGCTCTGCACAGGCTGCTCCCGGTGAAACAGGCTGCCGGGAATTCCGGTCAGCGACTCGCGTACATCAGGCGTCTCCTGCATGGCAGTTGTGCCGGCTGCGCCGGGCGCTGCGAGCACTGATTTGACTGTTCTGGCAATGAACTGGTGGATGCGCTGAGACTCCCGGAAACGCACCTCCATCTTGGTGGGGTGCACATTCGCATCAACCGCCGCAGGATCCATCCACAAAAACAGACAGTAAAGCATCTGACTCTGGCCGTGAAGCACATCCTGATAGGCACTGCGCATGGCGTGCGTGAGGACTTTGTCACGGACATAGCGGCCGTTGACAAAGAAGTACTGGGCATCGGCACGCGCACGCGAGACAGTGGGCAGACCCACGAGCCCCTGCAGGCGCATATTGCCGAAGTGCTCATCAACCTCACGGTAGTGTCCGTCAAACTCCCTGGGCATGATCGCGACAATGCGTGCTGCCGGATCCTGTGCGCGTCCGAGCGCGAGAACCTCGCGGCCGTTGGCGACAAGCCGGAAGGCGACATCGGGGCGTGCCAGCGCCAGACGCTCAAGGAACTCAACCACATGAGCGGTTTCGGTTGCCTCGGACTTCATGAACTTGCGGCGTGCGGGGGTCTTGTAAAAAAGGTCTGCCACCTCCACTCGCGTACCGATCAGCCCGGCTGCCGGTGCAAGCTCCCCGTCATGCCACTCCCAGGCCGATTCGCCCGTCGGGGTGCGGCTTCGCAGACGCAGATCACTCACCGCATCAATACTGGCAAGTGCCTCGCCGCGGAAACCGAGACTGCTGACACTCTCAAGTTCAAACAGGTTCCGGATTTTGCTTGTCGCATGACGTTTGAGTGCAAGCGGAATCTGATCCTTTTCAATGCCCGAGCCGTTGTCGGTGACCACAATACGTTTCAGACCGCCCCCGTCAAGGCGCACCTCAATCTCGTCAGCCCCTGCATCGATGGCATTTTCCATGAGTTCTTTCACGACCGATGCAGGACGTTCGATCACTTCACCGGCGGCAATCTGGCTGATCAGCTGGCTGGGAAGTTCAGAAATTTCGCGTCTTGCGGGAGGTTGCGGGAGTTGAAGTTTTTCCATTCGTCTGCTGTCCTCGAAAGAGGTCTATACAATTCATTTTCTGTCACCTCCTCAGGAGGTGCCAACCTTCTGTATGATAGAGAGCTAAAGTACTTTTCGCATCCGTGACAGGCATTGTGTTCAACGCCCGAACACCTTGTCCGTCATCCACAGAACCTAAACACTATCACATCGCACAAAACGCCATGGACATCACGGACCTTGTTGTCAATCTGTTTACCAACGCTGACGCTTTTCTCGTCAATCTGGCCACTAATTATGGCATGTGGATCTACATTGCCATGTTTCTGATTTTCTTTCTTGAAACCGGCTTTGTCGTGATGTCTTTCCTGCCCGGAGACTCTCTGCTGTTTGTGGCAGGAACGGTTGCCGCCTCGGGCACAACAAGCCCCTGGCTGCTCATGCTCGCTGTGGCTGTCGGCGCCATTGCCGGGAACACTCTCGGCTACGAACAGGGACGCTGGCTCGGCAAACGGATTTATTCGGGTGATATCCGCTGGATCAATGCCGCCAAACTGCGTACGGCCCACGATTTTTACCTCCGTCACGGCGGCAAGACCGTGCTGCTGGCGCGTTTTGTTCCGATTGTGCGCGCCTTTGCACCGCTTATTGCCGGGGCGGCCAGAATGGACGGCCTGCGCTTTGAACTCTTCAGTGCCACAGGCGCCATCCTCTGGGCATTCAGCCTGATCGGTGCCGGTTACGTCTTCGGCAACATTCCGTTCATCAAGAACAACCTCTCCATTATCCTGCTCCTGGGGATGGCCGCCGCAGTGGCCGGTCCGCTGCTTGTCGGCGCCATCTGGAAGGCCCTCCACAAAGAGAAGTCCTGAAAAGCGTACTGTGTTCAGAGGCCGCCGGAAGCACTGCTCCCGACGGCCTTTTGTATGCACAGGTAAGCCGGGCGCTGCGGCGCTACTTCAGCGCGGCAATGGCATCAATGAGCGTCAGCGTGACTTCCAGACTCTTCTCAAAAGACTTCATCGGCATGAACTCGCAGTTGCTGTGAAAGTTATGCGCACCGGTGAAATAGTTCGGTGTCAGAATCCCCTGCGTGGAGATGTAGGAGCCGTCCGTACCGCCGCGCATGGCAATTTCCATGGGTCTGACACCGGTCTTTTCATACACTTTGAAAAGCAGATCAAGTCCGGCACGGTTCCCGTCCGTCAGCGCATCGGCAATATTGCCGTAGGTATCTGACATTTCAAGCGTGATACCGGCACGCGGGTTGGCTTTTTTCAGCTGTTCAACGATTGCCTGAACTTTAGCCTTCTTTGCCTTGTAGCCATCGAGATGGTGATCGCGGATCTTCACGCCGATCTGCGCCACGGAAGGCGTTGAGCGGATGCTGTGCACCCAGATGAAACCGTCTGTGCCGTCAGTGCATTCCGGCGTCTCCTTCCGGTCCAGGCCGTTCACAAAATCCACGGCAATGAGTGTCGGATTGACCAGCACGCCTTTGGCGGACATCGGATGGGCAGTCACCCCCTTAATGGTGATTTCCGCACTGCCGGCGTTGAATGTCTGATAGACGAGCTCGCCAACTTCGCACGAGTCAATCGTGTAGGCAAAGTCAACCGGAAAGCGGCTGAAATCAAGCTTTTTCGCGCCGCACAGACCGATCTCCTCATCGGGTACAAAAGCCACATAGATGGTACCGTGCGGACGGTTCTCACGAATCACCACATCCAGTGCAGTCATCAGGTTGGCAATGGCCGACTTGTTGTCTGCGCCGAGCACCGATGTGCCGTCGGTGACAATCAGATCGTCACCGGTGTATTTTTTGAGTTCCGGGTGATCCGCCACGCGCATCCAGATATCTTTTTCCGCATTCAGACAGATATCACCACCGTCATAGTTTTTCACAAGGTGCGGATGAATATCCGGACTCAGACCGCTGTCAACAGTATCCATATGCGCACACCAGCCCGCCACCGGCACCTTTACCCCTTCGGGCAGATTCGACGGAAGACACGCCGTCACACAGGCAAATTCCGAGACGTTAACATCCTTGAGCCCGAGCGCTTTGAGTTCGTCAGCAAGCAGACGGGCCATCGCCCACTGTCCTTCAGAACTCGGCACAACGCCGGCTTTGGCGCAACTCTGACTGCTGATGGCAACATAGCGCAGGAAGCGCTCCAGTAACTCGTCTTTATACATGGTCCTTACTCCTCTGAAGCCGCCCGGAAAAAGGCGGACACTGAAACCATGCTAACACAGTGCGCGAGTGCCGGTATAAAGGCAGCTGCCCGCTCTGGGCAGCAAAAAAAGAAACCCGCCTGCGGAAATGCTGGCGGGTCGGATCAGATCACCCTGCGAAAGCGTCAGGCGGCGCGGCGCTCTTCAAGAATCGCCACCGCAGGCAGCACCTTACCCTCGAGGAACTCAAGGAAGGCACCGCCACCGGTGGAGATGTAGCTGATACGTTCAGCAATATCAAAGGCGCCCACAGCGGCAATGGTGTCACCACCGCCGGCAATCGAGAATGCACCACGGTCTGTCGCCTCGGCAATAGCCTGAGCCAGCACGCGGGTACCGTTGGCAAACGGAGCCATTTCAAAGACGCCCACCGGACCGTTCCAGACGATCGTGCCGGAGGCTTTGACGATTTCGCCGAGCATGGCAGCGGTCTTCGGACCCACGTCGAGGATCATCTCGTCATCGGCCACGTCATCGACATCGGCCACGCGGTGCGGAGCATCTTCAGCAAAGGCCTTGGCGACAACAACGTCAACCGGCATGGGCAGTTCAGCGCCTTTCTCTGCCAGCACGGCGAGCACGGCGCGGCATTCGTCCACGAGCTCGGGTTCGGCAAGGCTCTTGCCGATCTTCTTGCCGGCGGCAAGCAGGAAGGTATTGAGAATACCGCCGCCCACGATAAGACGGTCAACCTTACGGGCAAGGTTGGTGAGAATGGTAAGTTTTGTGCTGACCTTGGAGCCGCCCACAATCGCTGTGAGCGGATGAGCAGCCTCTTCCACGGCACGGGTGAGCGCGTCGATTTCCCCGGCCATCAGCGGACCGGCACAGGCAATTTCCGCATAGCGGGCAACGCCGACAGTTGTTGCTTCTGCGCGGTGTGCCGTACCGAAAGCGTCGTTGACAAACACGTCACACAGACGGGCATACTTGCGGCTGAGATCGTCGTTGCACTTCTTCTCACCGGCATTGCAGCGGCAGTTCTCGAGCATCACCACTTCACCTGCGGCGACCTCAACACCATCGACCCAGTCGGTACGCAGGGGCATCGGAACGCCGAGCAGCTCGCTCATCCGGGCGGCAATGCCCGAGAGGCTGTCTTCGGGACGGACCACGCCTTCGGTCGGACGACCAAGATGGCTCACCACCATCACGGCAGCGCCGGCATCGAGCGCCATACGGATGGCAGGAATACTGGCCACAAGGCGGGCTTCATTGGTGATATGACCCGCTTCGTCACGCGGCGCATTAAGGTCGGAGCGAATCAAAACACGTTTGCCCTTGAGAGCGCCGGAGGCGGCCAACTGTTCGAGTGTTGTAACTTGCATGTCTAATCCTTGATCAGGTTGTTTGATACTGAAAAACCACGCTGTGGCCCGGTCTCCGGGCAGCGTGGTTTTTCATGTTGCGCTCAGCCGTATCAGCGGGCGGCCATCATGGCCACAGCGGTATCGAGCATACGGCAGGAGAAGGCCCATTCGTTGTCGTACCAGCTCGTCACCTTGACGAGGCGTTCGCCGGAGAGCTTGGTCAGCGTGGCGTCGAAGATGGAGCTTCGCGGGTCGTGGTTGAAGTCACACGAGACGAGCGGAAGATCGTTATAGCCGAGAATACCGCGCAGGTCGTCAGCTTCGGAAGCCTCCTTCATCAGCGCATTGATTTCTTCAGCGCTGGTGTCACGCTTGGCGATAAAGGTGAGGTCCACAAAGCTCACGTTGAGCGTGGGAACACGCACAGCAAAGCCGTCAAGCAGACCGTTGAGTTCGGGCAGCACAAGGCCGACAGCCTTGGCGGCACCGGTCTTGGTCGGAATCAGCGAGCGCGTGGCGGCGCGGGCGCGACGGATGTCCTTGTGATAGAGGTCCGTGAGAACCTGATCGTTCGTGTAGGCGTGAACCGTGGTCATCAGACCGCGTTCAATACCGACGGTGCGGTGGAGCGCCTTGGCGAGCGGAGCGAGACAGTTCGTCGTGCAGGAGGCGTTGGAGACGACCAGATCGGAGGCCTTCAGAGTGTCCTGATTCACACCGTAGACAACGGTCGCATCAGCGGTCTTGCCCGGAGCGGACAGCAGAACCTTCTTGGCACCCTGCTCAATGTGAACAATGCTCTTTTCCTTGGAATTAAAGGCGCCGGTGCATTCCATCACCACATCAACGCCATAGTCGCCCCAGGGGATTTCCTTCGGGTCACGGGTGGCGAAAACGTGAATCTTGTCACCATCAACATACAGCGTATCGTCACCGGCGACTTCCACCTTGGCGTTAAAACGACCGTGGCAGGAGTCATACTGCAGCAGATGAGCATGCACGGGCAGTTCGCCCGGGGCGTTGATGGCCACAATCTCGATGTCATGCTGCTTGGCATATTCATAGTGGGCACGGAGAACATTTCGGCCAATGCGACCAAAGCCAGTAATGGCAGCGCGAATAGTCATGTTTTGGGGTTCCTTGAAAATTATTTCAGCAGTTGTTCAACTTTAGAGACCACATTTTCGACGGTAAAGCCGAAATGCTTCCAGAGCACACCGGCAGGGGCGCTTTCACCAAAGGTGTCAATACCGATAACGGTACCCTTGCCGGAGAAATACTTGTACCAGAGATCCGTGCGGGCGGCTTCAATAGCCACAACCGGCACGCCCTTGGGGAGCACGCTCGAGCGGTACTCTTCGCACTGTTCATCGAAGATGTCCGCACAGGGCATGGAGACCACACGGCACTGGATATTGCGGGCAGTCAGTTCCTTGAAGGCGCTGATGGCGAGACCGACTTCAGAGCCGGTGGCAAGCAGCACAACCTCGATCGCTTCAGCACCGGCAGGCGCTTCCTGCACGACATAACCGCCGCGGGCGATTCTGTCGGCATCAATTTCCTCACGATCGATAAAGGGCACGCTCTGGCGCGTCAGCACGAGGCAGGACGGACCGCGACGGCGTTCAATGGCGCTCGCCCAGGCAACAATCGTTTCAACCGTATCGGCAGGACGCCAGACATTCATACCCGGGATCAGGCGCAGGCTGGGCACATGCTCGATGGACTGGTGCGTGGGACCGTCTTCGCCAAGACCGATGGAGTCATGCGTGAAGACATTGATCACACGCTGTTTCATCAGCGCGGCCATGCGAAGCGCATTGCGCGAATAGTCGGAGAACGTCAGGAAGGTTGCAGCATAGGGGATGAAACCGCCGTGCAGTGCAATACCGTTCAGGATGGCAGACATACCGAACTCGCGCACACCGTAGCTGATGTGGCGGGCGAGCATATCGCCGGTGTTGAGCGACTTCACACCATTCCAGTTCGTCAGATTCGATCCCGTCAGGTCAGCCGAACCGCCGAGCAGCTCGGGCAGTGCGGGGGCGAGTGCGTTAAGCGCCTTCTGGCTGGCTTTACGCGTAGCGATCGATTCCTGAGCAGCCTGGGCTTCGCAAAGCGCGTTCATCACGACTTCGGGCCACTTTTCGGGCAGTTCCCCGTCAAGGCGGCGCAGCAGCTCGCGGGCGAGTTCAGGATGAGCGACACTGTAGCGGTCAAACATATCCTGCCAGTCGGATTCCTCCTGAGCACCGGCCTCGCGGTGATCCCAGGCTTCGTAGACGGCAGCGGGAATTTCAAAGGGCGGATAAGGCCAGCCGATAGCTTCACGGGTGAGCGCGATTTCCTCATCGCCGAGCGCCTCGCCGTGCACCTTGGAAGTCCCCTGACGGTTGGGCGAACCCTTACCGATGGTGGTCTTGGCAATAATGAGTGTCGGCTTGTCGGTGGAGGCCTTCGCTTCGGCGATCGCCTTGTCCATGGCATCAATATCGTGGCCGTCCACGGGACCGATCACATTCCAGCCGTAGGCTTCGAAACGGCCGCGGGTATCGTCGCCGAACCAGCCCTTGACGTCACCGTCGATCGAAATGCCGTTGTCGTCGTAAATGGCGATCAGCTTGTTGAGTTTCCACACACCGGCCAGAGAACAGACTTCGTGGCTGATACCTTCCATCAGGCAGCCGTCACCGAGGAAGACATACGTATGGTGATCGATCACAGGGTAGCCGTCACGGTTGAATTCAGCGGCAAGCATCTTTTCCGCAAGCGCCATACCCACACCGTTGGCAATCCCCTGTCCAAGCGGACCGGTAGTCGTTTCCACACCGGGCGTCACATCGACTTCAGGGTGTCCCGGCGTTTTGCTGTGCAGCTGACGGAAAGCCTTCAGGTCATCGATCGAGAGGTCGTATCCGGTCAGATGAAGCAATGCGTACTGGAGCATCGAACCATGGCCGTTCGAGAGAATAAAGCGGTCACGGTTGGTCCACTGGGGGTTCAAGGGATTGAAACGCAGGTGACGGCTCCAGAGTGCAGTGGCAATATCAGCCATGCCCATCGGCATCCCGGGGTGGCCTGACTTGGCTTTTTGGACAGCGTCCATGCTCAGAGCGCGAATGGCATTGGCCATCATTTGAGCGGAGACAGAAGAAGTCATAGTTATGTTGACTGGGAGAAGTATGAGGAAAATTGAAACTACGTCTCCCTCCGGAAGACTGCTCTGCGAGCGGTGTCCTCCCAAAGGGGCATCAGCAGCCGGTTTACGGATCCCGCAGGAGGTCACTCCCTCGCACTGCAGGCATCCGGCGTTAAGCGGGCGATGCAAGACAGCTAGTGATTTTAGCGTATATCCGTCTCCGCCTCATCCTTTTCCCTGTAATTTCTTGTTTGCCGGGAGGATCCTGCAGACAGAAACAGTACAATAGCGTCAGACAAATTCCGTCCACACCGATACAGAGGTTTTCTCATGGCACAACCGCGTTTTTACCTGCCGCTCTCCTCAGAAGTGCTTGACCGGGCGCTGGAGACCGGAGAACCGCTTGAGCTCACCGCCGAGGCCGCTCATCACGCCGGCAGAGCACTGCGACTGAAAAACGGGGAGCGGGTCACACTTTTTAACGGTGAAGGACTCGAATGGGGCGGCATCATCAGTTTCAGCAAAGCCTCCAGTGCCGTGACTATCGACACCCGGGCGGCGGTTGAGCGGGAGTGCCCGCTGGAGATAATTCTCCTCCAGGCGCTGGTTGCCCCGGAAAAAACGGACTGGATTGTGGAAAAAGCGGTCGAGCTCGGGGTAAGCGAGCTCATTCTCGTGCCCTCCGAGCGCAGTGTCACCCGGCTCACTGACGAGCGGGCGCAAAAACGCCTCCAGAAACTCGAGAGTCTGATTATCTCCGCCTCTGAGCAGTGCGGCAGAAACAGGCTGATGCGCATCCGCTTCATCCCTGTGCTCAAAGAGGCCTTTGCGCAGACCGAAGCCGATCTCAAGCTGATTCTCGCCCCCGGTGCCGCCCCGGCTGAGTATACCGGGAGCAGCGCGAAACGCATTGCGGTGGCCGTGGGTGCGGAAGGCGGGTTCAGCGAAGCGGAAATTGCCCTTGCTGCAGAATCCGGCTGGCTGCCGAAGCTGCTCGGAGCACGGGTGATGAGAACCGAAACCGCAGGACTTGCTGCCGCTGTCTGGCTCAATACGCTCTACGGGGATTTCCGCTGAAGGCGTGAAGCAGTACCGCCTCACGAAAGCGGCAGAGCCTTAACAATCGCCGTTCGGCAGCCCGAAAAAAAAGGAAACCCGCAGGTTTCCTTTTTTGTGCGATTTATGCGCAGCACTTACGCAGCATCTCTGGTCGCCACCACCACCCACTCTTCAAAAGCGAGCGATTCGGGCACCTTGTCAGGCGAGAAACTCGGTACGGTTGCCTGCTTCTGGCTCAGCTCGATGGCGCTCTGCGTGTTGCCGCTCGCGGCAATCGCCAGACGGTGGCGCTCGGCAAGAACCTTGGCGCTGTAACCTTTGTCCGAAGACATGTTGGCTGCACCGCTGTACCACTTGAGGGCTTTACGCACACTGCCGGTGCGCTGAATAAAATCATTCAGAATATCCGTGCCCACACTGATGTTGGCATACGGATCAAAGGCTTTTTCCTCACCGCCGAACTGTTCATAGCGCGAACGGTGCAGGCTCGTCATCACCTGCATAAGGCCTTCGGCCCCTGCAGCAGAACGGGCTCGCGGGTTGTAGCTTGATTCGGTGGCAATCACTGCCAGAATCAGCAGCGGATCAACGTTTTTGGCTTCACCGATCTCGATCGCCATCCCCGTGAGCTGACGGGCGTTTTTGAGCGGAATCCGGTAGGCGCTCGAGACATACTGCGCCACCGACTGGGAGGCGGTTTTCAGTCTCTGCGTCACACTTTCAAGCGAGTCGAGCGGCATTTCACCGGAAGGAGTGCTCTCTGAGACCGCAGGTGCGGTTTCCGAGGGCCCGTCAAACGGTGTGGATGCCAGCATCATGGAGGGCTGAAGCATACCCGGGGTATTGTCGGGTTTGGAGGAGTAGGACACAGCATCCACTTCGCCGCCGGCCTGACTGAGCTCGAAACCGAGTCTCGGAGAGTCACCATAGCGCGACTGAGCGAAGGGATTGATCCATAGCAGTGCGGTACTCACTGTTGCCAGCAGCAAGATTGCAACCGCCATCCACCCGAAACGACGGGAATTTGGTGGTTTTATCATGTTGTTTGAGGCGCTCTTGGACACACTGTCTTCTCTCAAAGGAGGCAGTGAAGAAAACGGGGGTACCTTTCCCTTTTCTACCGGCTCGGCGGCTGTCCTCTGCATTCCATAAAAATTAAACACTCCGCGATCGTAGCAAGAGAAAAATTTTTTTTCAACATCATTTCTGATCTAATCCGAGGGGCAGACGCTCAAAAATGACGTTCAAAAACATTCCCGAGCGAAGCCAAAAACTTCCCCTGCCGACGCAAACACCCCGTCTGTAAGGGTTTTCACCTATACAGACACGCTTGCGATACCGTGGATTCAGCCTGCTATCCGCCTTCTGACAGAAATCAAAGAAAATCACATTTGCTACAATGCAATTACGATAATCTCTGGACTCATCTGTCCTAAGAGGAGGTGTCATGCAACGAAAAAGTATCCATCGCGGAGGGATTCTCTCCGCAGGCTATGACGCAACCCGCCGCTGGCTTGAAGTGGAGTTTGACACCCACCGTCTGGTGCGTGTCGAAGGGATAGGCCGGGAGATGGCAGAACGGTTTCTGCACTCGGAGATCCCGGCCCACTACTGGGAAGAGGAGATCGTGGAGAATTTCCGTGTTCGTGAAATCTCTCTGAAGGAATCCTCGCTTTCTGATGAGGAAACCAAAAGCAAAAGCAGCAGTAGCGCGGACGCACTCAAACGTCTCTTCGGAGACCTCTGAGGAAGATTTTCTGTTTTTCCACGGGCCCGGCTAGTGGAAGAAAATACTGGCGAGCCCCAGGAAAATCAGAAAACCGCCCGAGTCTGTCGCAAACGTCAGCAGCACCGATCCGCCAAGGGCAGGATCGCGTCCGAAATGTCTCAGTGCCAGCGGCACTGCCAGTCCCACCAGAGCACCCTGAATAATATTGAGCATCATCGCGAGAAACATCACCAGCCCGAGCAGCGGGCCCTGGGCCGTATCCCAGTAAAGCCCCCAGGTGCAAAGTCCGGCCACCGCCCCAACGAGCACCCCGTTGATGGTCGCCACAACAAGTTCCTTCTTGATAAGGTCGCGTTTGTTGGAGTCGGTCACCTGGCCGATCGCAAGCGAGCGCACCAGCAGAGTCAGTGTCTGATTGCCGGAGTTGCCGGCCATCCCGGCCACGATTGACATCAGCGTGGCCAGCGCGACAACGCGTTCAATCGTTCCATCAAAGGCGGAAATCACGCGTGAAGCGAAAAATGCGGTGCACAGATTGACGCCGAGCCAGAGCCAGCGCGCCTTGGCAGTCTGCCAGGAGGAGGCGAAAAGGTCCTGCTCATCATCCAGACCCACGGCCGCGTAAGCATCCTCATCACTTTCCTCTCGAATCACGTCAACGATCTCGTTAACCGTAAGTCGTCCGACCAGACGGCCCGACTCGTCGATCACCGCGGCACTCACCAGGTCATAACGTTCGAAGGCCTGCGCCGCATCACCCGCATCGTCGAGCGGGTTGAGCGTGAGCATGTCCTTTTGCATCACATCTTTGACGGCAATACCCGGATCGGTGATCAGAATTTTCGAAAGGGCCAGCGCCCCCTTCAGATGCCCGAGACGGTCCACCACAAAGACCTGGTCGGTATGGTCGGGAAAGCTGTCAAAACGGCGAAGATATCTGAGCGCCTGCTCAATATTGGTTTCCTCACGTATGGATACCACTTCAAAGTCCATACGCGCACCGACGCTCTCCTCCGGATAGGACATGGCGGCACGCAACTGGGCGCGCTCCTCATGGGAGAGCCCTTCCTGCACCTCGGCCATCACGTCGGGCGGCAGGTCATCCACAAGGTCGGCGATTTCGTCCGTATCCAGTGTTTCAACGGCGTCCACCAGCTCGTCGCGATCCATCGCGTCGATCAGGGTTTCACGCACGCCGTCGTTCACCTCGACGAGCACCTCACCGTCGGACTCGCTCTCTACGAGGTTCCAGACGGCAAGACGTTCATCGAGCGGCAGCGCTTCGAGCACCCAGGCGATGTCGGCCGGATGCAGAGAATCGATGACTTCACGAAGTTCAATGGCGGCCTCAGGACTGATCGGCAGCGCCTCATCGTCCTCGTCAGCCTTTTCAAGGCGAACGTCACGATGGCGCTCCTCATCCTGAGCAAGAATCTGCTGGATCCACTCCAGCGCACGGGATGCCTCCTCTGAATCTCGACTCAGATTGTCATCAGCGTCTTTGATTTTATCTTCTTCTAGTCGACCATCCGACATCTTCGTCACCTCCGTTCAGTTAGGACCTCTCGTTGACAGGGAGTGCCGCAGGCGGGCATTTCAGATACGCTGCGGAGGAGAAATCGTCTCGGCAGCATACAGGTGAAGGGGGCATTTAAGGAGCTAACACCCCGAAACAGCCCCTATTCTACCTAAAAGTGACCGCGATTGGCCTTTTCCGTCCGTGTTTAAGCAAATTTCTTTGGCTGCTTCCAGGCGGCTGTCCGACGGGTGCAGACGCTCGCGGTAAAACCGGTTTTATGCACTGTACTGCACAGAATCTGAGCAATTGTACGTATTGACCGATGATGCCGCTTTGTATAATCTCAAACCTGTCTCTGAAGCGCTGTAACGCCCGTGTTTTAACTCTTTGCGGCCGCCAGGACGGCAAACCGGACATCCTCCGCGGATACCGCTCCGGTGTCCCGTCACTCTGCCTGAAGTCCTGTCATTTCCGAACTGAACCGGCCGCCTCTTTAATCATGACTTTATTTCAACTCCGCCAAAGTATTCTTCTTCTGATCACCGCCACAATCTGGGGGGCTACCTTTATTGCGCAGTCTCTCGGGATGGATAACGTTGACCCGTTCACCTTCACGGCAGGCCGAATGTTTTTCGGCGTCGCGTTCCTCCTGCCCATCGTTCTCGTGCTTCGGGCAAGATTAAAACAGTATCACAGTGCCGAAGCCACGCGCCGCAGCGCTCCGGAATACAAACGCAATCTTCTTATCGGCAGTCTGCTCTGCGGACTGTGCCTGTTCGGGGGCGAATCCCTGCAGCAGTTCGGACTCTTTAACGATGCCGAAGTCGGCAAAGCCGGTTTCATCACTTCGCTCTATATTGTGATCGTGCCGCTGCTCGGTCTTTTTGTCGGCAAGCGCCTCACCCCGACTCTGATCATTGCGGTGATTCTCTCCGTATTCGGTCTCTGGTATCTGTGTGTGCCGCCGGGCGGTTTTCATGTCGAGCTCGGTGACTCGCTTATCGCCATGTGCGCCCTGGTGTTCTCTTTTCACATCATGGTCATCTCGCACTTTGTGCAGAAAGTCAACGGTATTGAACTCGCGGTCGGTCAGTTTTCGGTAGGCGGGCTGCTCGGCTTTATCTCCATGCTCATTTTCGGCGCGCCCACCTGGGCGGGCTTTGTCGCCGCACTGCCTGCCATTCTCTGGGCCGGTGTGATGAGTAACGGTATTGCCTACACGCTGCAGATTGTCGGACAGCGGGGAATGAATGACACCATTGCCAGCCTGATTATGAGTCTGGAAAGTGTGGTGGCTGTGATCTGCGGGTGGCTCATTCTTGATGAGGCTCTCAGCTCGCGCGAGCTTTTCGGCTGTCTTCTCATGGGCGGCGCCGTGGTGCTCGCGCAGATCCCGTTCTCGAGTATCGCCGGTTTGTTTAAGCGTAAACGCGCCTGACTGATGGCGCCATAAAAAAAGGCGAAGCCGCCCGGCTTCGCCTTTTTTATGACCTGTCTCAGGACTCTCCCTCCTGAGGGGGAGTTTCCGTTTTCTGAGCGCCGTCCTCTCCGGCAGCGTCCTGAACGTCTTCAGCCGCAGCCTCCAGGGACGAGTCATCATCCTCTTCGGCATCCTCGCCGGTTTCGACGCTTTCGTCGAGCACCCGGATGAGCGACGCGTCAAGCACAAGATCCACCAGATTGCACTGATGAATCTGCAGCAGAACCTTACGTCCTCGCGGCAGATCCTCCGGCAGACCGGGGAAGCGCTGCATGAAGGGGAGTCTGTCAATACGCAGCAGATCACCCTTGACCACAATCGCCTCGACCTGACGGATTCCCTCCTGCATAATCCAGCGCATCGACCAGTAGCGGTCCATGCGACTCTGGAAGTCGTTGTAGAGCGCATACAGCTCGTCAAAGCGACTCACTACCGAATACATATCAATGTAGTTGTTCTCCTCGTACGGCGAGGGCTCTCCGAGGATGGTCGCGATGATCTGACGCTGGTTCACAAGGTCGACATAACGGCGCAGCGGCGACGTGCTCCAGGCGTAGCGTTCAACCCCGAGACCGTCATGAGGTCCGGGACTCGTGCTCATCTTCACACGCCCCATGCGCTGAGAACGGTAGATGCCCTTCATGTGATGCTCTTCGAGCCACGCACCCCAGGTGGCGTTGGCAAGAATCATCATTTCCGCCACAAGCAGATCGAGCGGCTCGCCGCGGCGGCGGCCCCGGATACGGATCGTGGCATCCTCACCTTCGCCTTCAAGCGCAAAGAACCAGTCCACCCGGCCCATCACTTCAGGACGGCCGCGGACCTCTTCGCGGGTTTTCAGAAGGCGGCGGGCGAAATGCCAGAGCCAGCCGATCTCGTGGGCAAACTCCACGTCGAGCGTGCCGCTGACAATAGCCTCCTCGGTCACGAGGGAATCGATTCTGTCGTAGCGCAGGTTGCGCGACACGGCAATCCGCTCGAGTCGCGTTTCACTCTTCTCGACGCTGAGCGTTTCATCATCCACCGTCAGGTAGAGCGAGACACAGGGAACGAGCCGGCCTTCGTCAAGCGAGTAGGTCTGAATCCAGTTCTCCGGAAGCATGGTCGTCTTGAGCCCCGGCGCATAAACCGTGCTCATGCGCGACTGGGCAACCTTGTCGAGCGCATCGTTAAAGTGAATCCCGAAGGCGGGCGCCGCAATATGGATACCGACGCGTGTTTTGCCGTTCTCAAGGTGAGTAACCGAGGTTGCGTCGTCAATTTCGGTCGTATCCGAGTCGTCAATCGAGAAAGCCTTAACCTCAGAGACCGGCAGGCTTTCCCAGTGCCCGGTGCCGGGCTGCGGCAGATCGTCGGCAAAACCGCGTCCCCGGGGGAAGTTCTGCAGGTAGAAACTGTCCACATGCCAGCGCCAGGGGCTTGCAACACCGCCGAGCTTGAGCATCAGATTGAGCATGCTCATGCGGCTTTCAGCCGCCGCATCCGCAACCGCCTTCCATTCAATGGAATTCTTGTCCGGGCGCACCAGAATATTCATTGCCTGTTCACGCAGCTCATCGGGCAGCCGGCCTTCGACCATCTCAGCAACCCAGCCGCGGCGGATCGCCTCCTGACGTTCCTTGCGCGCCACCGCTTCGAGAGCTTTTTTCAGAATATCGGCAGGTGCCTTCTTATAGCTGCCGCGAACCTTGCGGTAGAAATACACCGGATTGCCGTGAAGCGCAAAAATCATGGCAATCTTCCGGGTCACCGAGACCTCTTCGCCCCAGTACTCGCGGGCAAGTTCCTCGTAGGAGAACTCCTCGTCGGGAGCTACCTCCCAGAGAAAATCCGGATCCAGTTCGCCCACGAGCTCCTGAGCCTGAGCCAGCGCTTCGGCCGGTCCCGGTGTCTCGAAGGTGAAAAAGGCGTGGGAGGCTTTAATCTTTGTGCGGCGTCCGGTCGGCAGTTCAACCTGATACGCGTTACCGGCCTGAGAAAGAACGGTACCGGTTTTAAAGGAACCGTCCTCTTCGAAAAACAGATACATTACAAACCTTTATTTCCACCTTCACCGGTGGAAGATACTGTGCCTGACGCACCACTGAAGCACAGGCAGTCAGACGCACTGATGAGTGTTTTTAGATTACCACATTTACCGCAGGCATCACTGTCAGGCCGGCGGACACTCACGCAGCGAGAAATCCATCACCAGATCCACCCAGCGTCCGAATCCGGAGATGCGGTGATCCTCGCCGGTGAGAATCACCTGACGCGAGCCCCGTGTGGCCGCGAGTGTCTTCTCAAACGGGAGAACCTCGTCCGCAGTGGAAATCAGGGTGAGCACACGGCTGCCGGGCGCAATTTCAGCCGGGCAGACCCTGTTGAGATCTTGAAAGTCCTGTTCAAACTCCGCTCTGACCTCAAGCTTGCGAGTCGTGCCGTAAACCGTCTGTGTGCCGACAAAGTCGGGAATAAACCGCCAGGGATCCAGACAGGGGTTGAGCAGCGTCACACGCGTACCGTAGCGGCGGGCGAATCTCAGAGCATAAAAGCCTCCGAGGCTCGATCCCACCACGGCCGTTTCCCGCAGATCAATCCGGGCGGCGATTTCACCGAGCAGCGTGTCGATGCAGCGCGGCGGGTAATTCATATCCGGCGCAATGAGTTTCACCGACGGGTATTTTGCCGACAGCGCCTCACGGAGAATACGAACCTTTTCAGAGGCCGGAGAGGAAAGAAAACCGTGCAGATAAAGAACTGTCTTCACGCCTTACTCCTTTGCCTTGAGCCCTGAGAGCAGACGACCGTGAATACCCCCGAAGGCGCCGTTACTCATGCAGAGAATGACATCCCCCTCTCGGGCGCTCTTGAGCACCGCCGAAACAAGCGCCTCAAAATCATGGGTTGTGAAGACTTTGTCGCCAAGCGCGAGCAGCGCCTCATGCGGCTCCCACTGCACTGCACTCGAGGCGTAGCAGAAAACCAGATCCGCCTCACGCAGCGACGCGGCCAGACGATCCTTCATGGTGCCGAGCTTCATGGTATTGCTTCTCGGCTCAAGCACGGCAAGCACCCGGTGACCGGCATACTTTTCCCTGACAGCGTGCAGGGTTTCCTCAATGGCGGTGGGGTGGTGTGCGAAGTCATCGATGACCGTCACGCCGCCGGCAACCCCTTTGACCTCCTGACGGCGTTTGACGCCGCTGAAATGTGACAGTGCCTCGAGCGCCAGCGGTGCGGCCACACCGACATGGCGGGCAGCGGCAATCGCCGCTACCGCATTGAGGGCGTTGTAGCGTCCGGGCATGGACAGTTCAAGACGTCCGAAAACCTCCTCTGCGAAGGCCACCTGTCCGTCATCCGTCAGATGCCAGCCCTGAGGCGTATCAAACTTTTCCAGCGCACTGTAGCAGGCACGCTGCAGCACCCGCTCGAGCGCTTCGGAACAGCCGTTGGCAATGACAAGCCCCTGACCGGGCATAATGCGCACCAGATGATGGAACTGCGTTTCAATGGCCGCAAGATCCGGGAAAATATCCGCGTGGTCGTACTCGAGATTGTTGAGAATTGCCGTACGCGGCCGGTAATGCACAAACTTGCTGCGCTTGTCAAAAAACGCCGTGTCGTACTCATCGGCCTCAATCACAAAGGGCCCCATCGGACGCGGATCACCCAGCTCAGCCGAGCGCTCGCTCCACTGCGGCACGCCGCCAATGAGAAAACCGGGATGGAGTCCCGCATAGCGAAGTATCCAGGCAAGCATCGAGGTGGTGGTCGTTTTTCCGTGAGTTCCTGCGACGGCCAGCACATGACGACCCTGCAGGACGTTCTCGGAAAGCCACTGCGGTCCCGAGGTATAGGCAAGCCCCCGGTTGAGAATCTCCTCGAGCAGAGGATTACCGCGGGAGATGGCATTGCCGATGACAAAGACATCCGGACTGAACCGGTCAATCTGTGAGGCATCCCACCCCTCCACAAGATGGATGCCGGCATTTTCCAGTGCCGTGCTCATGGGAGGATAGACCTTTGCATCACATCCGGTGACGGTGTGTCCTGCCTCTTTGGCAAGCTGTGCCACACCGCCCATAAACGTTCCGCAAATACCCACAATATGAATGTGCATGCCTCAATACTCCTGATTTTTTTTCGTCTGACAGCCGCCACAGGCGGCATCCGGGCACCCGGGCGCCCCGGTTCTCTGACCTGAGTGAGGTAATTCTAACCTTGACGGCATTTGCGGACACGGTTCTGTCACACTTAGGCACCTTCTTTTCCGCCTCATCCGCCATCCCATATTGTGGTTTCGTCCGTTAAATTCCCAAAAACAGAGGAAAAATCCGCCTAATTTCGCGCTATGATTAGCCCTTTAATAAACTTTGCGCAGCGTGTGCCCTCCGGGCGCCGTAACAAAACTCCGTTACGCCTTCGTGAAGTTTTACAACGATTTGACTCTTTACATTTCCCGCAGAATTAGGGAAAATTGCGTTGAAATAGATATGCTTTAGAGTCAAATAGGCGAATTTTCCGTTCTTCAGGCACCGCTTTGACGGCGTCCCGGGAACACTTAAAGCATTTACGGGAATAAACACCCGTTATTTAATAACAATCCCATCGCCAAACCTGCCTGCGAAGGGTCAAACTTTAGGAAAGGCATTAACATCATGGACCTCAGAAAACTTAAAACACTGATCGATCTCGTCAGCGAAAGCGGCGTTGCCGAACTCGAGATCACTGAAGGTGAAGATCGCGTCCGAATTGTTAATCACGTCAATTCTCCTGCGCCTGTCGCCCGTCCTGCGGTTGTTGAGATCGCGCAAGAACCCGTTGCCGCACCTGCTCCCGCAGCGCAACCGGCCGCACCGGCACCGAGCGCTCCCGCTGCAAGCACCGGCACGCCTCTGAACTCTCCGATGGTGGGAACCTTCTACCGTTCCCCCTCCCCGGGTGCTGATCCGTTTGTTCAGGTCGGCGACACCGTCAAGAAGGGACAGGTCGTTTGCATTATTGAAGCCATGAAGCTGCTCAACGAAGTTGAAGCTGAAGAGGATGGGGTTATTAAAGAGATCTGCGTTGACAACGGTCAGCCTGTGGAATACGGTCAGCCCTTGTTCATCCTCGAATAACCTCGGACACTTCTATGTTTGGAAAGATTCTTATTGCCAACCGTGGCGAAATTGCCCTTCGCATTCAGCGTGCCTGTCGCGAAATGGGTATCAAAACGGTTGCTGTGCACTCGACTGCCGACGCGGAAGCCAAGTATGTCCGCCTCGCCGATGAGAGTGTGTGTATCGGTCCTGCGCCCTCTGCGCAGTCCTACCTCAATATTCCGGCCATTATCTCGGCGGCCGAGGTTACCGATGCCGAGGCTATTCACCCCGGTTACGGTTTTCTGTCAGAAAACGCCGACTTTGCCGAACGTGTTGAACGCTCCGGCTTCACCTTCATCGGTCCGCGTGCGGAAACGATCCGCCTGATGGGCGACAAGGTGAGCGCAAAGCATGCCATGCGCGAAGCGGGTGTGCCCTGCGTGCCGGGTTCCGACGGTGCACTGCCTGATGATCCGGCGGAAATTTTCCGTATCGCCCGTCAGATCGGCTATCCCGTGATCATTAAAGCCTCCGGTGGCGGCGGCGGACGCGGTATGCGTGTCGTGCGCACCGAAGCTGCGCTGCTCACCTCGGTCACCACGACCCGTGAAGAGGCACGTGTGGCCTTCGGTAATCCGACGGTTTACATGGAAAAATTCCTGGAAAACCCGCGCCACATTGAAATTCAGGTTCTCTCGGACAACTTCCAGAACGCCGTGTATCTCGGTGAGCGCGACTGCTCCATGCAGCGGCGCAATCAGAAAGTCATGGAAGAGGCGCCCGCCTACGGCATTCCGCCCCGGCTCATCGCCAAACTCGGCAAGAGCTGCGTGGAAGCCTGCCGCCGCATCGGCTACCGCGGTGCCGGCACGTTTGAATTCCTTTATGAAAACGGCGAGTTCTACTTCATCGAAATGAACACCCGTGTGCAGGTTGAACATCCGGTGACCGAACTCGTCACAGGGGTGGATATCGTGCGCGAACAGATCCGTATTGCCGCCGGCGAACGTCTCACGCTGCGTCAGAAGGATATTGTGATGCGCGGTCACGCCATCGAGTGCCGTATCAACGCGGAGGATCCCTTCACGTTTGTCCCCTCGCCCGGTCGCATCAGTGAATGGCACCTGCCCGGCGGTCCCGGTATCCGTATCGACTCTCATGTCTTTGCCGGTTATACCGTTCCGCCCTACTATGACAGCATGATCGGTAAAATCATTGCTCACGGTGACACACGTGAGCAGGCGATTGCCCGTATGCGTATTGCGCTCTCCGAGCTGGCGGTCGAAGGCATCAAGACCAACGCGCAGCTCCATCGTGAGCTTCTTCTTGATGAACGCTTCTGCCAGGGCGGCACAAGCATTCACTATCTGGAAGAAAAATTGCGCAACAGACACGCAAGCGCGTCATAATTGCTCTTAACGCGGTTGAAGCCAGGCGGAAATCACCTGGCTTCTTCACCATTAATTTCCTGAAAATATCCTCACCCGAAAAAAATCCCATGAGACAGATCAAACTTCTTGCTGACGAGCGTAATGCCGAGACCCTTGCTGATATGCTGATGGATGCAGGGGCATTGTGTGCCGTCATTGAAGATGCCGATGCCGAATCGACCGATGAAAAGCCCCTGTACGGGGAGCCGGGACTCGAGCCGGACAACTGCGCCTGGCCCCGTTCGATTCTCTCTGTACTCTGCGAGGACGATTTTGATATCGCAGTGCATCTGGCGATTGCAACCGATGCGCTGAAGATGGAACCCACAGAAATAATAGAAAACGAACCTGTCGAGGATGCCGACTGGGTGCGTATCACGCAGGCCCAGTTCCAGCCGACACAGGTTTCCAAGCGCCTCTGGATTGTGCCCACCTGGCACGATCTGCCTGATGAAGAGGCCGTCAACCTCCGACTTGACCCGGGTGTGGCCTTCGGTACCGGCTCGCATCCGACAACACATTTGTGCCTGCAGTGGCTCGATGAACACGTTCGCCCCGGCGATAGCGTTCTCGACTACGGCTGCGGGACAGGGATTCTTGCCATTGCCGCCAAACTGGTGGGTGCTGGGGCCGTTCTGGGGACGGATATCGATCCGCTCGCCGTGGAAGCGTCCGAAGCGAATGCTGAAATGAATCATGCAGAGGCCATGTTTGTCCTGCCCGATGAGATGCCTGAGGGCAAATTTGACATCGTCGTGGCAAACATTCTCTGCGGACCGCTCATTCAGCTCGCACCGGTGCTGCTCGGCAGAGTGAGCGAACACGGTTCGCTCGTTCTCTCCGGAATTCTGGCCAAACAGGTTGATGAAATTATCGAGGCCTACCGTAAGGTGGATCCCTCCATCCGGCTCTCGCTCTGGAAGCAGGAGGAGGACTGGGTCTGTCTTGCCGGCAGCCGCGCTTAATTCATCTTTTTTTCTCTCACGCAAAAAAGAGTAACGTCATGGCAAAGATTATTCGATGCCCCGCCTGCGGTGCACTCTGGAAGGTCAGTGATGATTTCGCTGACTCCCGGCTGCAGTGCTCGGAGTGTCACACCGTGTTCTCCGCAGACAAGGCTGAAACCGTTCAGGTAAGTGATGAGCGTCTTGAAGCACGTCTGGCCAGTGTCCGTCCGAGTGTCGCGCCTGCAGAGGAAAGCGCCGAGACGACGATGAACGAAATCGCCTCCCAGCTCTCGGAGTTCGAATCCCGAAACCCGGTTTATATTCCGCCCCGACAGTCCTCCTGGCAGTGGCTCTTTTCGCTGCTCGCCTTTGTCATTCTGCTGATCATTCTGGCTGAGGGAGCACTGCTCGGGCACAAGTACGTCCTCGAGCAGTTCCCGGTGCTTGAGCCGCTCTACGAAAAGGTCTGCCGCAAAGTCCCCTGTCCGGGTTTTGCCTGGACCGATCCGGGGGCGGTACGGACCACGGCAACGCTTGCCCCTGACAGCGCCAATCCGCGCAAGGTGGCTGTATCAATCGGTCTGACCAATACCACGGAGTTCGCCCAGAAGCTGCCGCTCCTTGAAGTCCGTTTCCTCGATGCGGCCGGCGACACGATTGCACAGCGTCTGCTCGAACGCGGCACCTACGGTCTGGCTGCCGGCACGATTCTGGCACCGCAGCAGAAGGCCATGGTCACGCTCACCCCGGATGCAACCTTCCCGGTTGCCCCTGTGAGTGTGAAAGTCCGAAGCGTCACCGATATGCGCTGAGCCACTCAGCATTTCTCGGAGGAGTTCATCATGGCAGTCATTATTTCCGGTTCACTTGCCTACGACACCGTCTTTGAACATCGCGGGCGGTTTGCCGACAGCCTTCTCCCTGATGAACTCGACCGGCTCAACCTGACTTTTCAGGCTGAAAGCATGCGCCGCACCTTCGGTGGCTGCGCCGGCAATATCGCCTACAGTCTCAAGCAGCTCGGCGGTGATCCGCTGATCTGGACTGCTGTCGGCGGCGACGCCGGCGCGATTCTCGAACATCTGCGCGCACAGCAGATGCGCACAGACGGCATTACCGTCATCAGCTCCACCTTCAGCGCGCAGGCGATCATCACAACCGACACAAACGGCTGTCAGCTGACAACGTTTTATTCGGGCGCCATGGATTATGCGCATCAGATCCCGTTCCCGGAATTTGCACCGGTGACTCTGGGCATTCTTGCGCCAACCACCCACGAGCCGCTGCTCGCGCATGCGGCACTCTTTCGCAAACATCACGTTCCCTACCTGCTTGATACCGGACAGACAACACCGCTTTTCAGCGGCGAAGAACTGTTGAGTCTGGCACGTGAAGCACTGGCGGTATGTTTTTCCGAATACGAGGCTGGCCTATACAGAGAGAAAACCGGCTGCACGCCTCAGGAGCTGAGCAGGCTTGGCTGTACGGTTTTCTGCACAGCCGGCGCAAGGGGATCAACAGTCTACGAGAAGGGAGTCGCGAGTGTGGTCGAGGCCGCGCCGGCACAGGAAACCGATCCTGTCGGGGCGGGGGATGCCTACCGCGGGGGAATTTTGCGGGCTCTCGAATTGGGGCTGCCGAGTGTGGTCGCTGCCCGCATGGGCAGCCTGGTGGCAGCCAGAAAAGTCAGTGTGGCAGGCCCGCACTACTGCTACAGCTTCGACGAGCTCTGCCGGGACTACGAAACGGTGTACGGCGAAACGCTCACGCCTGAACCGGCGGCTTAAAAATAAACCCGTGCGTAGGAAAACGGCATCACGACGGACTGCAGCAGGTTGGCAATCAGAAACAGCAGGACCGGTGAGAAGTCAAAGCGCCCTATCGTCAGCGGCAGACGGCGCAGCGGACGCATGAACGGTTCAATGAGCGTGCCGAGCGCATACGTCATCGGACTCTGAGGACTGAACCAGCTCAGGAACACCCACAGGAACGCACTCCAGCTCACCAGCTCGAGCGCCCAGCGCACCAGCATCGCCACCGGCGCCACCACGAGCGCCCACGGGGAGAACACCGCACCGGCACTGAAAATCACATGAACGGCCACAGCGAGAATGGCACTGATAAATGCGCTGAACAGACTGGCCACATCAAAGGGCCCCTGCGGATGCAGCACCTTTGAGAGCGGCATGATCAGCCAGTCGCTCACGCGACGGGTAAACATAACAATGGGATGACGGGGAGAGAAGGCCCACACGTAGAGCCAGGCTCGCAGCACCAGGATCAGGCCGAAAATGGAAACGACCGACCCGAGCAAAAATTCAAGCAATCTCATAAGCATGGTGAAATCTTCTTCCTAAAAAACGGTTCCGTGATCCCTGATTATACGGGCTGAGCACGCATGCACGCGAGTCCGGCTGGTGACAGGTTTTTTCAGTCTGCTTTTGCGGCAGGCGTCTGCGGCGACGTAACAATCCGCACGCGGGCGGGCAGCAGCGCTCTGATACGCGACCAGTCCATAAAGGGACCGGGGTCGGATTTGCGTCCCGGCGCAATAAACTCATGCCCGGTGACCGCCCGGATCGGGTAGGCACGCACGAGCGCCCGGAGCACCTTCCCGAGCGAGCGGTACTGCGCGGCGGTGTAAGGCACCTCCCCCGTACCTTCTATTTCGATACCGACCGAGTAGTCATTGCAGCCGCTGACACCTTCAAATACGGAAACCCCTGCGTGCCAGGCCCGTTTGTCCGCACTGACATACTGCCGGAGTTCGCCGCTGCGGCGGATGAAAAAATGTGAGGAGACTTTCAGTCCCCGCACCTCTGCGAGAGCCGGATCCTCCGTCTCGAGAAGTTTTCCCTGAAAAAGTGCGTCAACAGTCTCACCTGTGAAGACGCCCGCAGGCAGAGATATAAAATGCAGCACCACCAGTCGGGGCTGCATACCGGCCGGACGTTCATTGTAGTGAGGACTTGTCCGGTGCGTGCACGGCGTAAGCCAGCCGTTCTGAAAAAAAGGACGCAATCTTGCCATTATCACTTCCGGTAACGGAAACGGGGCACGCCTCCCGGCGCTGCCCCGCTGCAGCAGTCAGAAGGGGGCCTCAGCGGCCGGCCCGCTGCCGGCAGACTTCCGAGCAGAAAACATGTCCGTCAGCCACAACGGCTTCCGACTTCGGGAAATACACTCCGCAGTGTTCACACTGCGCCATAGCCGTCTCCTCCTTCGAGGCACCTCCGGAACGGGATTCCTGCTGTTTTTCCAGTTCGCGCAGTCTCTCGCTCATCTGTCGTTCACGGATACGCTGACGGCGCTGGAATGTCCAGGCAATCCAGATCAGTGCGGCGAGCAGAACAAAAAAGAGTATGCGACCCATGCTTCCCCCTTAGACTGCACGAAGCAGTTCATGCGTGAGCGAATAGCCGAAATAGGCGATGCAGAAAAGCACAATGCCGGCCCAGAACCAGCTAAGCGCCGTCTTCGCACGCCAGCCGGCAAAGGTCCGTCCGAGCAGCAGGATGCAGAATATGCACCAGGAAATCCAGGTCAGTACCGTCTTGTGGTCGATATGCAGCCACGTGCCGTATGTCTCATGCGTTGCCATACTGCCAAGCACGAGCGTGCAGCTGATGCAGAGAAAGCCCACGGCAACGATACGGAAGAAAATGCGTTCCATCACGATGAGCCCGGGCATTGAATCAAGGAAACTCTCCCTGACATCACCTTCGCGGGGCTCTTTGAGACGGCGGTTCTGAGCGCCGATCAGAATGGCCTGAATCACCGCCACAAACATGAAGGCATACCCTGCAATGGCAAAGAAGAGATGCCAGCGGAAAACCGGTGTCCATTCGGTGGCGACAATCGCCTGACCGGGAAAAGCGAGCGGCATCAGAGTACCGAGTGCCGTGATGCACAGCGCGATGCCGAACTGACCGTGAAGACGGTGAATCCAGGTCTCAATCAGAAGAATGATCACTGCGAAAAAGCAGGTCTCGGCCACAGCATAACCAAAGCCAAAGTGCACACTGTCAGGCCGGAACATTTCCCCGTGCAGCGCGAAAGCCTGCAGGATCAGCCCCAGGAGAATCGGCCAGCGTAACCAGCTCGAAGCCTTGCCCTCTTTGCTTTTCATGGCTGAAATAATGGCGAAGCCCGAGCCGCAGTACAGAACTGCTGCAGCCAGCGTGCAGAGCGTCAGGGTGTTTAGCGTCATAAATTTTTTAGCGTCAGGTCTTTTCAGCCGTGCGCTGTCTCTGGTTGGATTGAAAAAACGCCTGTGAAGACAGATCTCCACAGTTACTCTCAAGTATATAACGCCTGCAGAGCATATGTCCGATGCCAAACACTGCCGGCAGAGGTGCAAAACCTGTCTACACTCGATACAATTACTTATCCGGCAAGCATCCGGGCTGTCGGGGCTTTTCACAAAGCCTCTGTTTTCCTTTTAACGGAAGCCGCTGCCCGCAGAGCTTGACCATGACGGAATTGTAGCCCCTAGCAGGCTGAACGTCACCCTAATTTTTGCGCCCTGTCCGCTGATCTCTGTCTTCTCAGCCGGACATATGTCTTCAGCGCTTTTGTACGCCGGCGACCGAGACTGGAAGTCACTGTCGCCGAGCGCCAAACATAAAGGATTAAATCCCCTATGCTCGACTCTTTAAGTCAACGCCTTGCCAAAATCGTTAAAACCATCCGCGGTCAGGCCCGCCTGACTGAAGAAAACACGAAGGACATGATCCGCGAGATCCGTCTCGCGCTTCTTGAAGCTGACGTCGCCCTGCCCGTTGTCCGTGAAGTGCTCGCCCGCATCAAGGAAAAGGCAATGGGTGAGGAGGTTGTCGGCAACCTCAACCCGGGTCAGGCCCTCGTCGGTGTCGTTCAGCGGGAGCTCACGGCAATTATCGGCGGTGACGTTGAACAGAAGGACCGCGAGCTCAATTTCCGTGTTCAGCCGCCGGCGGTGATTCTGCTCGCCGGTCTTCAGGGGTCCGGTAAAACCACCAGTGCCGGCAAACTGGCCAAATACATCACAGAGACGCTGCACAAGAAAGTGCTGACCGTGTCGGCTGACGTGTACCGCCCTGCTGCTATTGAGCAGCTCAAGGCGGTGACTGCCCAGACTCAGGCAGAATGGTTCCCGAGCGAAGTGGGTGAAAAGCCGCTCGATATCGCCGCCCGCGCGCTTGATCATGCAAAACGCAAATTCTTTGACGTGCTCATCGTCGACACGGCCGGCCGTCTGGCCATCGATGAGGCGATGATGCGTGAGGTTGCCGAGCTCAATAACTTCCTCAAACCGGCTGAAACCCTCTTTGTGATTGACGCCATGCTCGGTCAGGACGCGGTCAATACCGCCAAGTCCTTCAACGAAACGCTGCCGCTCACGGGTATCATCCTCACAAAGATCGACGGTGACAGCCGCGGCGGTGCCGCGCTGAGCGTCCGTCACGTTACCGGCAAGCCGATCAAGTTTGTCGGCTCTGGCGAAAAACTCACAGGCTTTGACACGTTCGATCCGGAATCCATGGCAAGCCGTATCCTCGGCATGGGCGACATTGTCGGCCTGGTCAAGGATGTGCAGAAGTCTATTGACGTGGCGGAGGCTGAAAAGCTTGCCCGCAAGCTGCAGACGAGCAACACTTATGACCTCAACGACTTCCGTGCCCAGCTTGCCCAGATGAGCAACATCGACAGCTTCTCCTCAATCATGGAAAAGCTGCCTGCACAGTTTCAGGGACTTACCCAGAAAATCGATGACAAGCAGGCCATGGCGCAGGTTCGCCGTACACTCGGGATTATTGACTCGATGACGCCGCTTGAACGGCGCAAACCCGCCCTGATCAAAGCCAGCCGCAAGAAGCGTATTGCCGCCGGTGCCGGTGTGCCGGTTCATGAGGTCAACAAACTTCTGAGCCAGTTTGAACAGAGCGCCACCATGCTCAAAAAGATGAAGAGCGGCGGGCTGCAGAAAATGATGCGCAGTCTCGGCGCGCTCGGCCGCGGTTTCCCGGGCTTCGGACGCTAGGCGTATCACGATGCGGATTTTAGGCCTTGACCCCGGTCTGAACCATACCGGCTGGGGTATTCTTGACTGCAGACAGAACCGGTTTGAGCGCATTGAAAGTGGTGTTATCAACGTGCCTCAGGGGGCACTCTCGGTCCGGCTCGGCCATATTGTCCGTGAACTGCGCGGTATTATCGGGCGCACGCAGCCCGAAATTGTCAGCGTTGAAAAAGTCTTTGTGAACATGAATCCGCAAAGCACCCTGCGACTGAGTCAGGCGCGTGCGGCGGCTCTGATTGCCGCCGACCTCTCCGGTCTGCAGGTTCTTGAATACACGCCAAGCGAAATCAAACTCGCCGTCACGGGAACCGGGTCAGCCGACAAGGTGATGGTGCAGAAGATGGTGCTGATGCTGCTCAAGCTCGATGAGCGTCTCTATCCCGATGAGGCTGACGCCCTGGCCTGTGCCATCTGCGGTGCAAACCGCATGGTGATGCAGGCGTATGAAAATCAGGGCGCTACCGCACGCACCTATGCCACCGCCCGGCACGGACGCTCGGCTCAGGGAGCCCGTCGCGCCTGGACGCAGGCCTTAGAGAAAAAAGGAACGAAATAATGATTGGTCGTCTCAGTGGAACACTGCTTGAAAAAATGCCGCCTCGGGTCCTCGTTGATGTCAACGGTGTGGGCTATGAGGTGGATGTGCCGATGTCCACCTTCTGCAACCTGCCGGCGGAAAACAACAAAATCGTACTGCTCACACATATGGTGGTCCGCGAGGATGCCCAGCTGCTCTACGGCTTTTCAACTGAAGCTGAACGAAGCGCCTTCCGCGCTCTGGTGAAGGTCTCCGGCATCGGCCCGCGCATTGCCCTTGCCGTGCTCTCGGGTATGAATGCGGCAGATCTTGCCGCCGCCGTTGAATCGGGCAGCACCAGCCTGCTCACCCGTATCCCCGGCATCGGCAAAAAAACCGCCGAACGTCTTGTTCTCGAACTCAAAGGCAAACTGTCTGCCATTGGCGCCGGTGCGGTAATGCCGGCCGACTCCAGAGCCGGCGATATTCTGGGCGCCCTCGTTGCACTCGGATACTCCGAGCGGGAGGCGCAGGCCGCTGTGAAGGCGATCGATCCCGATGTCAGTGTCAGTGAGGGTATCCGACTGGCTCTGCGCCAACTCTCCCGCTAAGAGGAGACTTGAAGTATGGAACATGATGACCGTGTAGTGAGCGCCCGTGCAGCCTCCCCCAACGAAGAGAATGTTGACCGTGCCCTGCGTCCGGATTCGCTCTCTGAGTATGTCGGGCAGGAGGAGATCCGCGAGCAGCTCCACATCTTTATTGAAGCGGCAAAGCGCCGCGGTGAACCGCTTGACCATCTGCTGCTGTTCGGGCCGCCGGGGCTCGGAAAGACGACACTTGCGCATATTGTTGCCCATGAGATGGGGGTAAACCTGCGACAGACCTCCGGGCCGGTGCTCGAGCGTCCGGGGGACCTCGCTGCGATTCTCACGAATCTCGAACACAACGACATCCTCTTTATTGACGAAATTCACCGTCTCTCGCCGGTTGTTGAGGAAATTCTCTATCCTGCCCTTGAGGATTACCAGATCGATATCATCATCGGCGAAGGTCCCGCGGCACGTTCCATCAAAATTGACCTGCCGCCCTTTACCCTGATCGGGGCCACCACCCGCGCCGGTTCACTCACCAACCCGCTTCGTGCCCGCTTCGGAATCGTGAACCAGCTGCAGTTTTATACGCCCGAAGAGCTCTGCCGGATTGTCCGACGCTCCTCCACGCTCCTCAATGTGAGCATGGATCCGGACGGTGCCATGGAGATCGCACGCCGCAGCCGCGGTACACCGCGTGTGGCCAACCGTCTTCTCCGTCGTGTGAGAGACTACGCCGAAGTCAAGCACAACGGGCGCGTGAGCGCTGCCGTGGCGGCTGATGCCCTGCGCATGCTGCAGGTTGACCCCGAGGGGCTCGACAACTTTGACTGCCGCTTCCTGCTCACCATCATTGAAAAGTTCAACGGCGGCCCGGTCGGTATTGACAATCTGGCCTCCGCACTCGGTGAGGACCGCGACACGCTCGAGGATGTGGTCGAACCGTATCTGATCCAGCAGGGACTCGTGCAGCGCACACCCCGCGGTCGTGTGGCCACAGCCCGTGCCTGGCAGCACTTCGGCAAGCTGCCGCCATCACCGGCGGCACCCGACCTGTTCGGCGGGCTCTGAGGCTGCCTGTCACAGGGAACCGGCGTCGGGCTGCAGCGCTGCAGCAGTACCGTTTTGCGGCGACGCCGGCGGGCTCAATATTTCGCATTTTTCTCCACCTTTTTCAGATGGGCGGCGCTACAATTCGAGCGCTCCGGGAAGCGTGCATCCGGGGATTGTCCGGGAGAACATCCTGAAACATAACACCCCGAAGCGAAACCGCCGCTGCCCTATACTACTGAGAACCTTTTCTCCTATACTTTGTAACTGTTATGCCGGCTCAAACATTTCCGATTCGGGTCTACTGGGAAGACACCGATGCTGGTGGTATCGTCTACCACGCCAACTACATCCGCTATATGGAACGCGCCCGTTCCGAATGGCTCCGGACAATCGGTTTTGTCCAGAATCTGGAACGCATGGGACCGAACGGCGTCCTCTTTGTGGTCGCCGGTATTGACATTAAATACCACCGCAGCGCCCAGCTCGATGAGGCACTGACAGTGACGACCGGAATTGAACGGCTCGGACGTGCGTCGATTATTTTCGACCAGAAAGTCTGGCGCGGCGAGGAACTGATCGTGTCGGCAAAAGTCCGCGTGGGTACCATCCACAGCGAGACACGTCAGCCCGTTGCGATCCCCGCACGTCTGCACGAGATGATTGTCAGCTCTCTTGAGGCTGACCAATAAGCATTCACCTGTTTTTTCAACAATTTCCTTAAAATCGTTAATAAATATGCCTACCGCAGATTTATCCATTCTGACTCTGATCGCCAACGCCAGCCTCGTTGTGAAGTGCGTTCTTGCAGTGCTGCTCGGTCTTTCCATCGCCAGCTGGACGGTGATCTTCCAGAAATATTTCTTCGTCTCCCGTGCCGGCAGAATGGTTGACGAATTCGAAGACCGCTTCTGGCGCGGTGTCGAACTCACGCAGCTGATGGACTCCGCCCGCCGCAATCAGGAATCGAGCGGCATCGAAGAGCGCATCTTTGCTGCCGGTATGACGGAGTTTCTCAAGCAGAACCGTCAGGATCCCCACGCTCTCAACAGCGTCTCGCGAGCCATGAAGGCTGTCTACACGCGTGAAATGGACCGCCTTGAAGCCGGTCTGCCGCTGCTCGCCTCGATCGGTTCGACAGCACCGTATATCGGTCTGTTTGGTACGGTCTGGGGGATTATGAACGCTTTCACGGGGCTTGCCAGCCTTGACAACGTGAGCCTCGCTGTTGTTGCACCGGGCATTGCCGAAGCGCTTGTGGCAACAGCTATCGGTCTGTTTGCCGCCATTCCGGCTGTGGCCGCCTACAACTACTACAACAACCGCATTCTGCGTCTTGCCAACCGCGTTGACGGCTTCAGCGAAGAGTTCCTCAACATTCTTCACCGTCAGCAGACGAGGGGGTAATTATGTCTTTGCGTGATGGTTCAAAGCGCCGCGGACTGATGGCGGAGATGAACGTCGTGCCCTACATCGACGTGATGCTCGTGCTCGTCATCATTCTGATGGTCTCCGCGCCCTTTGTGAATCCGTCTCTCGTGAACCTGCCTTCTGTGAACAAGGCAAGCAAGGCACCCGAAACCATCATCGAGGTGGTGGTCTTCCCTGACGGCAAGCTCAGCATGAAAAACGGCAAGAATGTCGTCCCGGTTGACATGGCCGGTCTTGTGGAAATGGTGAAGAAAGCTCAGGGCGACAAGGCGGACACCCCTGTGGTGGTGGCTGCTGATAAAGAGGTTCGTTACGAGTCGGTTATCAATGTTCTCAAAACACTGCAAGGAGCGGATATTCCGCGCGTGGGCCTTTCCCTGCGCGTCGAACGTGGTCCTCATTAACTAGCCATGAGTGAAAAGTCAGAAATCACAACAAATCGCGAATACGAAAAGAAGGATCTGCAGCGCTCGCTGCTGCTGTCCTCGGTTGTGCACGTCCTGCTCTTCATCGGGCTGTTCACTGTCTTTAACTGGACAACCCAGTCCGAGACGGTGTATGCCGAACTCTGGGCGCCGGAGGATGTCTCCGGCGGTAACGATCCCAACGGGGTAGCCAGAAAGTATCCGGACAGAGAACCCGATCCCAAGGCAGATCCGAAGCAGGACCCGCAGGAGGCAGAGCAGGCTCAGGCAAAAGCTGAGGCCGCTCTCGAGAAAGAGATTGCCCAGCGTGAGGCCGCCCGTCAGGAGCAGATCCGTCAGGCCGAACAGGCCCGTCAGAAAGCTGAAGAGCAGCGCCGTGAAGCCGAAGCCAAACGCGCACAGGAGGAACAGGCCGCCCGCGAGAAGGCTGAAGCAGAACGTCTGGAAAAGGCCCGTGAGGACGCCATAGCCGCTCAGAAGGCCAGGGAAGAGGAGCGTAAACGCCAGGAGGCTGAACGTCAGGCTCAGGAAAAACTCGCTCTGGAAAAGAAAAAAGCCGAAGAGGCGCGAAAGGCTGAAGAGGCCCGCCAGGCCAAACTCGCCGAGGAAAAGCGTCAGGCCGAACTGAAAAAGCAGGAGGAGGCCCGCAAAGAGGCTGAGCGCAAGGCTGCCGAACAGAAGGCCAAAGAGGAGCGCATCAAGCGTGAACGCATTGCTGCGGCTATGCGTCAGCAGGAACTTGCCCGCCTCAACAACGCCAAGGCTGACCCCAACGGGGAACGCTCCGGCCGGACCACCGGCGACAAGAACAATGTCCGGCAGAATCTCACAGGCAGTGCCTACGCAAGCTATAACGCGCGTGTGGTGGCCTGTATCCGGCCGAACATCAATATTGATGTCGGGGTGAATGTCAAACGCGGCCAGTACGTCGCCGAGTATGTTGTCAAGCTTCTGCCCACCGGTGAACGTGTGGGTCAGCCGCGACAGCTGAAGGCCTCGGGCTGGGTTGCCTATGACCGCGCCGTGGAAAGCGCCATCATGAAGTGTCAGCCCTTCCCGAAACCCGATCCCGGTTACGATGTTCCGCGTGAGCTCAAACTCACTTTCGACCCGGTCGACGACAAGAACTGATACCGGTTCAGGAACCTGCGTCCCGCACCGCCCGATGGCGATGCGGGACTTTTTTCGAGGCTGCAAAAAAACTCTCCGCCCGGCAACCGGTGCGGAGAGTCTTCAGAACACTGTCTGTTCTCTTAAGCCTTAGCGGCTGATCTTGGCCACAATCGCGTCAACAGCCTTTTCCACAGGAATCATTTCCTTCTGATCCATGTGGCGGCGGCAGACGTATTCAACCTCACCGTTGACCAGACCGCGGTCACCGATAACGATGCGGTGCGGCACACCGATGAGCTCCCAGTCGGCAAACATCACGCCGGGGCGCATATCACGGTCATCGAGAATCACATCCACGCCGGCGGCCTTGAGAGCTTCATAGAGCCGGTCGGATTCGCGGCGGACATCTTCGCTCTTGGCATAGTTCATCGGGCAGATGACCACTTCAAACGGTGCGATGCTGTCAGGCCACATAATGCCGCGTTCGTCGTGGCACTGTTCAATGGCAGCCCCCATCAGACGGGTCACACCGATACCGTAGCAGCCCATCTGCAGGACCTGCGGCTTGCCGTTCTCATCAAGGAAGGTGGCGTTGAGCGCTTCGGAATACTTCGTGCCGAGGAAGAAGACGTGACCGACTTCGATACCGCGCTGCATTCTGAGCGTACCCTTGCCGTCGGGCGACACATCGCCTTCAACAACATTACGCAGGTCAGCAGCCTTGGGTTCGGGCAGATCACGACCCCAGTTCACCCCCTTGAAGTGGAAGCCCTCCTCATTGGCGCCGCAGACAAAATCGCTCATGTTGGCGGCCGTCAGGTCGGCATAAATCACCACATCCTCTTTGGGATTGACCGGACCGATATAACCGGGCACGGAACCGAAGGCACGCACGATTTCCTCTTCCGTGGCAAAGCGGAAGCCGTCTTTGAATTCAGGCAGATGACCGGCTTTGACCTCGTTGAGTTCATGGTCGGCACGCAGCATGATCAGAACGATCTGTGCCGGCAGCGAATTGCCGTTTTCATCCGTACGGTCAGCCGCAAGAATCACACTCTTCATGGAGCGCTCAAGCGGCATGCCGAGATGGGCGGTCACCGCTTCGCACTTTTCCATCCCGGGCGTGGGCACCTTTTCCATCGTTTCCGTGGCAGCTGCACGCTCTTTGATGAGCGGGAAAGCTTCCGCCAGCTCGATATTGGCAGCATAATCACTTTCCGGACAGTAGGCGATCACGTCTTCACCGACGTCAGCGATCACCTGGAATTCGTGCGAACGGCTGCCGCCGATGGAGCCGGTATCAGCACGCACAGCACGGAACATCAGTCCCAGACGGGTGAAAATGCGCTGATAGGCGGCAAACATCTTGTCGTAGGAGAGCTGGGCACCGGCCTCATCACGGTCGAAGGAGTAGGCGTCCTTCATCGTGAATTCACGACCGCGCATCACACCGAAGCGTGGACGGCGTTCGTCACGGAACTTCGTCTGAATGTGATAGAAGTTGACCGGCAGCTGACGCCAGCTCTTGATTTCCTGACGGGCAATGTCAGTGACCACTTCCTCGGAGGTGGGCTGAATGACAAAGTCACGGTCATGACGGTCTTTAAAGCGCAGGAGCTCGTCACCGTACTTGGCCCAGCGGCCCGACTCCTGCCAGAGTTCAGCAGGCTGAACGATCGGCATGAGCAGTTCAATCGCGCCGGCATTATCCATTTCCTCGCGGATAATGTTTTCAATCTTACGGATGGTGCGCAGACCAACCGGCATGTAGTTGTAGACGCCGGCGGCAAGCTTCTTGATCATCCCGGCACGGATGGAAAGCTTCATACTGGTAATGTCGGCATCAGCGGGCGCTTCTTTGAGCGTCGAAATAAAGTAGGAACGGGCTCGCATAACTCAAAAAAATTGTGTTGGCGGATAAGCGTAACGGCCTTCCCGGCAAAGCCCGGAAGGCCCGTCAAAAGTGAATTTACTATTGTACAAGAACTGCAGGTCAGGATTCCTGAAAGACCACCATATTGTCTCGGTGGATGATTTCAGGCTGCTCCATATACCCCAGACGTTCTCTGATTTCATGCGTGTGTGCACGGCGCAGACGCAGCGCATCGGTCGAGGAGTAGTTCACCAGACCGCGGGCAACGGGCGTGCCGTCCTCACGGATGCAGGTGACCACTTCACCACGGACGAAATCCCCCTGCACATCGATCACCCCCACCGGCAGCAGTGAGGTGCCCTGATTGAGAATCGCATTGGCTGCGCCCTCATCGAGCACCAGGAAGCCGCTCGAGCGCAGATGGTCGGCAATCCACTGCTTGCGCGCATGCAGCACGGAGGCACTCGGCGTCAGATGCGTGCCGATGTGTTCACCGCCGGCAAGACGCACCAGCACGTCGGGCTCACGCCCGCTTGCGATGATCGTCCCGGCACCGGAGCGCGCAGCACGCTTGGCGGCCAGAATCTTCGTGATCATGCCACCCTTGCTCAGGCTGCTTGCAGCACCACCGGCCATTTTCTCGAGAGCAGGATCCCCGGCCTGAGCAGTGGCCACAAATTCGGCCCCGGGCACTTTGCGCGGATCAGCCGTATACAGACCTCTCTGATCTGTCAGAATCACCAGCACATCAGCTTCCACCAGATTCGTCACCAGGGCGCCGAGCGTGTCGTTATCACCGACTTTAATTTCGTTGGTAACGACCGTATCGTTTTCGTTGATCACGGGCACCACTTTCAGCCGGAGCAGCTCGCGGATCGTCATGCGTGCATTGAGATACTGTTCACGGTCTGTCAGATTCTGGTGCGTGAGCAGCACCTGAGCCGTGCCGATACCGTGTTTTCTGAAGTGGGTTTCATAGGCCTGCACCAGCCCCATCTGTCCCACAGCGGCAGCAGCCTGCAGCTCGTAGACATGCTCAGGACGCTGTGCCCAGCCCAGACGGAGAACGCCTTCGGCGATAGCGCCCGAACTCACAAGGATGACCTCCTTGCCCATTTTCTGCAGGGCGGCAATCTGTGCGGCCCACCTTTCAATAGCGGCCTCGTCGAGTCCTCGACCGTCGTTGGTGACCAAAGCACTTCCCACTTTGACAACCACGCGTTGTGCTTCTTTCAGCATCTCTCATTCTCCCGGTAGTGACCTGCATCGGTCTTGAATGCATTGAATTCTCAAATCGGATAGGGGAAGTGAGATTCCCCACTTGCCCCTTCCACACCACCCACCGTACGGATCCGTAGTGGG
>ERZ838399.326-NODE-326-length-60683-cov-4.574322_pt1 | contig 60683 bp, 50 predicted proteins | sample MGYA00519683_ERZ838399 | MGnify/ENA primary metagenome ERZ838399 (study PRJEB31850, sample SAMEA3708833) | human gut metagenome | biome: human gut; feature: human-associated habitat; material: faeces | place: China | collected 2014 ...
CACGGTCAGCTGTGTTGGCTACCTGAAAACGAACCTCTATCGTATATTGTGAATATGTTTCGGGGGATTCCGTATATTTATTAGCTTTTAAACTAGGAGCACCAACGAACATCGGGGCTGAAAACTCAATAATACTTTCAGCTAAAATAACAAAAGTTCCGGTATTTGCCATTGGTGAAATGCTTCCATCCTGCAATACAAGTTTTACAGGCAGTGCATATGATTCTCCTGACTTCATCATTTCCTGGCTAAAAGCTTTCAAGGCAATAGAGAGGGCATCAGTGGCATATTGTCCGGCTTTCACTGTGATAGTTTCTGGTAGTGTATAATATCCTTCGGGCAACATGATATATCCGGTTCCATTAATGTGGTTATAAGCATCCAATACAGATTGGTCTGTGACCAATTTATAATGGTTGTCTGTAGAAGAAAGATTGCTAAGATGCACATTTAGGGTAGTAAAACTTTCACCAGAGGCTTGTACAGTTACTTTTTGGCTTGTACTTGAAAGTGCTTGTTCAATATAAGCATGTGTATCTAAAGTATCATATTTCGCATCTCCGCAACTTACCATACTTCCTAAACCTGCTATGATTGCAGAGAAGTATAAAGTTCTTATATAATTCATACGTTTCATAGTTTATATTAATTTTTAAGTAATGAATGTGATGACGGATTCATAATCTGGATAGCACGGCGCATATTCTTATATTCCGGTGAAGTACCAAATTCTGCTTCCATGTGATAAGTTCCTACCCCACCTTTACGGAAACCATTCCTTGGCTGCCAACGTGCCATGCCTTCCAAAGATTTCATGCTATTCCCATAGCGATCGGTATAGGGATAACCACCATCCATCGCAGCATCAGTTGCTTCGAAATTTTCAGTCATTATAGTTCTTCTCGTAATTTCCTCTTCGGTCATTACTTTACCAAAAGTTTCTACCAACCCTGGTCCCCAAATCTTACCATCAATAAGTCGTTTGTCTAAATTTGAATCACTTCCCGGTTTGTAGGCCTGGATAATGAAATAATCAAAGTAAGTTCCAATTTCAGGCTTGGTAGTAATTCTTTGAGGTTCACCATCAATGACCAATAGTCTTCCTGTTCCGGATTTCGGTCCCAGATACTTGCCTAATTCGTCAATAAAGAAAAACAAATGTTCATCTGAATTGACTATATTTCCGGTGTAGGGTCCGGCCACAGGTTCGTAATCTATATCAAATCCATCATAACCATATAGATTTAAAGTATCTACAATCGCTTTTGCATATTTGCGGATTGAAGTTTCTACTGCTTCTATATTACTTTCGTCTGACGGGTATCCCCAAAAATCATTAATAGCTTCCTGTGCTGACTCGTCACTCATATCATAGTCAAGTTCTCTAATGTGTTTTTTCTCAACTTCTGTCAATCCGTCCCAATCTTTTAAAAAAGCATATTTTTGAAATTCATCACATATTATTTTTTTTATCTTTATAATTGTTCCTTTGTAGCTATTCTGTTTTATATTTGCAAAGCTCAGAAATATCACTGGATATGTTCCCTGTATTTCACGATATTTCCCATCTTTCCATATCTCAAGTTTCTCAAATAACTCCCCTCTGTCCGCATACTTATTTGAAAAAAAACAGTTCAGCATACTCATGTTTAATGTTTTTCCAAAACGGCGTGGACGAGTTATAAGTGTAACCTCATCTTCACTCTCCCACCATTCTTTTATAAAACCTGTTTTGTCTACATAAAAACAGTTTCTCTGTATCATTTTCTCAAAGTCCTGAGTTCCTATACTTACCGTTCTTGCCATATCCATCCTCCTGCTCTATTGTCATTTTACTCCTCTGCCATTATCCAGTGAAATGTATAATTATTCGCAATTTATTTAGCTACATTCTAACATTGAAGTGTTTTTCTGTAAAGAAAAACGCCACCTTGAAATACTCAAAGTGGCTTATCTTGTTTCTGTTCACTGTTTTTACATTATCTGTTTTCCATTGAAATATCCTGCCATAAATACCATCATAAACACCGTTGATAATACGACAACTAACTGGTACAGTTTCTCATGATTTTCTAAGAAATTGCCTGCTATTATGAAAAGTGGCAGTGCGCAGAGCATATATCTTCCACCGCTTATAAGGAATGTCACTCCGTAACAGACCATAGTATAAACCCACAGATATGCCGTATATTTGAGCGGCTGCGTTTTAAGTGCACAAAACAATACGATTATCATAAGGACAACTATCAATACCTCAGGCAACCATACGCTCATCTTCATGCTGTTTGTTGTACCTGCATCTGTCAGATACCTCCAGACATCACCAAAACCTTTATTGAAGTTTGCCACCTCATGGTACCAGTGGTCTTTCTGATATTCCTGAAATTTAAACGGATCTCCCTCTACTTTATAGTTAAGATAAAAATATATGAGATTTCCTACTGGTATGAGCAAAAGAAAAATTCCTTTAGTAAATACTTCTTTGAAGAACTTTCCTATCTTTTTCTCTTTCCACATAATCACCGGAGAATATGTCTCCAAAAATTCAACTCCTGCCACACCTAAAAGAAGTACACCCTGAACCCTGCAAAGTGAACAGAATATTCCAGTTATACCGACAGCAAGCCAGTTATGTTTTTTTATAAAATAAAATCCTATTGAGAGTGTCATAAAAAACAGACTCTCTGTCATCATTCCGCCAAAGAAAAATGCGAATGGCCAGACACTTACAAGTACAAGTGCTTTTTCGGCAGTTCTCTTTCCATATTCCTGTGATACCGTAAGATAGAAAAATACTGCTCCGACACAATATGTAAGTGTCGATAATGTAAGAAATGCTATCTGCCAGTCTCTTACCAAAAAATGTACTATCTTAAGCAGCCACGGACAAAGCGGAAAAAATACAAGAAACAAATGCTGTCCGTTTTCTATACAGTTTGCATAGCCTTTTTGGGCAAGTTCAATGTAATGCTGTGAATCCCACCTGTTCCAGCCTGCAAGAAAATCACTGAAAGAATATTTTACATCATCGGAAAATATCATCGCTATCGCAACTCCCGCAATATAAATACCTATTCTGAATATAAGTGCATACAAAAAAACTTTTACGATTTCTTTTCTTGTCACTTCTTCACTCTTGGGCTGAAAGTTGTTTGCAAGTATATTTTTTCCACCTGCAAGCTTGGTCACAAATGTTATCACCCACAAAATTGCAAAGATAAACATCAATGCAGTACATAATAAAACCATTTTATTCCTCCTCATTTCTATAATGTACTCTCGGCATCTTCTCAAAATGAATCCCTTCGGCTTGATTTCCGAGAATATATTATACATATTTTCTGGTTATCCTCTTGTATTATAACATACAACCATCCATATATAAGTACCCATAACCACATATAAAAAAGTCATGGCAAGCAGGATTTTTCCTGCTAATTTTTTATTTCTATTAACTTCATTCAAACTTTCATCATTAACAGATGATTTTTCTTCTATCATACCTGTCTTTCTATCTGCCGACGAAACAGTTTCTTTTTCTTCAGCTATAGCTGTTTCTTCTCCTGCAAACGCAACATCTGCTTTCCCTTTTATCATATCTACCTTTCCATCTGCTGTGCCACAAGTTTCTTTCACGACCTGACCCCTGTATGATACAAGCCATATTCCACCAAACAATGCCTGAACTATAACAGTTGGTGTTATATATCTGAAATTCATAGTGCATACCATGGGATAATCTGCTGACATTTTATATATGTTAAGCATCATAAATACATAAAACAACACAAAAAATATTTTCCATATAGGCTGCATATTTTTTGCCTTAACTAATGCTATTATCATTATAACAAATAATGATATGGCAAGAATAATGCAAAGCCAGAAATAGGGCTTACACAAAGCTAAAGCAAATTTATTATCGCCAAAGGTATATTCATTTACATACTCATGAAATAACGAAGTTTTAAGCAGAGATATTATAGGATTATTTTCATTAAATCCTATTTTTTTGCCGTTTGCATCTATACTGAGCCACTGTTCAAACACATTTTTAAAATGTTTTGCTGAAAAATCTGTTATCCTGTTTAAAAATTTCTGGTCACCTAACTCCTGCGATGTTCCCTTTGCCACTTCCTGTATATATGTTATCGGCATCTTATATTTGATAAGATTTTTTATCTCAAACCACAATCCAAGAGGTACGCACACAATCCCAAATGACAAAAACTGGATGATATATTTTTTTATGTTATTTTTTCCATTTTTTATAAATACATATAAAAATACAACTGCAACCGACGGTGCTATAAGCCCTGCTGAAAGTTTTGCCATCATTGCAAAGCCTATGCAGAGTGCTATCTTTAAAATATTTCTAATATTTTGTTCTTCATACCATCTCATCGTACATACTATGGCACACATCATAAGTGCGATTGAAAGTATATCATTATTAACACTTCCTGCAAGATATGTAAATGACGGATGGAATGCCACTATCATAAGCGGTATATAAAGTGACATTCCTTTCAGCTTGAAATACCGCAAGATTTTATATGCTGCTATAATAACCACCATCGAATAAAACAATGTAAGTGTCTGCAATGATTCTCTTGACGCATCCTTGTCTACTCCTAGCACATACTGGTTTATGCCTATCCACACGGCAGACAGAAAATGATGGAGTGGCGGATGACAAAATGTCCATACCTCTCTTGGATCGAAATCAGGCAGTTTATGATTGAACAATATATATTCAATGTAAGCAGAATGACCGTCATTGCCACCAAATTCTCCTACATCATTCTGCCTTGTATAAACCGATGTATAAAAAATATAATAAAATTTCACAAGAAAACTCTCTCCCATTATAGCTAACGATATAACCTGCATCTTTAATTTATCACTATACAGTGAGACACACAACATTCCCAGTAATATCGTCCCTACAACAAAAATCCATACACCCTTATACTGCGAATTGGTGAATCTGTAAGCCCCAAAAAGTAAAAGAACTGTATATTCAAGTACAATCGTAAATAATGCACTATACGAAATCTTATTTTCCTCACCAAATATGAAATTTATCTTATCTCCGTAATTTTTTAACATACAATGATAAAACAACAGCGAAACAATAAGCACTATCATTATTTCAATGCCAAGAGCATTCTGAGGAATATTTCCCTCCGAACCAAAACAAAGCAAATTTGCCATAAGACATACCAAAAACATTGACAGGTACGGATGTTTTGCAATCGTGTTTATTATATTTTCAGTCATTTGTTTATTTTGACTCATGATATTCTTTCTCCGTATTTACATTCCAGATGTTTGATTTGTCAGTTACATTATCTTTTATTGCTTTTGCAGTATTTATTGCCGTAAGCATTGAGTGGTCCATATTGTTGTATCTGTGCTGACCGTTTCTTCCCACACAGAAAAGATTGTCATAACCGTCTAAATATGTAACCAGCTTATCAAAATCGCTGTATGTATCAAAATATGCCGGGTATGCTTTCTTTACTCTCTCCCTGTGTGCATCAAGGACTGCATCCGATTTTATCACTTCCATTCTCACAAGCTCGTCTTTTGCAAATGCGATACATTCTTCATCAGTCATATTCCAAAATTCATCACCCTCAGCACAAAAATATTCAAGTCCTATCCAAACCGTGTCCTCAGGTTTTTCAACCATATACGGTGACCAGTTGTTAAATATCTGTATTCTTCCGAGTTTGTATCCTTTATCCTGAACATATATCCAGCAGTCCGGTACTATATCTGATAATGTTTTCTTGTCCGTCTTATTTACAAGTTCAAGTTTTTTTACAAGAAGTCCAACCGTAACAAAATCCCTGTATGGAAGTCCTGCCGCCACATCCCTAATATCGTCAGGCACATCGTTCATTCCCTCAACAAGATTTTTTACAGGCATTGAAGAAATAAATACATCACCTGATATTTCTTTTTCACCATCCGGTGTAGCACATATGACCGAAACTATCTTACCGTCTTTCTTATTTATCTTTTTTACACTATGTTCAAATAAGATACTTCCGTCTTTTTCTTTTATCTTTTCTCCCGTAAGTTCCCAAAGCTGACCCGGTCCGTACTTCGGATACCAGAACTGTTCAATAAGTGAGGTCTCTGCATTTGAGTTGTCTTTTTTACCGAATATCTTAGAAAAAATATCTTTAATTATCGCACGGATAGAAAGACCTTTGACACGCTGAGCTCCCCAGTCCGCCGATATTTCTCTTGGATGCCTGCCCCAGAGTTTTTCCGTATAGCCCTCAAAGAACATACTGTATAATACTTTTCCAAAACGGTTTATATAAAAGTTTTCAAGATTTGTCTCAGGTCTTTTCTTTATGCATGAGCCAAGATAACTCATTCCTGCCTTAAATGTAGTAAAAAGTCCCATATTTTTTATAGTTTCAGGCTTCATTGATATAGGATAATCAAAGAAATGGCGATTATAATATATCCTTGAAACCCTCTCCCTGACAAGCATTACCTCATCTTCCTTTTCAGGGTCAGGACCGCCTTTTGCAAACTCTTTTTCTCTGCCGAGCACCTTATCATCATAGGACGGTTTACCCTGTACCGGGAGCATATCAGACCACCACTTCATAATCGTATCATCTTTTGAAAAGAAGCGGTGTCCGCCAATATCCATCCTGTTGCCGTGGTATCTTACTGTCTGTGATATACCGCCGAGCGACTTACTCTCCTCAAGTATCGTAACTTTAATATCATCATTATCCTTTAATAGTTCATATCCTGCTGTAAGACCAGCCGGACCTCCTCCGATGATTACAACATTTTTTTTTAAATTTTCATCCATTCTTATTAACTGTTATCCCTCATTTTATAACTCATTACATTTATATATCACAACATTCTGAGCATCATATACCTTTTCCGCAATCTGTCCTAATCCCTCAAAATTAATCTGGAATTCGCCAGTTTCCACATCACTTACAAAAATATATGATACATTATATTTTTTATACAATTCCTTATTTCCAACCGGGTCTGCGTACATATTGGCAACCTCATTTTTACGCTCCGCCGTGTTAATTCCGTGATAATATAAAAATGTATCTGCCCCGCATACAATACTTCTTCCCGTCAATGCCGCAACTGCATTATTATGATTATCTCCCGTAAGAAATACCGCTTTTTCAGCAGTATTTTTTTCTATATATTCAGCCGCATCTACCTGTGCTTTTGAATACAATTCATAGTCAGACACACATTCTCTCGCAATAGTCATACTAGAAGAAAATACTCCTACAAACAGCAAACTTACCGCTAATGCACCTTTAAGTATTATATTCCAATTTTTCTCAAATAATTTTATCACAAAATCTGAGACAATTCCACACATAAATACAAATGCTACAAACAATAATTTATTATTGTCATATTCATTTGGCTGAAATACTACTAGCTCAGCAATAAAAAATATCAGTAACATTGGCGATGCAGTCTGAACTTCTTTTTTCTTTGCCGATACCCAAGCTGGGAAAAAAATCAAAAAAGTAATTCCTATATTTTTCAGATAAAATATAAAATAATTATCATTTGCATTAGACCAGTTAAAGTGGCTTCTCAAAAATCCATCACCTGATGCCTGACCAAATGTCCAAAATAATAACTGTGGAAATGCAAATAATATTACTGGAATAAGAAATACTCCCCATGTTTGTATATAACTTTTAATAGTCGAATTTTTAAAACATAATACAATTTCTTTAACAAAAAGAACTGCTATAATGCCTAAGCCTGCAATCATTATAATAAAGCCATTTTTTTCTATCAATCCCGTCTTGTCATTATACATTCTCAACAAAAAGAAAAATACTACCCAGATTATTCCAGCGAGTTTTAATAACAAATAACTTTCTTTTTCTTTATACATATCCCAAAACAGCCATACAACACATATTATACCCAGTGCGAGAAATGAATGAGTGTGTATCATAGGTAAACCTGCTGCCATTATCCCGGCTATAAGAAAACTCTTAATGCTTCGATTTTCTTTTGCATAATATAAAAACGCAAGAAGCGGAAATAATACTGCCCATCCAAACAATGTCGCACGTTGTGGAATTAACATATTTGCTATTATCTGTGCCCAGCGATAATTGTAATCGCCAATACTTGTCGGTGTAAAATAAAACTCTGTAAAATTTTTAGAAAAATTTACTTTGTTTAAGAAATGGATGAAACCAAATCCCCCATCGTAGAAAAATAATATAAATGCAATAAAAGCTACCGAACCTTTTTTGAACCAAAACTTAATAAAACAGTAAAATCCACAAAAAACCTGCATTACCGCAACAAGCATTGGAATAATATATGCCACTCTAAGTGATGCTCCCAATAGATACAGACTTGAACTTATACTGTCACTTAAGAACGGATATGCCAGTTTTATGCCCGGATAAATAGAATATTCCGATGGAAATGTATGCTGTTTTGCAATGCTTGTGATAAATCCTATATGCATATTCATATCACCGTAAGTTGCCTGTCCCGTATGTAAACTTCCGTCTGAATTCAGTAATATCGTATGCGTATTAAGGCAATAAGCAAATATAACAAAACTTGCAAAAATAATTATAGATGCCGGATTTTCCCACAAAAATCTTTTCCATTCTATCGGTTTTTTATAAGTATTTATAAATCCCTGTTCCCTATTTGTTTTCAATATAACTAATATAAAAACAAGCACCTGAATAACCAAAGCACATATATGTGCCTTAACCGTAAAATCCATGAAAAAAGCAAATATTATCGGCATCCATTGAAATTCAAGTGTTCCGAAAACACTTCCCAAAAGACATTTAAACATAATACTTAACTTTTGACTATTCAGCAGTCTAAACATTATAATTATACCACTTATAACAAAGAACATATAATACAGAACCGCTGTAATATTTCCTATAATCCCCTCTGACATAACTTAAACTACCTCCTTCTTCCAATACAATGTAAGCGAAGCACAAACTATCAATATCGGTACATAGTTAGTAAAATATCTTCCGCTTGTTTCCCATAAGATTAAAAAGAATAGTATCCCAAGCATCGCAAGTCTTGGAGCTGTCGGCAAAATCGATTCTCTATATTTAACTTTGCCAACAATATCCCTACCAGCACCAACAATAGCGAGCAGATATAAAACTATCAATAACCCTGTTGAAAATGACTGATATTTGCTATAATTTTTCCCTGCATATAAGATATAATTATGAATACCGGTTTCATTCGCCGGTGTATCGTCTAAGAAATCTGACAATGCATATGTTCCATCGCCAAAACAGATTACCGCTTTGCTAGTCCAAAGTTTAAACAGACCTGATACACCCAGTTCTTTAACTCTCTCCATTGCCTTTTTACGGCAGGCTGCCGACCTTTCATTTACATCATACAACCTTGTATATTCATAGTCCTCCGGATTATAATAACCATTATTTTGTAAGCCCATCATTATCCAATGCCAATATGGTGTTTTTAAGTTCTGATATTGCTCGTCACTTATATAATTTTTATAGATATTATGATTATATATTGACACTGTTACCCCGTAAAATGCTAAAGAAACAACTAATATCAACAACACTTTCTTCCACGAAATACAAAGAAATGCATCTATGACTACAGCTATCAAAACTATAACAACGGTAAATTTTATCATCATACCTATAGTCAAAGACACCCCCATAGTTACAAGATATATTATCTGTTTCTTTTTATCGTTTTCATCTTTTAAACACAGATACAAATAATAGAATAACACCGGAAATATTAATGATAACGAGTCTGTATAAAATGCCGCACCCATAAAATAAAACGGAAAACATAATAAAACTAAGATTAATGACATCAAAGCTGTTTTAGAACCTGCTATTTTTTCACAGATAAGTGAAACAATTACGGCAGTTCCCGTTATAAGTGCACTGTTTACAATTATTCCTACCGCAAAAAAATCCTTTATGCCAAATAATGATGCAATTTTAAATACAATATGTAAAAATCCCATTGAGCCAAGATTATTTGGAAAATAACCAAAATACTCATAAAAATTCGAGAAATTCCCCTCATTAGTCCATTGAATTGCTCCGCTATAGATTGCATCCATATCAAATGACGGTGTAAATCTCAAAAGAAATCCCATTCTAATTAAGACAATATAATATACGATTGAAAAAACAATCAACACTTTTTTAAAATGGCGGTCAATCTTTTCCTGAACAATTTTACTTAATATAAACATCCCTATTGCCACTACAACACCGCCAACCATCATCCCCGGAAGAAGCTTGGTTATTTTATATGAATGAATCTTATCCGCAAACATAATATTTAATGATATATATCCAAAAGCTATAGCGAACAACACATAGCTGCACTTTGTAAGTATTTTCCCTAGACTCTCCTCTTTCATCCGTCACCTCTCCTTATCTCGTGGTAGTTGAAACCGCTTCAATAGCAACGCTTCCACCTCTGACTACTTCTATTCTGTTTATAAAAGTTTTATTAAACAAATCTATTATATCATTAACTTTGCCTTCTGTCTCCACATATCTTACAATAACCGATTTTTTTCCATAGTCAGCAATCTCAAGATGGTCAAAAGAATTTACTATCCTGAATATCTCATTTTTATCTTTCTCTGTACAACTGTTTATCTTGATATATACAAGTTCCGTCTTATGGATAGGAATATCAGAAAAATCCATAACCTTGATAACGACAACATTTCTGTTAAGCTGCTTTTTAACCTGCTCAAAAGTCACATCATCCATAGTCATCTCTATAGTCATTCTTGAAACAGTAGGGTCCTCAGTCTCACCCACCGTAAGCGTATCAAGATTGTAGGACTTGCCCGCAAAAAGACCGGAAATCTTAGCAAGAACTCCTATCTGATTTTCCACATAAAGCGAAATACAACGTTTCTTCATTTCCATATCACAATCATCCTTTCTATTTTTTCTTATCAGTTCATATACAAACCATATTTTGTAAAATTTTCACTAAATTATATTTGTGCAATCAACACAACATAAATCTAATTTTACAAATCTTAACAATCCATAATCATATCCGCAAGCGTTTTTCCCGTCGGCACCATCGGCGATACATTTGCCTCTCTCTCTATCACGCACTCAATAAGTGTAGGTCCCTTTTTAAATTCAAGCGCATAGTCAAACGCTTTCTTTAATTCTTCCTCTTTTGTTATCCTTATCCCCCTTGCTTCATAACTCTCAGCAAGTTTTACAAAATCAGGTATATATTTCGGACAGCATTTGTCCTTATTCATACAGTCACGGTTGCAGCTCTTTCTATATGTAAGGCAGGTACTTGAATATCTCTTGTTAAAGAAAAGCTGCTGCCACTGTCTTACATTTCCGAGATAACCGTTATTGAATACTACTACAATGACAGGAAGTTCATAAACCATAGCTGTCGCAAATTCCTGAATGTTCATCTGCATACCGCCGTCACCTGATATTGCTATAACAGGTCTTTCAGGATTTCCTATCTTTGCTCCTATTGCCGCTGGAAATCCATACCCCATTGTTCCGAGTCCGCCCGATGTAAGAAGCTGTCTGTTTGTCTCTATATCAAAGAACTGCGTTGTCCAGAGCTGGTTCTGACCTACATCTGTGCTTACGATAGGTCTTTCAAAGTTATCATTTATGTACTTTATTACTTTTTCAGGTGTAAGTCCCTCATATTTATCCATGTTTATAGGATATTTTTCTTTCCATTCAAGCGTCTGTTCTACCCATTTTTCTATCTTGAGCGGTGCTCCGTACTCGATAAGTTTTTCTATGGCAAGTTTTGCATCTGCTACTATAGGAATGTCTACGACAATATTTTTTGAAATAGAAGCGGAGTCTATATCTATATGCACTATCTTTGCATCTTTTGCAAATTCACTTATCTTTCCCGTTATCCTGTCATTAAATCTTGTACCTATGGAAATAAGAAGATCACATTCACTTACCGCATGGTTTGCCGCATAACTTCCGTGTATTCCGATGTTTCCAAGATATAATCTGTGCTTTGATGATATTGCACCTTTTCCCATAATGGTCGTTATCGCAGGGATGCCCGTCATCTCGACAAGCTCTTTCATCTGTTCGTTTGCCCCCGACAGATTTACTCCTCCTCCGAGTAAGAACAATGGCTTTTTTGCCCTTTTCATCATGCTCACGGCTTTTTTTATCTGTCCAACATGGACACCCTCACTAGGCTTATAACCTCTTATATTTACTTCCTCAGGATATTCTTCACTTCCCATCGCAACCTGAATATCTTTCGGTATGTCAACAACTACAGGTCCCGGTCTGCCTGTTCTTGCTATGTAGAAAGCTTCTTTTATTATTCGTCCGAGGTCCTCTCTCTTTCTTACTGTTACGCTGTATTTGCATATACTGTTCGTTATTCCTACTATATCTACTTCCTGGAACGCATCATTTCCCATAAGGTTTAGCGGAACCTGACCTGTAAAGCATACAAGCGGAACGCTGTCATAATTTGCTGTAGCAATTCCGGTTACAAGGTTTGTTGCACCCGGTCCGCTTGTGACAAGGCACACACCTGTCTTTCCTGTTGACCTTGCATATCCGTCTGCCGCATGGATAAGTGCCTGCTCATGTCTTGGCAGAATGACTTCAATATCATCCTGGTCGTACAGTGCATCAAAAAGATCTATCGCCTGACCTCCCGGATAACCGAAAAGTGTATCAACCCCCTCCTCTTTCAATGCCTTTACAAATAATTCAGTTCCTTTAATCATAGTTAAACACCAAACCTTTCTTATATAAGTAGTAACAAAAGTCTGCTTTGCAAACTCAGTGCCGCTATCACTGCATCTTTCATCAAAAAAGCCCTAAACTGACAAACAATGTCAATTTAGGGCGAATATTTTCGTGGTACCACCTAATTTCAGATAAAATCTGCACTCATCCGATACTCAGATAAAAATCTTTTATATCGTTTTCCATATAACGTTGGAAAATCCGTTGAAGCCTACTTGCATCGGTCTGCAGCAAAACACATTTTGATACAAACATCATTGATATACGGATATATAAAATCTGCTAATCCATATCACTGCTTTCAGTTCAAAGCTCAAAGGCTACTTCCATATATCAGATACAAGGATTTTCACCATACATCCTCTCTCTAGGGAATCTTAAATATATGTACTCCTCCTCATCACAGCCATCACTTTTAAATTAATTGTCCAAATTTCATATACTATCGACCACAACCTGCCGTGTGACCGCTAATAATACTGCTTAATTGAAAAAATATTAACATAATCCTTTTTAGTTGTCAAGGTTATCATCCGGCTCGACAACAATCTTTACAGGCATTCCCTTTTGAGGACTATATCTCTTTTTTATCTTTGGAACTGCCGTCTGCATCTGCGAATCAGACTTGATATCCTTAAGTTCATCATTGGTATCGTCTGAATTTTCATGCTCATCTGTTTCTAAGGCTTTTACAGCTTCTCTCTCAAAGCTGCTCTCGTATTCCTCAGTCTTTTTGTTTTTGCCGGACCTTGTCTTAAATTCCTTTACGACCTCATCCTGTGTTTTTAAAGCATCTGCCTGTTCATCTGAGCTTTCTGTTTCTGATATATCGTTCTTTGTTTCGACATTCTCTATGTCATCATCTTCTTCCGCCGCAGCTGCAATTTCTTCTGTTACATTTTCCAATTCTGATATATCCTGTTTACTGTCAGATATTTCTGCATTATCATCGTCCGATACTCCCTGCTCTGTTTCTGAAATATCTGTAATTGTTTTACCATCTTTATCTGCTATATCATTGCTGCCGTCCAAATTTTCATCTTCGTTTTTTTCTGATTTTTCAGATGTTTCATCACTTTCCTGCTGCTTGACATCATCTGATGTTATCTGCTCTGTTTTTTCCTCTTTATCTTCATCTGATTTTTCTGCATCATCACCTAAATTTTCAAATAATTCATCTTCCGCCATTTCTTCGTCCTCATCGACAGGACCTTTCTTCATTGCAACAATAGCTGCAATTACCTTGACTGGCACGCCGATAAGTAATATCGCATCAACAATAAGAGTGATATAGTAACATTCCGGAAGGAACTTTTTGATCATAAACCACGAACCGAGCGAGTTGCCTAAAACATTTTCTATGATAACAGGTACAAATTGATATATCACTATAGGAAGTGCAATATGAACAACCACATCCACAATAGTCTTAACTATGCCAATCCCTTTATTTCTTGTTCTTCTATACCACCAGCTCATCATGAACATAGGAAGAAGTGACGCAAAAAATGCAATGACATATACAACATCAAACTCAATATGCGGCATCATGACTGCTTTTGAATCTATTGTTCTCGCTTTCTCGCCTATTGCAAGACATACAACATTTGACATAAGTTCAGAAATTACATCATTACCTGAAATTACATCAGATGTGTCAAAAAGCATAGCAATTCCAACATCTTGACCCGGTACGAGAAAAGCTGCCGAAATGTAACCATCTATAGCTCCTGAAACATAATATACATCCTGCTTGCCGACTTTTGTTTTTATCCATCCAAGACTTGATGTTCCATTTGTTCCGAATATTGTTTTTCCGCAATCTACACCATCAGAATATATTTTTTCAATCTGATCATAAGAAAGGGTCTGTCCACCCGCTGCGAGATACATACTCAAAACATTTCCCATGTCTTTCGCATCTGAAACAATGCCTGTAGCTGAAACTGCATCCCACTCTTTGTCATCATTGCTCACTGCTCTTTTTGCAACCGGAAGCCCAAAAATATTATCATGACCACCCACAATATCTTTTCCTGACATTTCATCGGTAGTATATGTTGACTCAAGTTTTAATGGTTTTACTATCTTTTTCTGAATATATTCTGAATAGTCACTTTCAGACACAGCTTCTACTATTTTTCCAAGTATCGCATAGTTTATCCTTGCGTCCTTATATTCTCCCTTTTTTCCATCCGGAGCAGGAATCCTGTCACCCTTTATACTCTGTTCAGCAGTATAGCCGCTTGTCTGTCTCAAAAGCTCCTCAACTGTCACATCACTATTTCCATCAAATCCTGTAACCAGCTCAGAAACACTTGTGTCAAGTTTTAGTTTTTTTGAATCCGCAAGCTGCAATACGGCTAATGAGGTAAATACTTTACTCACTGAACCAATCTTTAAATCAGATGTTGTCTCCGGCACATCTCCAAAAGATGCACTATACACCTCTTTTCCGGATGTTACTATAGAAACGGAACCTCCCGGTATCTTTGCATTTGATAACTGCCCCATAATATATTTTTCAATATCACTTTCATGATAACCCATCGCTGATGCAGTAGTCACAAATGATAATGACAGCACAAATGCCAGCATAAATGTTAAAACTTTTTTCTGCATGGTATATTCTATCCTCCACCATTATTTTTTTGTCTCTATTCACTCCTCTGAACAGTAGCCATTTTTCTGCAAGTACATTTTATTACTGTTTGCATTAAATCTACGAACAATAAGCATTTTTTATTTTATCACAAAACTATATGTTTGTAAAAGAAAAAAACTCTGCCATCTCACAACTAATGTGAAATGTAGGCTGCAGTTTACATAACAGATGCAATCTGCAACAAGCGCAGAGTTTTGTGCTTTTTCAATCTATATCCATATCTTCCGGTCTGCTTTCATAACAAATTATGCTGCAACGAAGTCTCCTAATTCACGAATAATCTGATTTGCTTCAGCCGGTTCACAGTTTCCTGTCATCCACATACTGTTTCTAAGATCCATAGTCATAATGCCAAGCAAAGATTTTGCATCTACATAATAACTTCCACAGTATAAGTTAAAATCAGCATCGTATTTTGAGAGAATGTGAACAAACCTGTTTACGTCAGCTACATCTCTAAACTTAATGTTTACTTTGTTCATTACAAAAACACTCCTTTTCATCTCAAAAAAATACATTTTACAACTTTTCACGCTACTATATCATCAATGAAACTTTTGTTATATACATTTTCTACTGATTTAACTACAAAAAATACTGTTTTTTTCTGTTTTTTTCTATTTTTTCCCTTTTTGATACATTTTTCTATATTTTGCAGGTGTGATACCATTTTTTCTTTGAAAATATACACTAAATCTGCTCTGCGAACTGAACGCACAAAAACTGCTTATCTCCTGAAGAGAATAATCCGTAAATTTTAACAGATATTCACTTGATTTTATTTTTTCATCAATAATATACTGTTTAAGTGTAACTCCTTCAAACCGGCTGAACTGTTCTGAAAGATAATTTGGTGAAACCCCTATATATCTGGCAATATTTCTTACCATAAGCTGTTCGTGTATATGAGAGAATATATAATCCTTAACCTGATGTATCAATGGATTTTTTATGTTTTTTCTATTTAAATCATGCACATCCCTGGCATAATTAAACTCGGCTTCCCTTACAACCCGTTCTATCTCTACCGGATCATTCATCTCTTCTTCTATATACATTATATATCCGTCAGCCATTGAAAATGCTTTCTCCGCATTTAATCCACCCTCTATGGCACACCTTGAAGCACAAGTTATAACCGCTATCGCAACATTTTTTATACTCCTGACCTGATTTTCCGCAAGTTTCCCTATCTCACCCGGATAAACCTCATTTATACTTGCTTTAAGTCCCTCTATATCGCCACGCCTTATACTGTCATGTTCCCTCTGCTCCTGTGCATATGGATTATGCAGCTTTCCATTCTCCTGATATTCAAATATATTCTCTGTTATAAACTTACTGACAGAATCATCAAGAACTATGTTCTTTGTCCAGAGATCACCTTTACCTATCATTTTACCCGTAAGTTTATTCCATATAAGTATTATCGCAGATGTATATGTGTCCTTGGGACATTCAAGTATATCCTGGTTGCGATTTTCAAATTCACTGTAAAGTGCAGTCTTTCCTATAACAATAAATTCTTTTTCTGGCTCATTCCACATAACGCATACAACAACACTTGTATCAATAAGTATAATATATGGGAAATCTTTCCTTGACTTTTTAATAATTTCTGAATATAGTTTTAAATCTTCTTCTCTCGATTCAGATAATTGCTCTTTTACATTTCCATTTTCATCAAATATCGCAATATGAGCCCTCACTATAGGCATCATATGCATTAAGAAAAACTTATCTTTCATATATACCAGTCCTATTATCCGATAATGATAAACAAAGCGGAATCTGCTGTCTTTGCACAATATAACTCCTGCCATTTATTTTAGAAGCCGTATTGTCTTATTAATTCAAACATCATTTTCCGCTTTTATTTATAGTTTGTAATTTATTGTCAGTCAGGCAGATACCCGCAATCTGCTCTGCTGCCTGATAATGTTAAATGTTGTTAGCTAATGCTGCTGTAATGATTGCCATAGAATAAACCTCTGATGCATTACATCCTCTTGACAGATCATTAACCGGTGCATTAAGTCCGAGAAGTATAGGACCATATGCCTCAAAATTACCCATACGCTGTGCAATCTTGTATCCGATGTTTCCGGCATTAATATCAGGGAATATAAATGTATTTGCGTGACCTGCAACCTCTGATTCAGGACACTTTGTCCTTGCGACTCTAGGTGATACGGCAGCATCAAACTGAAGCTCGCCATCTATAGGAAGATCAGGGTACTTTGCTCTTGCTTTCTGAGCTGCATTTCTCATCTTGTCAACATCTTCTCCCTTTCCTGAGCCATGTGTCGAATAACTTAAAAATGCAACCTGCGGATCTACACCGAATATCCTTGCACATTTTGAAGCCTCACCTGCTATCTCTACAAGTTCATCCTCAGTCGGTTTGATATTTATCGCACAGTCACCCATAGCGATAACCTCATTTTCACCTGTAGCACTTGGTCTTACAAGTATAAAGCATGATGATACGATACTGTGTCCCGGCTTTGTCTTTATCAACTGGAGTGCCGGACGAACCGTGTCAGCCGTTGAATATGTAGCACCACCAAGTAATGAATCAGCAACACCCATTTTTACAAGCATAGTTCCAAAATAGTTTGCCTGTGAAAGAACTTCTCTTGCCATTTCAGGTGTCATACCTTTTTTCTTTCTGATTTCACAGAGCATTTCAACCATCTCGTCCATCTTCTCATAATTTTCAGGATCTATAATCTCAGCACCTCGAATGTTAAAACCACACTCCTCTGCTGCATCCATAATCTTTTCTTCATTTCCAATAAGAATAGGATGAAGGAAATTACTTGCAAGTAATCTTGAAGCAGCCTCAAGAATACGCGAATCCTCACCTTCCGTAAAAACGATCTTCTTTGGACTTTTCTTTAAAGTGTCTATTAACTGACCAAAACCAAACATTCAATCATCTCCATTTCTAAATTTTATATATATAATTATGTATTATTGAATACCATGCCTATTTTCGTATAATTTGATAAAAAAGTCAATATAAACAATGCCAATTTGATAAAAAAATGCAATAGAAGTATGATATGATTATATTATGTAACAGTTCAGCCATAAAAAGTTAGAACTGTTACCAGATTTAACAAAGCGAGGTATTCCTATGTCACCACAATTTCCGGCAACCATATCTGCCGACCAGAAAAATATGATATTTGAAAATATGTCAGACGGGGTCATAACCCTTGACTCTGACGGCACAATAACTTATTGCAATTCAGCAAGTCTTGAAATTTTAAGAATTTCATCCAAAAAAGATGTTCTTGGACAGTCCTTTAAAGAACTTTTTATGAATAACAAAAAAAACAAAGCTTTCAACAAACTTTTCCGTGAAAGTATCGACAAGGGAAAAGTAATGCCAAAAACTTCAATAAGATACCGTTTTGGCAAAGAAAAAGAAGTACACTATTTTAATATAGATATAAGTCTTTTAAAACCATCGCAGACGGAACTTTTTGACCCCGATGCCGTTTATAACCCGGACACCGGTTTTAACGGTATGGTGATACTTATAGAAGATGACACCGACAAATATAAATTAAGACAGCATGAACATGACTGTGCTTTTATTTTTGCAGGTCTTATACTCTGTATCAGTGTTTTCCTTATGACATGGAGTCTTTTGCAATTTACTTTACATATATATTTAAAATCCTCCGTTTACACTCAGATTATAGAATGTATAACCTTTTTGCTTTTCCTCGTTATAGTATTTATGACAAGCTTTTCAATGCGTGACATAGGACTTATCCCACGGAAAAACACAATAAAAAAAACGATTGTCGAGTCTCTATCCATAGCGGCTGTCGCTTCATGCATACTTCTGCTTAGCAAAGCCATACTTATGTTACTCGGTTACAAAATAAAGGACTACTATATAGGTGGTTCGCTCTCAGGTATCTACACCTATGTATTCACCGCCTTTGTTCAGGAATTTCTTGCCCGTGGCGTGATACAGATAAGTGTAAAATCACTTATGAAAATACGCTTCCAGAAATTTTTCAGCATATTTTTAACTTCTCTGCTCTTTTCACTTATGCATATGCCTTTCGGTTTCTATTTTATGATGAGTGCATTTTTACTCAGTATGGCTCTCGGATATGTATATGAAAGACACCAAAATCTGTGGGGATGCGTGTTTTTGCACTGGTGCTGCGGCTATCTCGCCATGTGCCTGTATTTTTAACTCATATCACTTCAACCTTATAAAGATAATCAGCAAGACATTTAACTACTCATTGTATTGTTAAGTACCTTTTTATGGTAGAACTGTTACATTTATTGTAACTGTTATCCCAATCTTGCATTGTGAATATCCCTTATAAATGTTATAATCTTAATACTTTACAGATTTTTTGGAGGTATGTATATATGAGTAAAAAAATTTTATTTCCTCAGATAAAGGGACTGCTCCACGGCTCAGACTACAACCCTGACCAGTGGCTTGACCGCCCTGACATTCTTGAAAAAGATATTGAACTTATGAAAAAAGCAAAGATGACAAGTATGTCCGTAGGCATATTCGCATGGGCAGCCTATGAACCGTCAGAGGGCGAGTTTCATATGGACTGGCTCAAAAACATTATGGATAAACTCTATGAAAATGGCATCTATACCATTCTTGCAACACCTTCAGGTGCCCGCCCTGCCTGGCTTGACGAAAAATATCCTGAATGTATGCGTGTAAATGCCGATGACCACCGTGCACACCACGGTTTCAGACATAATCACTGTATGTCATCACCTAAATTCAGAGAAAAAACCGGTATCATTATAAATAAGATAATCGACACTGTAGGCGACCATCCGGGACTTGCAATGTGGCATATATCAAATGAATTTGGCGGTGAGTGTTTCTGCCCTCTGTGCAAAAAGAAATTTCAGGACTATCTCGCTGACAAATTTGACCACGATATAAATAAGTTAAATAAGGCATGGTGGACAAGCTTTTGGAGTCATACATACAATAATTTTTCACAGATAGAACCTCCATATGCCAACGGTGAGTTCAGCATAATGGGGCTAAATCTCGAGTGGAAACGCTTTACCACATGGAATACTACTGATTATATGAAGTCAGAGATTGAAATCCTCAAAAGGAGAACACCAAATATTCCTGTCACAACAAACTTTATGCAGCTTTTCCCAGGGCTTGATTATCGTGTGATGGCAAAAGAGCTTGATGTTATTTCATGGGACTCTTATCCTTTCTTCCATAATAACTATGAAACTTTTGCCGACACAATGGCGAGAAGTTCTTTTGACCACGCAGTTATGCGTTCAATGAAAAAAGACCAGCCTTATATGCTTATGGAAAGTGCTCCGGGACTTGCAAACTGGCACAGATACAACAAACTCAAGCGTCCCGGTGTGCATAAACTCTTTTCTGCACAGGCTGTAGGATGTGGTTCTGACACGGTACAGTATTTCCAGTGGCGAAAGAGCAGAGGTGCTTTTGAACAGTTCCACGGTGCAGTCGTAGACCATCTAGGCACCGATGATACCAGAATATTTAAAGAAGTTGCCAAAGTCGGAGAAATGCTTGACAATCTCTCAAAGGTAAAGGGAACACTGGTAAAACCTAAAGCAGCACTTCTCTTTGACTGGGATAATATGTGGGCTATTGAAAATATGCGTGGACTTTCAGACGAAACAAAAAATTATCCTCAGACTTGTGCTGACATTTACCATGAATTTTTAAAACTTGGAATAGACATGAATGTAGTAGCATCAGATGATAATCTTGACGACTACAATGTAGTTGTCGCACCTATGCTATACATGTTAAGACCGGGCACAGCTGATAATCTCAAAAAATTTGTAAAACGAGGCGGTCAGCTCCTTGCAACATATCTCACGGGTTATGTAGATGATAACACACTCTGTTTTCTCGGTGGTTTTCCAGGCAACGGACTTAGCGAGCTATTTGGCTTAATAAGTGAAGAAATTGATACACTTTATGACTGCGACATAAATTCAGCCACATTCACAAATGGAAACAAAGCCAAAATCCGTGATTATGCTGAAATTCTCCGTGTATCAGATGCAGATGTTATCGCAAGATATGACAGTGATTTTTATGCCGGAACTCCCGTTGTAACACGAAAAACATATGGTGATGGCAAATCGTACTATGTTGCTGCAAGGCTTGATATGAATGCAATGTCTGAGCTTTTCAAAACTATGCTTGAAGAAACAGAAACACCATACTATGTACTCCCCGATGGAATAGAATATCATAAGCGTGAGGACGAAACCGGTGATACAATAGAATTTTACCTTAATGTGACTGATAAAGAATTAAGTTTCAGCACTATATCAGGTGATAAACTTACTTTAGAGCCATATGGAGTAAAGATTTTTTAATTTAACATTACAGATTTTAAACAAAAATTTGTAATTTTTCCAAATTAATTTCAATGTAAAAATTCAAACAAAAAAACTACCGCTTTATTATAGGATAATATTGCGGTAGTTTTAATTTCCGGCAGCACTTTTTTATTTGCCTCCATTTTTATTTTTTAATTCGATGAATCTCAGCTCATCTTCCAATTCACATTTAAGTTTGAACGCTTTAACAGTCTGATCAGAAGACATATCAATCAGTCTCCCATATTTCATAACATACGAACAAAACTCAATCTTCTCTTTTAATTCTTTAACTTCCTGATTAACGTCTGCCATAAGACCTACCTCCCGAAATTTCGTTACTGTTCACATATATGATGTGGCTAATAACTATTTTCTTTTGTCATAATATAATACCACAAATCTGAAGCAATTAAAATATAAAATTTAATTTTATTGCTTAAATTTTTTCTAAACACTCTGTATCACTCTATTTTATCTCCACTCGTTTTCTAGTGTATAATTATTCACATATTCAGTATAGATATTAATACTATACATTCATTGTCTTTTCATGACTAAACTGCAGCTTATCATCTGACTGATTTTTATTTAACTATTGCGAACAGTCCCGCTTTTTGATAAGATTTATCAGTAATCAGATGTTTTTGATAAGTCATATCAAAAAGCGGCTGTTTGTACCTGAGCAAAAACAAATGGCTTTTATATTATAAATACTAATTCGTATCTTAGCTTAATAACGAATCATTGCTCGGAAATGAGGATAAAATGAACAAAAAAATGAATCTTGGTGACTTAAAAGCCGGTGACAGTGCCAAAATAATATCCGTGGGCGGTGAAGGTGCTTTAAGACAGCATTTTCTCGATATGGGACTTATAAAAGGAACTACTCTCTCTCTTATAAAACTTGCACCTATGGGTGATCCGCTTGAATTACAACTTCACGGATACGATCTGACACTTAGACTTGACGATGCGAAAAAAATTGAAGTTGAACCGATTGTATCCGATAAAACACCGAAGAAAAACAAACCACACAAGTCGATTCCTCATCCCGGATTTGGCGAATATAACGAAGAACATAAAAAAGAACACCACAATCCTCTGCCTGATGATGAAGTATTGACTTTTGCCCTTGTCGGCAATCAAAACTGTGGCAAAACAACTCTTTTTAACAGACTTACCGGTTCAAACCAGCATGTAGGAAATTTTCCCGGTGTAACGGTAGACAGAAAAGACGGTGTGATAAAAGGCCACAAAAACACCCTTATTACCGATTTGCCCGGTATATATTCAATGTCGCCCTATACAAGCGAAGAAATAGTAACCAGAGAATTTATACTGAAAGATAAACCGAAAGGTATCATAAACATTGTCGATGCCTCTAATATAGAAAGAAATCTGTATTTGACAATGCAGCTTCTTGAACTTAATATTCCAATGGTCATTGCCCTTAATATGATGGACGAGGTAAGGGAAAATGGTGGTGCAATACATATAAATGAGATGGAAAAACAGCTCGGCGTCCCGGTAATTCCTATATCTGCTGCAAAAAATGAAGGCATAGAAGAACTTATAGACCATGCACTCCATGTAACAAAATATCAGGAAACACCTATAAGAACCGATTTCTGCTCTCCTGATGATAACGGCAGTGCCGTCCATGCTTGTATTCACGGAATTATGCACCTCATCGAGGACAAAGCCAAAAAGGCTTATATCCCTGTACGATTTGCAGCATCAAAACTCGCCGAAGGTGATTCTCTTATTAAAGAAGCCCTTAACTTAAATGAAAAAGAGTCAAATATACTTGAACAGATTATCCAGCAGATGGAAGAAGACAGAATGCTCGACCGTGCAGAAGCCATAGCCGACATGAGATTTCACTTTATATTAAAAACCTGCGATGGAACTGTTGTAAAGCCACACGAAAGTAAAGAACATACGAGAAGCCGAAAAATCGACAAGGTACTGACCGGAAAATACACGGCACTCCCAAGTTTTGCCATCATCATGGCACTCGTATTCTATCTTACATTTAATGTAATTGGTGCTGCACTTTCAAACCTGCTTGAACTTGGTATCGAGTTTCTCACAAATGCTGTAGACAAAGCTCTGACATCACTCAATGTAAACAGTGTCCTTCATTCTCTTGTAATTGACGGAATATTTAACGGTGTGGGAAGTGTACTCAGCTTTCTTCCTATTATTGTAACATTATTTTTGTTTTTGTCATTGCTGGAGGACAGCGGTTATATGGCTCGTGTTGCATTTATCATGGATAAGCTTTTAAGAAAAATAGGACTTTCCGGCAGAAGCATAGTCCCTATGCTCATAGGCTTCGGCTGTACAGTTCCTGGTGTTATGGCAAGCAGGACTCTTTCCTCAGAACGCGACAGAAAAATGACGATACTGCTCACACCTTTTATGAGCTGCTCGGCAAAACTGCCTATATACGCATTTTTTGCAACTGCGTTTTTCCCCGGCAACGCAGCACTCGTCATGATACTGCTCTATTTTATTGGCATTATTTTTGCTATAACTGCCGCACTGATATTTAGAAGAACACTCTTCAAAGGCGAACCCGTTCCCTTTGTTATGGAGCTTCCTAACTATCGTATGCCGGGCATAAAAAATGTGGCTCAGCTTTTATGGGAAAAAGCGAAAGACTTTCTCCAGAAAGCCTTCACCATAATCTTTCTTGCTACAATCGTCATATGGATATTACAAAATTTTGATTACAGATTCAATGTGGTAGAAGACTCAAAATCAAGTATTTTAGCATCCATAGCGGGCGTTATCGCTCCTGTCTTTTCGCCTGCCGGATTTGGCGACTGGCGTATATGCACGGCACTTATCTGCGGATTTATGGCTAAAGAAAGCGTGGTATCAACACTTTCGGTACTTATACCAAAAACATCATTTTTACTCGGAATCATATCACCTGTAAACGCAATGGCACTCTTAGTATTCTGCCTCTTGTACACACCTTGTGTTGCGGCAATAGCTTCAATAAAGCGTGAACTTGGTGGAAAATGGGCATTGCTTGTCATATTACTTCAATGCAGTATCGCATGGGTTGCGGCGGTTGTTGTTAATCTCGTTGGTGGAGTAATCTGGTAAAAATATCACGAATAAAGTAATAAAAATAGCAGAAAACATTTAGAATATAAGTGTTTCTGCTATTTTTATTACTTAAATATCAAATGCATATTGGAGTTTCTGCGTAATTCCTTAACATTGCAATTTTTACACAGTGCCAACATAACAAATCATTTATTATTTTTTTTAACTATAAAACATACTCCGATAACATTCTGCCTATCTTTCCAATATCCACCGCACCCTTGAACTCAAATTTTGCCGTAAAACTGTTGCTGAACATGATAAACAATTCCGAATCAGGGAAAAGCTCCATAAATCCCGGTGTCTGTATAGAAAAATACTGAATTTTTGAATACGGCATTGTGGCATACGATTTTCTTTTTCCCGTAAGTCCCTGCACATCAATCGATATAATTCTCTTGTTGGTAAACACCAACTGGTCACGGATAGTCTTGAAAGCAAACTCTATCTGCTCCCCAGCTATCAGTAAGCCGTCAACCTCACCGCGAACCTCATCGTTGCTTATCGGTTTCAAATTAAATACACTGTCCTGATTAAAATTTACTGCCATTTTCTTTCTCCCTTCGCTGAATTATAAGAAGTAAATTGATACAAATATTATACCTCTGTAGCCATACTTTGAAAAGTGGACTTTATATAATATTTCATTTATGAAATGAAGTAAACTCAAGCTGCATAGCAGCGACTGACAGCTTGCTAGCAGGTTTACGGATGTAATAAATGAGGGGCTGAACTGTTACTGACATTGACTGTATATGTTATTGTTTACTTACAAACCTGACACTAGCCGTCAAAGTTATGCCAACAAAAACTCTCCAAAAATCAATGATACAGTACACTAATAAACAGCTTAAAATTACTATTTTAATATTCAATTTAAACTATCTGCCTAATTTTCTCCACCAGGCTAACATCTGCCGGCAACCATTCTACCTCATAAATCTGTTCCTTTTGAAGCCATCTTGCCGCCTCATGTTCTTTTAATTCAAGGTTTCCTGACACCACCTCACACCAAAAACATTGCATAGACAAATGAAATTTAGGATAATCATATTCTACGGTTTTTATGTAATCCCCTACTTTTATTTCCGTTGCAAGTTCCTCCATTATCTCTCTTTTTAATGCTTCCTGTGGTGTTTCTCCTTCCTCTACTTTTCCTCCCGGAAATTCCCAGCCTCCTTTAAATTCCCCATATCCTCTCTGCGTTGCAAATATTTTCTTTGGTGTATTTATATTGTCACATATTACTGCTGCAACTACATTTACTATCTTTTTATCTGTTTCCATAATCGATTTTCAATTCCTTTCCACAATTTAAATCATTTTTACATTCTTAATCCACAAAATACTCGTAAATATCCTCACGAACGGAATGTTCCAGCTTCATTTTAAAATTCATTATAGGAAGTTTCTGCCCCTTATCATTTTTTATTTCCGTCTGCATATAATCAACCGGAGAAACTTTTCCCATATAATAAAAATCTGTTCCTTCTCCATCACTTTTCTTGATAAATAAATATATTTTTAACCCGATTTCTTTATAATTTATAATCTTCTGACTCTCCGGACTTTCAAGACTTACCTTGCTTCTTGTCATCCAACTAAATAATTGATTATTAATAAACTGGTCTTCATATTTTGTGCTATTTGCAATGTCCTCTTTCTTCTCATATGTTACAAATATTGGACATGTATTATGCTTAATCCTGTAACCGTAAACTGTTGAGCTGTCATCATGTTCCCAATTTAATATCCTGCATACATCTTTTCTTGAATATTTTTCATATAATACAAGATTGTCCTCATCATGATTTTTAAATAAATCCTCGTAACGCCTCAAACCATATCTGACAAGACACTTCATTTCATTTACAAATCGGGTATTATTAAACAACGAATAAAAGAGTGTAGCCCGTCTTAACATCCCATTTTTTGCTTCATCCGTACTTATAAATTCTATGTCATTATACCGTTTTTTCTCTGCTGGTGCATTTACAAATACTTTTCCCAAAACATTTAATGCCGATACATAATCTGACTCACGATATTTCTCACCTTTTTCTTCGAGAAGTATTTTGTAAGTTTCCAAACTTATCTTTTCATTATTTAAAAGGCTGCTAATCATCAAAAGTTCATGTATCCTTTTTCCATTTACAAGCGATGATATAAATTCCAGTATTGCTTCCTCTTTATCGCTAAATGAAACAGTAAAGTCTTTATCTACTGATTTTACAAACTGGTCATATGATTTTGAATATTGAATAAACAACATCGGGTCAATCTCACCATACTCATAAAAATCAAATACATTTGGTATTCTGCCAAGTTTGTATTTTAGAGCAAAATATTTTTCACGCAATAAATTCTTTGTTGTTTTTGAACTGTCAATAGATTCAAATATTCTTTTTTTACTTATCTCATCAAAATGTATTGTAGACTCACCCGGAATTACTCTTGAGCCTTCTCTTACATATTTGCGGATTGTGTCCTTGTTATATGTTCTGTCACCTGACAATGCAATAGGAATCATAAAATTATTCATATAGTTTCCTATAAAATCAAGTATTACTACATATTCTTTGCCCTCATATTTTCTAAGACCTCGCCCCAACTGTTGTATAAATACTATAGGCGATTCTGTTGGTCTTAACATAACAACCTGGTTTACTGCCGGCACGTCAACACCTTCATTAAATATATCAACCGTAATTATATAATCAAGTGCATTTTCAGATTCATCCTGTTCAAGCCTCAAAATAGCTTTTGATAACTATTTGAAATAAATTCCGGTCTATATGCAAGACTTGAATTGTTTGCATAATCGACAAATGCTGTATTAAGCCCTGCTTTAAGCTTTTCTAAATTTGTATTTTCTTTCATAATAATTCTCATTTCTGCACACATTTTTCCTTATCAAGATTGTGTCAAGTGTGCTAAAACACAATCTTTCTATTACATATCCATTCTACCAATTTTCACCTTTTCAAGCAACCACAACCACTTTATGCTATAATACTCATAGGTAATTGTAAAAATTTCCACAAAAGGAGGTATTATAAATTGAAAAAGAAACATACAAACCACACATTGAAAAAGGCAATATCCCTAACTGCTGCCACAACTGTTTTATGCACTGGCATTTTTACACCTGATTTTTTCAGCACACAGTCTGTCACGGCGAAAACTACATCACAAAAAACAATTACTGTTACCGCTAACTCTTCCTCTACTACAATTTTATGTACAAACATAATACAATCCATCGCCAAAGCAGTAGACACGAATACAACAACAAATGTGACTGCAAAATCTACAACTATCAACATTCAGAACACAATGTCTACAACAGACACAACTACTACAGAAGCCCCGGCTTCAACACCAGCAGCAACTAAGAAACCGACATCTACTAAAACACCGGCAACAACTAAAAAGCCGGCTGCCACAAAGAAACCTGTTGCCGCCAAAAAACCACAGAAAAAGAAATCCAATATAACTAAGATTACTATCAGTGCTGCCGGTGACTGCACTCTTGGTTCTGACTACAAATCGCCATCCGGTGTTAATTTCTATGCCAAGTACAATGAGAAAAAAGACCCGTCTTATTTTTTTAAGAATGTAAAGAGTATTTTTAAGAAAGACAACCTTACGCTTGTCAATTTTGAGGGTACTTTGACTAAGAGAAATACCCGTGCAGACAAGACTTTTGCTTTTAAGGGCAATCCGTCTTATCTCAAGATTTTACAGCAAGGCAATGTCGATGCGGTTTCTTTTGCAAATAATCATTGCCGTGATTATGGCGAAGGCAGTTACAATGATACTATTGCTGTTTTTAAGAAAAATAAAATGCCTTTTGCTTCTTATGGTAAAGTTTCCGTTTATAAGACTAAAGGAAAGAAAATTGGCATGATTGCCGTTAATGGTCTTGATGGTGTTTCATCGAGCGAGCGTTTTATAAACAGTGGCATTAAAAAACTGAAAAAGAAGAAAGCTGACCTTATCGTCGTAAGTATGCACGCCGGTATTGAAAAGACAAGTGTTATCAATGATGTTCAGAAAACTATCGCACACTATGCAGTTAAGAAAGGGGCAAATCTTGTCCTCGGCCACCACCCTCACACTTTACAGGGCATTGAGAAATACAAAGGTGCATATATCGTTTACAGTCTTGCTAATTTCTGTTTTGGTGGAAATACAAATCCTGCCGACAAAGATACGATGATTTTCCAGCAGACTTTTACTTTTAAAAACAAGAAGCTTAAGAAAACTAAGGATATTAAGATTATCCCTTGCAAAGTTTCATCTTCAAACAGCATTAACAATTATCAGCCGACACCGGCTAAGGGTGCGGCTAAAAAGCGTATTATTGCAAAGATGAACCGTTTCTGCAAGCCTTACAATTTGAAATTTAAAAACAACGGAAAACTTCGCTAAGAATCCAAACCATAAGCTAAAAGCAACAAATACTTCTTAGCAACATAACAAAAATATAACTAAAAACAAATGCACATAAAAGTTTTAGCTGCAAAAAAGATTGCTAAAAACAAATGCACAAATACTTTTGCTTGTATAACGAAAAAGCACTTATAGCTGAAACCATAAACAAAACCAGCCGCCAAGTAATAAAAATCCTACCTGTCGGCTGATTTATTTTTTCATACGATAATTTTCTTAGATAATCTGATTTATTTTTATCTAATAACATCATCCTATAGCATTGATACCTATTTTTACATTATCAGGCACATAACAGTGTGGATTGCAAATATCTGCCTGTCAACTGATTTTTATACCACAAATCTGCTCATATCATTTACAAGGGCTTCTGCCTGCTGTTCCATCTCATCACAACTTTGTGCAACACCTGTCATAAGAGCTTCAAGTTCCTGCGAAGACGCTGTCACTTCTTCTGTCGATGCTGCCGTGCTTTCCGTTCCTTTTTCTATGTTTGTTACCTTAACTGATATATCCTGAACGGTGTCTGCCATATTTTTTGTTATTCTGTTTACATCAACCAGCTTTTCGTTTGTAAATGAAATTCCACTAAATACCTTATCGAACTGTTCTATTACCTGATGGGTATATGCAGCATTTTCCTTGTTGCTGTCAACTACATCTTCTATATCATTTTTACATTCTTCAAAACTCTTTGTCAGAGAATCTATTATTTCTTTTATGTTACTTAACTCAGATGATGTATTTTCTGCAAGCGTCTTTATGTTACCTGCTACGACTGCAAATCCGTGACCTGCTTCTCCTGCACGTGCTGCTTCTATACTTGCATTTAATGATAACAGATCCGTCTGCGATGCTATTTCTTCTATCACATTAAGTATTTCTGTCATGTGTTTTATGGCATCATTCGTGTTGTTTATCTTTGTGGCAATTCCTGAAATCTGGCTTGTCATTCCATGACTTCCTGCACTCATAAGTTCAACTTTTTCTTTCATTTCATTGCTTGAAACATTAAGTTCATCTACATATTCGCTAATATTGTTTACACTGTCGCTCATTTCCACGCCACCCTCTGACATGATTCCGACATTTTTAACTATTTCACCAAGAAGATCCGCCTGATTTGTAACATCCGTTGCTACATGTTCAATAGCTTTTGCAACCTGCGATGTTGCGGACAATGCTGTCTCCGTCTTATCTTTTATTGCATCACTATTATTTTTTACCATATCGGCTGTATCTTTTGCTTTTGATATACTTCCTCTAAAAGACCCTATAGCAATGTTTGTATGCTCAACCATCTGACCAAGCTCATCTGATCTCTTTATAACGGTCTCATCAAGACTGCTTGATAAATCACCATGTGCAACTGATTCAAGTTTACTGCGTACTTTCTCGATTACTTTAACAAGCCGCTTTATGATTACATATGAAATGACAAGCATCACAAGAACCAAAACTATACCAACAACAATAAGGAAATTTGCAGAACCATTGAATATTTTAACTATTCTTCTTAATCCGTCTGATTTATTTACAATTTCGTGAATATCATCGGAGTATATTCCTGTTGTAATAACCCAGTTCCATTTATCAAATTTCTGACTGTATGCAACTTTTGGTGCTACTGTTTTTCCGTCAGATTTTGTAAAATAAAACTCATTAAATCCGCCGCCCGACTCGGCAGTTTTCATAATAGACTGAATTATCTTCACACCATTCTTGTCCGTGAGGTCATATCTGTTTGTCCCCTCCTGTTCAGGCAGGATAGGATGCATGACAAGATTATAATCAGTGTCATCAACCCAGAAATACCCTGAATCATCATCACCATAGCGGAGATTACGCAATGCTTCAAGAGCATCCTTCTTTGCAGTTGCCTCGTCAATCTTTCCTGAATCACTAAGATTATAATAATACTCAATAGAGCTTATCGCCGACTGAACCTCTGATTTTACCTCTGTCTTATATGACTGTAATGTATTTTCATACAAGACATCTTTCATTCTGTCCTCAATATTGCCAAATATCATAACAGTCAAACCTACTAATACAAGGCAGGTGATAAATACGATACCGGCAAAAAATACGCTCAATTTTCTGGCAAGTGATTTTTTCATACCTAGTTTTCCTCCTTACTGCCATAGTTTTGTTTTTATAATATGTGTATAATTATACTACCTGTTTTTCAAAAAATCTACACTTTTTTGCCATTTTCACCCATTAATTTGATTATTTCACCTTTTTGATACCTTATATCAAAAAAGACCTGCAAGCTGATAACCATATCTGCCTGTCGTTCTTTCCTTTCAGACATTATTATATCCTGAATAATTTTACTACGCCTTAAATATCTTTTTATACACCGCCTTTTTACTCTTAGGATATGTAAATTTTGCTTTTTTCTTTATTCCTGAAAAAACATTTTTTCCTACGCTTTTCTTTGTAAGTTTTGTTGTCTTTATCGTAATCTTACTTATTTTACTGCTTTTTGCAAATGCCTGTGTTCCAAAAGTTTTTACATTTTTTCCTATTGTGACGGTCTTTAACTTCGTGTACTTATAAAAAGCCTTTTTGTCTATTGCTGTCACCTTAAATTTAATTCCCGAAATGATTACATATTCAGGTATTGACAATTTTGTTATCTTTTTTGATTTACTTCCCGTGCATGACACCTCAAATTTCTTAGTCTTTGCGACAACGCCTGTTACTTTATATCTGATTCCTTTAACAGTAACTTTTTTGCCTTTTTTCGGATATTTCTTTTTCTTGGAAGTATTACTGCCTGGTGAATCTCCACCACTTGTTCCGCTGTTATTATTGTCGCTGTTACTGTCACTGCTATTATTACTGTTGTCGTCACTGCCGTTTTGGTCGTCAGAGCCACCTGTTGCAGGTATTGTCTGAATATCAGTCCTTGCATCACATCTCATACAATGGATTGACTTTTCCCCTGCGGTATTTTTTGTTGCCGGTTTATCTATTGTGTAATCACTCTCCCATGCATGACCCAATGCCGGTACTGTAAGGGCACTTTCTTTAAGCTCTGCTATTCCCTGCTCATCGCAATACAGTTTTCCACATCCGCTGCAACTGTAGTATGCCACTGTTCCTGTTTTTTCACAGGTTGCCGATACCGGTTCATGATATTGCATTGTATGAATATGTCTGCTCTTTAAACCACTCTGCACCGTTACATTTTCTTTTTCACGGATAACATAATATCCCAAAGCATTGCTTAATGTGTTGACAGTTATCTTTGATGTATCCATATCTCCGAAAAGTTTATCTTCTATTACCGGGACTGTCTTAGGATAAAAGTTTATCTCAACAAGGCTGCTGCAGCCTGCAAATGCCTTTGTTCCGATTTTCTCTATCTTTTCAGGAACTATTATCTTTGTAATCTGGCTTTGTCCCTCAAACGCCCCTGTTTCTATGGATGCTACCGGATATTTAACATCACCTATTGCCATTTCTTCTTTTATCTCAACTTCTCCCGTCAATGTTTTTCCGGGAACGACAGCTGCTTTAAATGTCTTGTTTCCGTTTATATCTTCATCAAATGTATAACGAATACCTGAATCATCGATATAACTTATGTCGCCACATACATTGCATTTTCCGTCAACATATTTATGTCCTGTTTTTTCAATCACATTTTGTGCAGTTATTACTTCTCCACAGACTGAGCAATGCGACCCCTCTGTCAGTCCGTTTTCAATACAGGTTGCTGCTTTTGCACTGTCCGTAACTGCCTGACTTGTATGTACTTCATCAGTTGCTTTTGCTATGCTAACTTGTATGTACTTCATCAGTTGCTTTTGCTATGCTAAATTCTTTATTTACGCTGCCTTTAAAAATGCCTATACCGTTTATCACTGCTTTTGCAATTCCGGCTGTTTTATTGTTTTCATAGCTAATGGTATAATCAACATCTTTTTCAAGAACGGTATCTCCGTCAACCGTAACCGTAACATCCGGCTTACATTCCCCACCATTGTATGTGTACTGTGACTGCGACAATGTCACATCCGCATCTGCTATATTAAGACTTCCTTTTTCCCCTATCCTGAATATATAATTCTTTGCAATTCGGCTGTTATATTTTGGATAAATCTTAATACCACAGACTCCGTCTTTTTTTATCTCAAGTCGGTTCACGGATGAATTGACCGTCATCTCCTCCGGAACTGACACTATGTTACTGTTTGCCGTTTCTATCACTACATCATTATAAGTGCTGTCATCCAAAACACTTTCAGGCCAGCAGTATATTTTTGAGCCACTTTTTAAATCCATCGGCAATGTTTCGCTGTAACCTCTCTCCGTATGTGACTCATTATTCCACTTTACATTAAATGATGACGGCGGTGTTATATGCACACTGTCACCACATACCGAGCATACTCCGGTTCTTTTTCCGTCCGACTCCACATCACCGTAAACATAATCATGTGCTTTCTTTGGAATATTCTTTTCCTCCGTATAATCGCATTTGTCACAGTAATAAGTTTTCTTTCCCTCTGTCTGACAGGTTGCAGGTGTATAATTCTTTATTTTTTTGTTGTGTGTGCATTTTACTGTTATATCTTTAGTTGCAACAACCTTGTCACCCGATTTTGCAGTTATCGTAACTGTTCCGTTTTTTATAGCAGTCACTACACCATCATCAGTGACTGTTGCAATACTTATGTCCGACGATGAAAAACTGTCAATCCCAAGTGCCCAAAGACTTCGCACAGCATTGTTTCTCTGAATTTTTACCCTCACCGTGTAATTCGCCGTAGCATCGGTATTTATCTCACTATCGCCCTCTATTGTGTACTCTTTTATGTACTGGTCTGCAACTTCTATTTTCTGCATTACATCTTTCTTTGCTCTAAGCATAGACTCATCAAGTCCCTCTTTTTCCGACAATTCCGTTGCAAGTGTATTTGAAAATCTTCCAACTTTTGAATAGAAATCTCCACAGCCTACATATTTATATTTTGGATTTATTATGCTTGTATAATGTCCTGTCTCCTCACCTGTAGGATTTTCCTTTACCCAATACTGTTTTTCCATATAAAACTGCATGATACCCTCACCCATATCTGTCGTATCGTTGTAGGCAAGGTCCTCAGCACTTCCGGAAATCCCGTTATAACTTATGGAAAATGTATTTTTATCGTTTAGACGGTTATGCCCCGAATCCATAAACGCATATGCTATTCCCGCTTCAACAGCCCTTATCTTAGCCACACTTTCTAAATCTCCTGACCACTTCAACGGCACATAATCATCAGCGGTAAGCATACGCTCAGGATTTCTTGGGTCAGGTACATCTCCCTCTTCGCACGCCTCCTTACGAATTTCGTTAAGCTTATCGAGAGCCTCCATTGCCTGACTGTAATAAGTACCGTACACACCAAGCAGAGTACATCCGTCAGAAGCCTCACTCACATCAGTATCCAAAATCTCAGCCGACTTGACATCAGCTTTAACATCAGCATATCCCACCGGTAAAACAAGCGAGGCACACATAACAAGTGACATAATGACAGCAATAAATCTTTTCTTCATCATTTGCTCCTTCCTTATCTAAATACATATATTTTTTACGATACTATCATAATAAGAAATTAAATTATGAAAATATAGCAAATAACACAGCATATAATAAATTTTACAAGCATATTATCTAATCGATAATACCATGAATTGTTTCCAAAAATACGGCAGGCAGAAACGGTTTTGTAAGATAATCTTCTACACCGAGTTTTCTCGCCTTTTCTATCGTATCATAATCTCTTGTTGCAGTTATAAATGCAACTTTTACATCTGAAAATTCACGGATTTTTGCAAGTGTCTCAAAACCATCCATCTCAGGCATTTCTATGTCGAGCAGTAAAAGAGCGATTTCATTTTCTTGCAGTATCTCTATTGCTTCTTCTCCACTCTCCGCCGTAAGTATGTTATACATAGGTTCATCCTTGCATATTCCCTTTACGAGCATAAGGTTCATTTTCTGGTCATCAACCACAAGTATCGTTCTTTTTAATTCATCCGTCTGCTTCATCTCATAGTCTTTGTCCTCATCTATCATCTGAAGCATAATGTCTGCTATATCAGGGTCAAACTGCGTTCCTTTTCCCTTTTCTATCTCACTTCTGACTACATCCTGTGGAAGTGCATTTCTGTAACTCCTGTTTGATGCCATCGCATCATAACTGTCTGCAACGGCTATTATTCTTGCTATCTCAGGAATATTTTTTCCTTTAAGACCACTCGGATAACCCATTCCGTCATAATGCTCATGGTGATATTTTGCACCTATGGCTAAATCCTTAATCCTGCGTATTCCTTTCAAAATATGATAACCTGTCACGGGATGGAGTTTAATCATCGAAAACTCCTGATCCGTAAGTTTTCCCGGCTTATTTATAATAGCATCGGGGATTCTTATTTTTCCCATATCGTGCAAAAGTGCGACTCTGTATATCTCATCCTGCTCTTTTTTCGTCTTTCCCATTCTTCCCGCTATCATTTTGCTGTACTTTGCAACCCTGACAGAGTGCCCTTTAGTGTATTTGTCCTTTGCATCAATTGTTTTTGCCAAAGCCTGCAGCACACTATCATTTATCTCCTGCAATTCATCATTTGTCTCATCAAGTTCATTGAGAGTGCGTCTTGTCACACGCATCGACATTGTGCAAAATACAACTATTATCATGTAGAGTACAATACTCAGTCCCACATCATATATAATAAGATTGCTTATTTTTTTATAAAGAACATCATTATTTATTATCATGACCGCATACCACTCGTCCATAACGGAAGTCGAAAATACGGTTATATGTTTTTTGCCCATTTTATAACTAAATGTCTGGTTCTTTTTTGAGACAATCTTCTTATATAAAGCAGCCATTTCTCCTTTTGATATATCACTTCCGATATTTTTTTCATCTGAATGTGTTATCACAAGCCCTGAACGGTCACACACAAAACCATACCCCTGTCCGTTGAGTTTTATAGCCTGTGTCTCCTGCTGCAAAGTTCCAAGTTCAATATCAAGAGATATAACGCTTTTCTTATCCTCCAAAAGCCGGCTTATCGAAACCATTACTGTGTTAGTCTGTGCATCAAGATACGGCTGAACAAAAGTCGACTCACCATCTGCTTTAACTGCTGCCTTGTACCACTCTCTGTCCTGTGGCACATAATCATTTTCCGGCTGCCATCCTATACCATCGAGATACTCATCATTAATAATACCATAAATTCCTGTAAAATTTACATCAACATCCTCTTTGTAATACTTTGACTCCTGTTTAAGATAACTGAGTATATCGTCATTACTATAATTTTCCCTGAGCATATACTCGATATTTATCGCTGTAACCTCGACGGCATCCATACCTCTTGAAAGATATGCATCCATCTGTTCTTTCTGCTGTTTCAATGCACTCTCTCCAAGTGAAAGTGTATCATTTACCGACTTTTTGTAAAATGCCTGTATCGTACAGAAAGATAATATTGCTATCGCCAGAAAACACACGATAAGTGTGGCAATATACTGCCTTATACTAATTTTTTTCATATTTCCTTTTCCCCTCTCAAGTGCTTGTTGCCATTTTAAAAATCCAGTTATCCTAAATTATACCAAAATATGCCGATATTTGCCATAAAATAAACTTACTTTTTATGGTCGAAAAGTGTAACAGTTCAGCCAAAAAAAGATAAGTCAATAATACACGAGCTCGCTCGATGTATTATTGGCTTGTTTTTTTGGGCGGAATAGCCTTTCATTTATGAAATGAAGTAAACACAAGCTGCATAGCAGCGACTGACAGCTTGCTGTCAGGTTTACGAATGTAATAAATGAGAGGCTGAACTGTTACCGAAATGTTACTTTTTACAAGTTAAAATCATTGACATTTTATATATTTTTGATATTCTAATCATAATCTATAGTTAAATAGGAGGTGTTATTTGTGCATGATATTTCAGATATTAAAATCATTATAAAACCAATAGCTATACAATATGAATTAAAAAAGGTGTTTCTATTTGGCTCATATGCAAAAGGCAATGCTACTCCAAACAGCGATATTGACCTTTTGATAGAAAAAGGAAAACCACTTTCTTTATTAAAACTTGCCGGATTACGCCAGACATTTCAAGATAACCTAAATCTCCCCGTAGATTTAATAACAACCTCTGGTATTGACCAAGATTTTTTAAATGAAATTCACGGAACTGAGGTATTATTATATGAAGCATAAAGACATAATCATATTAAAAAAAATCATACAATATTGTAATGATGTTGAAGAAGCCTGCGTTATGTTTCAAAATGATTTTGAAGCATTTAAAAATCAGTCTGTATTCAGAAATGCTACCTGTATGTGCATTTTACAAATTGGAGAATTGTGTAAAATAATATCACCTGAATTAAGAAATACAGAAAAAGAAATTCCATGGAGAGAATGGTGTGGCATACGGGATATTTTTGCACATCAATATTCAAATTTAGACTATGACTCTGCATGGGACACAATACAAAACGACTTACCGGAATTGAAACTAAATTTACTAACAATTTTACTAAAAAATAACTAACAAAGAGTCGCTTGCGACTCTTTCGCGCTTGAGCGGAATGCGTAGCATTTTTTCTTTTTCGCGAAATGCGCATCCTCACGGAGTGTTTTTAATGTTATAGGAAACTTCTCGTTTCCTATAACATTAAAAAACGGAGCTGTTTGCTACAAACAGCTCCGTTTTACTTTTTATAAATCCTCTAAAATATAACTCTATCTTCAAAGATTAAAGACGTTTCATAAGTTCTTCTCTCTGAGCCTCAAATCCAGGCTTTCCGAGTAATGCAAACATATTTTTCTTGTAGCTTTCTACACCCGGCTGGTTGAATGGATTTACTCCGAGGATATATCCGCTGACACCGCAGGCAAACTCATAGAAGTAGAAAAGCTGTCCGAGATAGAACTCGTTCTGCTCCGGCACTTTTACTACAAGGTTTGGTACATTACCGTCTGTATGTGCAAGCTGTGTTCCTTTCATCGCACTCTTGTTGATGAAATCAAGTGTCTTGCCTGCAAGATAGTTGAGTCCGTCAAGGTCAACTGCTTCTTCCTGGATAGTAATATCGTATGAAGGTTTTTCAAGTTCCATGATAGTCTCAAACATGATACGGCTTCCGTCCTGAATGAACTGTCCCATTGAATGAAGGTCTGTTGTAAGGTCAACTGATGCCGGGAAGATACCTTTCTGGTCTTTTCCTTCGCTCTCACCAAAGAGCTGTTTCCACCACTCTGCTACATAATGGAATGCCGGCTCATAGTTTCCGAGAATTTCAACACTCTTTCCTTTGCGGAGAAGAATATTTCTGACTGCCGCATATTTTAATGACTCGTTCTCGTCAAAGTCTTTATTTAAGCAGATTTCTCTCATAGAAGCAGCACCCTCCATAAGTTTTGTAATATCTGCCCCACTTACTGCAATTGGAAGAAGTCCTACTGCTGTAAGCACGGAGAAACGACCTCCTACATCATCAGGTACAACGAATGTCTCGTATCCTTCTTCTGTTGAAAGATTCTTAAGTGCTCCCTTTGCCTTATCTGTTGTTGCATAAATTCTCTTGGCAGCTTCTTCTTTTCCGTATTTCTTTTCGAGCATTTCCTTGAAAATTCTAAATGCAACAGCCGGCTCTGTTGTTGTTCCTGATTTGCTGATAATGTTTACAGAGAAATCTCTGTCTCCGATAACTTCAATAAGCTGTGAAAGATATGTTCCGCTAAGACTGTTTCCGCAATAATAAATCTCAGGTGTTTTGCGTATTTCCTTAGAAACGCTGTTGTAGAAACCATGTCTTAAAAACTCGATTGCAGCTCTCGCTCCAAGATATGAACCTCCGATACCGATTACGAGAAGAACTTCAGAATCAGATTTAATCTTCTCTGCTGCTTTCTGAATGCGTGCAAACTCTTCCTTGTCGTAATCAACCGGAAGATCAATCCATCCAAGAAAATCATTACCCGCACCTGACTTGCTTACAAGTACATCCTTTGCATCCTTTGCAATCTTTGCCATAGACTTAATCTCGTCCTCTGACACAATACCATTTGTTAATGAATAATCAAATTTTACCTGTGTTCCCATTACTCACTGTCCTCCATTTCTGTGTTAAAACACCTTTAATCTAAAAAAAAATCTCATTTATTATAAGCGTGGAAAAAACAAAGCCCACCCTTATATAATATAAATAAACCCTAATGATTTCAAGGTTAATTTTTCAATTTATATTAAATTCCCTTGAGTTTTAAATTAATCATTTCCTATAATCAACAAAATAAACTGTTACGATTTAAAAAGCCATAATCTTATATAAAACATAAATTATGTTTCAAAAATCTACCGTTACTCACACTTACAATTTGTTCATAACAATTCCATTACTTAATATACGCATACCCATATACAATGGCAGCCTTAATACAAAAAGCCATTCCCTGTAAATTCCATACCACAATGAACACTCTCCCATAGCACAGCTCTGAATGAGGGAGAATTATTCTGACCGAATGGCGTTGGAATGCGTCGGCACTTAGCGGGCGTATTTTGCACGCTTATGTGCCGCTACGAATTTCTCCGAGCGAGAGCGTCCATGAGGTGGAATAATCTCCCTCATTCAGAGCGTCCCTTTAGCCATTGTCTACCTCTTGTATTCCAGATTTCCAAATTTCGTGTACTGCGACAACCATGCAAGCTCTACCGGTCCTGTCGGTCCGCTTCGCTGTTTCGCCACAATAACCTCTGCCACACCTTTCTTTTCCGAATCGGGATTGTAATATTCATCCCTGTATATAAACATTACAATATCCGCATCCTGCTCTATCGCACCTGATTCACGCAAGTCTGACAGCATAGGGCGTTTATCAGGTCTTGACTCAACAGCTCGTGAAAGCTGCGACAATGCTATGACCGGAACATTAAGTTCCCTTGCCATAACCTTAAGTGAACGGGAAATATCTGATATTTCCTGCTGCCTGCTGTCACTTTTTCTCTTGCCCGCTCCTGTCATGAGCTGGAGATAATCTATTATCACAAGGTCAAGTCCCTGCTCTATCTTTAACTTACGGCACTTTGAACGAAGCTCTGACGCTGTGATACCTGATGTATCATCTATAACAAGATTTGAATTACCTATCTTACGCACACTTCCGACAAGCTTGTCCCAGTCATCATCTTCAAGGTCACCTGTACGGATTTTCTGCGAATCGACCATTGAATTCATGGCAAGCATACGCTTTACAAGCTGTTCCTTGCTCATCTCAAGGCTGAAAAGTGCTATCGTACTGTTACTATGAAGTGCAACATACTCTGCAATATTTAAGACAAATGCCGTCTTTCCCATAGCCGGTCTTGCTGCTATAAGTATAAGGTCAGACTTCTGTAAACCTGCTGTTTTCGCATCAAGATCCCTGAAACCTGTCTCCAGTCCTGTTATGTTTCCTTTCTGTTTTGCTGCTTTTTCAATACTGTCAAGAGTTCTTAAAACAACATCCCTTATCGGCTCAAACTCACTTCCACCACGCTGCTGTATAACATCAAATACGCTTTTTTCCGTATCTTCCAAAATGTCCTCTAACGGCTGGCTGTCCATGTAACAATCTTTTGTGACCTGCTCGCTGACTCTTATAAGCCGTCTTAAAACTGCTTTCTCATGAACTATCTCCGCATAAAACTTTACATTTGCCGATGTCGGCACACTCGCCAAAAGTTCTCCGAGGTACTCAACACTGTAAAGTTCCGGTGTAACTTCCTTTTCACGAAGTTTGTTTTGCAATGTGACAAGGTCTGCACCGACCCCGTCTTTATACATTTCCACAAGTGCATCAAAAATAATGCCATACTGCTGCTGGTAAAACTCATCCGATGTCAGCAACTCGGAACATACCATTATGGCATCCGCATTTAACATCATGGCTCCGATAACGGCTCTCTCCGCTTCCACATTATGAGGTGGCAGTCTCTTTATAACTTCTTCTTCCAATTTTTTACCCCTTAAGCCTGTTTTACGACAACTTTAAGTTCTGCCGTTACTTTCTGGTGAAGCTTTATCTTTACATTGAAAGTTCCCGGACTCTTGATAGGTACATCAAGTTCCATCTTCTTTTTGTCGAGTTCGTAACCAAGCTGACTCTTTGCTGCTGCCGCAATTTCCTTTGTCGAAACAGAACCGAAGCTTCTTCCGCCCGAACCTGTCTTTATCGAAACTGTCACCTGTTTTTCTTCAAGTTCTTTTGCAAATTCTTTCGCTGCATCAAGCTTTTCTTTTGCTATTCTTTCCTCATTTTTCTTCTGAAGTTTAAGCTCATTTAAGTTGTTTGATGTTGCTTCAACACCGAGCTTTTTCTTTAATATAAAATTTCTTGCATAACCGTCATTTACCTTAACAATCTCGCCTTTTTTTCCAAGAGATTTTACATCTTCTAATAATATAACCTGCATTTTATCCTCTTTTCTGCACACTTATTTTGTGCATCCCAAGTTTGTGTCAAGTGTGCGCAGACACAAATCTTGTATGTGAAAAATGTATTTTTCACATTTTATATTTCTCCTTCCTCTATCATGCTATCTATTTCCTGTTTTATCATGTTTTTGGCTTCTTCAACCTCGACATTTTCAAGCTGTGCACCAGCCATATTTATATGACCACCGCCGCCAAGTCTTTCCATCATAACCTGCACATTCACTTCATCTATTGAGCGTGCACTTATGTAGACCTTTCCTCTGTATTTTGTGAGCACAAATGATGCCTTTACATTACTTATGTCAAGAAGCGAATTTGCTATCTTTGACGCAAATACCGTTGGCGACTCGATTCCCTCACTCTTGCTCTCAGCAATCGCAAATACACCCTCATAAAGCTCGGTATCCTGTATAGCTGCAGCTCTTATCTTATACTCGTCAATATCCTCCCTGAACGCTTTTCTGATACGGACGGCATCGGCACCGTTTCTTCTGAGATATGCCATTGCTTCAAAGGTCCTGACACCTGTCTTGTTGGAAAAATAATTTGTATCTATCATAATGCCTGCATACATTGCTTCAGCTTCGGCAGATTTTAATTTAAGACCACTGCCAATATATTGAGATATTTCTGCAACCATCTCACTCGCCGATGATGCATACGGCTCAATATAAAACAAAACCGCTTTGTCTATTGCATCCCCCGCCTGTCTGTGATGATCTATAACCACAACAGACTGTGCCTGCTCGATAAGTTCCGGACACTCCGTATAACTTGCCCTGTTTACATCCACGATGACAAGTACAGTATTTTCATCGACGAGTTCTTTCGCTTCATCGCCTGTAATTATCATATCTTCTTCATATTCTTTTGTATAAAATCTGTCTCTTATAGGCTTGACAGACTGGCTGACTTCATTTAATACAACATTTGCCTTTCTGTTAAGAGTCTTTGCTATACGGTATATTCCTATTGATGCTCCGAACGAATCAACATCACCTATAGAATGACCCATTACGACAACTCTTTCCTTGCCCTCTATCAGTTCTTTCAGAGCATGGGCTTTCACCCTTGCCTTAACCCTCGTATTTCTCTCTATCTGAACACTCTTTCCACCATAGAATTTTTCCTGGTCGATTGATTTAACAACTGCCTGGTCGCCGCCTCTGCCGAGTGCAAGGTCAATAGCTGCACGGGCAAGATCGTATCTTTCGACAAAGGTATCTCTGCCCACACCTATACCGATACTTATCGTTGCACTTGACTCATTTCCAAGATTTATATCTCTTATTTCCTCTAAGATAGCAAAACGGTTTGAACAGATTTCCGAAAGGTAACTCTGCTTAAACATAAATAAAAATTTATCCTTCTCGAGTTTTTTGGAAATTGCATCTATGCCCTGCATATATTTGTTTATTTTTCTGTCAATAAGAGCCATTATAAGCGACTGTCTTATCTCGTCAATACTGTCGATAAGTTCATCATAATTATCAATATACAAAAGACCGACAACAAGATTTTCAGCTTCACGCTTCTGTTCAAGCTCCATAATATCAGTTTCATCATACAAAAATACAGATATGAGCCTGCTGTTGTCCATAAGCTGATTTATATCCGTCTTTACGGTATCGCCCTCTCCTGCATTATCCGACTCAACAAGCTTCATGACAACACGATAATATTTATCTTCGGTTCTTACATGAACCACCTTGACCTCATCGGAATCCGGAAGACTGTCTAAAGTAATCTCCTCAAATATATTTGCTATATTTCTCCTTGCAGCTTTTTTATTTACAATGACTGATACAAACTCATCATTTCCCCAGAGCATATGACCGTCTTCACTCAATATGGCAAACGGAACAGTAAGTGTTTTCATCATACGCATCTGCATTTCACCGTAATTCGTAGCAAACTCGATGAGGTCTTTTTTAAGTTTTCTTCTGCCTGAAAAATTGATAAGCCCCGCTATCATAAGATATAAAATCGTATATCCGATACCTATCACACCACTTCTCACTGATACCGAAAAAAGCTGTATCGTCATCAGAATAAGTAATATGCCAAAAAACAGGGGCCATCTAAGATAAGTCTTAAGATTCCCCCTAAGCCTCATTCTATGTTTCATTCTATACATCAATCTCCATTCCTGTGCATAATCAATTATATGATAATGCACATACTACTGTTAGTCATAGTATAACATTAACAGTTATTTACCGTCAATCAATGTGGATTTAAGCTGTTTTTGCACTGTAACTGCTTCACACCCAAAGTACAGCCACAATAGCTTTAAGCTGCTATTTTTCCCATCTGCCCGAAGCACCACACGGAAGTACAAGACCATTTGATGACACCGGAAGTCCTATCTCCTCCGCCTCAACTTTACCGCCTATTTTTTTTACAAGTTCCGTATTTAACATATATGAAAGAACTGCCGGCTGAAGTCCTGTTGTATAAGAATTTATCAAAAAGAAAAGTGGATCATCCGACAAAATCTGCGTACAAAGCTGTATGAATGGATGTATCTTTTCCTCTATTTTCCAAATCTCACCTTTAGGTCCTCTGCCGTAAGATGGCGGATCCATGATAATCCCATCATACTTGTTGCCTCGTCTTATCTCTCTTTCCACAAACTTAACACAGTCATCCACAAGCCAGCGTATAGGTGCATCTGAAAGTCCCGATGCCGCCGCATTTTCTTTCGCCCATGTCACCATGCCTTTTGATGCATCAACATGTGTAACACTCGCTCCTGCCGATGCTGCCGCAAGTGTTGCACCGCCTGTATATGCAAAAAGATTTAAAACCTTTACCGGTCTTTTTGCATTTTTTATCTTCTCTCCAAACCAGTCCCAGTTTACCGCCTGCTCCGGAAAAAGTCCCGTATGTTTGAACTTAAACGGCTGGAGATTAAACACAAGTTTTCCATAATTTATCTGCCATGTATTTGGAAGATTGAAAAACTCCCATTCACCGCCACCTTTGTTGCTTCTGTGATAGTGTCCGTTCATCTTCTTCCAGCCTTTCACCTTTTTAGGTGTGTCCCAAATAACCTGCGGGTCGGGTCTTACAAGAATATAATCTCCCCATCTCTCAAGCTTTTCTCCACCTGATGTATCTATCACCTCATAATCTTTCCAATTATCTGCTATCCACATATATTTTCCTCCATTTCATAGTTATATGTACTCCTTTTAGTTTTGAAATTTCAGTTGTCTCCTCCTTTTTCTGAGCCGTATATTCTTCACATTCCTCTTCGTCAGGATATGGAAGACTGATTTCAAAGCAAAAATCAGAGCCCTTTCCCGGCTCACTCTGAACTTCAAGTTTTCCACCCATAAGATGAACAAAATCGTTGCATAAACTCCTATATGGTACTGTGTCAAATATTTCTTCTTAGTTTTTATTCAAAAATTATTCTTCTTATACCATCACTTTTTATTATAACATTTTAATGCACAAAAAAAAAGATATAGACACCGCAATGCCTATATCTTTGTAACAGTTCAGCCTTACATATCTTTTAAATTTGATTACCGGCAAGTCAGGCAGATATTCACAATCCGCTCTGCTGCCTGCTTAAAACAGGATTAGTGTGCAAGTATAACTTTCTTAGGACATTTAGCTGCACAAGCCCCACATCCCTTACACTTGCTCTGGTCTATATGTGCAATATTATTCTCTACATGAATCGCATCGAACTTACAAGTCTTTTCACAAAGACCACATCCGATACATCCTGTATCACATACTGCCATAACCTTAGGTCCCTTATCTTTATTTGAGCAGGCAACCGCCCATTTTGCATCATACGGTACAAGCTCGATAAGTCCGTTTGGACATTCCTCTGCACACTTGCCACACGCAACACATTTTTCTTTATCAACTACTGCAACACCATGTTCTACATGAATCGCATCAAATTTACAGGCTGCCACGCATGAACCAAATCCCATACATCCGAACGAACAAGCCTTATCTCCGCGTCCCGGTATTGCTGCTGCTCTCTTACAATCTGAAATTCCATAGTAGTTTGCCTTGATGCCTGCCTTGTCACAAGTTCCTGAACATTTAACATATGCAACCATCTTTACGCTGTCTCCTGCTGCAACACCCATGACATTTCCTATCTTTTCGGCAACTGCTGCACCACCTACAGGACACGCATTTACAGGTGCTTCACCTGCTGCGATAGCCTTTGCCAAAGCATCACATCCTGCATATCCACAACCACCACAGTTGTTTCCCGGAAGAAACTCTCTCACTTCGATTTCTTTCTCATCAACAGGAACTGCAAATGCTTTTGCCGCAAATCCTAAAAGGAGTCCTATAAGAAGACCTATCAAACCAACAACTACCGCTGCCATTATTACGCCTGTCATTTATACTCCCCCTTTCTATACAAGACCTGCAAAGCCGCAAAATGCTATTGCCATTAAGCTGGCTGTTACAAGTACGATTGGTGTTCCCTTGAAAGAATGTGGAATATCATTAAATTCGATTCTCTCACGGATACTAGCCAATATAACAATAGATACAAGGAAACCAAGTGCCGTAAAAAGACCTGTAACAACACTTTCTATAAAATTGCAGCCGTTTGTGATATTGTTAAGTGCCACACCTAAAACTGCACAGTTTGTTGTGATAAGAGGAAGATAAACACCGAGTGCCTCATAAAGAGGTGGCATAAACTTCTTTAATACCATTTCAACAAACTGAACAAGAGCCGCAATTATAAGGATAAATGCGATAGTTTCCAGATACGCAAGTCCCAAAGGAACAAGAATAAAATAATATATCGGATAAGTAATGGCAGATGCTATCGTGATAACGAATGTAACTGCCGCACCCATACCTGCTGCCGTTTCAACTTTCTTTGATACACCGAGGAAAGGACAGATACCGAGAAACTGACTAAGTACAACATTACTTACCAACATTGATGAAATCATAATCACAAATAAATTCACTTAAATCAATCCTCCTTTTTCTGAGCTTCGGCTGCTTTTGCGGCCGCCTCTTTTGCTGCTTTAGCCTTTGCTGCTGCTTCCTTAGCTGCCTGAGCTTTCGCTGCCTTTGCTGCAACTCTCTCAGCTTCAACAAGACCTTTGTTTGCTGCACAGCTTGAACCTATACAGCTTGCACAGTTACCGCCACAGGCGATATTTGTATCATTTGTCTCAACATTTGTTGCAGAAGGCATCTTGAGTTTATTCTGCAATGCCGTAAGGAATGAGAGCACAAGGAATGCTCCGGGTGCAAGTACGAAGAACGTAATATGATAATCCTCAGGAATGAACTGATGATTAAATATAGCACCACTTCCCAAAATTTCACGGCAGATACCGATACATGTAAGACCAAATGTGAAACCAAGTCCCATACCAAGTCCGTCAAATATTGATGGAAGTACAGGATTTTTAGAAGCATAAGCCTCTGCTCTACCAAGAATGATACAGTTTACAACGATAAGCGGAATATAAACACCTAATGCTTTGTTGAGTGACTGCATATATCCCTGTAATAAAAGCTGTATTATCGTTACGAATGAAGCAACGATTACGATGAATGCCGGAATACGAACCTTATCCGGAATAACTTTTCTAAGTAATGATATAAATGCATTGGAAAGTATAAGAACTGCCGTTGTCGTAAGTCCCATGCCAAGTCCGTTTATGGCTGAAGATGTAACGGCAAGAGTAGGACACATACCAAGCATCATTACAAAAGTCGGATTTTCGGTAATAATACCGTTTTTTAATCTCTCTGTACAAGAACTCATGTCTTTACCCCCTTACTTTCCAGTCTGAGCTGCGACAAATTTCAGAGCTACATTGACAGCTCTTGTCACGGCTTTACTTGTAATGGTAGCACCTGAAATAGCATTAACTGTGCCGTTGTCTGCACTTCCGCTGCCATCCTTTACAACTGATAATGTTTTGTCTGATTTCATTCCTACATACTGGCTGTTCCAAGTCTCTTTTGTCGAATTCTGACCAAGACCAGGTGTCTCGTTGCTCGCATCAAGAATCTGAATGCCAACAACCTCGCCCTCATTTGTGATACCAAGTGCGATTGTTACTGCTCCGCCGTAACCTTTTCCGCTTACTTTAAGAACATAACCTGTCTGTGAACCGTCTTTAGAAGCTGTTCTTGCCTCGATAAGTTCTTCGCTTGTATATGAGAATGTATCATCATCGATCTTACCTGCTGCAACATCCTTTTGGAATGATTCAACAGCTTTTGTAAGGGTGTCATCTGCTTTAAACTCTGCATCCTTATAAACAGCAGCATACGCTTCATTTGTAGCTTTCTCGTCTGCGGCTGCTATAGGTCCTTTTGTAATTGTATAAACTCCACCGAGCAAAACACCTGCTATAATTGTTATAACAAAAAGCATAATCGCATCATGCATAAGCGTTGATTTGTTTTCATTATTTGCCATCTTTAATTCCCTCCTTTCCAAATGGAACAGGAATAGTCACCTTTTCAATCAATGGAACTAACAGGTTACAGATAATGATGGCGTAAGAAACACCCTCTGCTGATGCTCCGAAAATACGGAATATTCCCGTAAGAACACCGAGAAGTACACCGAATACAATCTGTCCCTTTGGTGTGATAGGACTTGTAACATAGTCTGTTGCCATGAAAAATGCACCGAGCATAAGACCACCGCCACAGATTTCAGCAGCGAGATATGTAAGGTCAAATCCGCGTCCGCCAAATATAAGTGCAAATATTGCAAATATTCCGATATAGCATACCGGAATTCTCCATGTGATAACTTTCTTTATAAGAAGATAAGTTGCACCAATAAGAAGTGCAAGTGCTGAAGTCTCACCTATAGTTCCTCCGATAGTACCGAGGAACATCTTGAGAACACTTGTGGCAACCTGTGTCTTGCCGTCACCTGATGCAAGAAGATCGGCAACCGCTGTAGCCTTGTCTCCGTTTTTGATGATTGCAAGCGGTGTAGCTCCCGTAACACCATCATATGTAAATGAAGTCATCTTTCCGGCAAATGAAATCATAAGGAAACATCTTGCTCCGAGTGCCGGGTTCATAAAGTTCTGACCGAGTCCTCCGAAAAGCTGTTTTACGATGATTATCGCAAATACACTGCCGAGGATAGCCATCCATACCGGGAATGTTGATGACAGGTTGAGAGCCAAAAGCAATCCCGTAAGTGCCGCACTTCCGTCACTTACCGTAACCGGAAGCTTCATAGCCTTCTGCCAGATGTACTCAGTAAGTACAGCCGTAGCAACACAGGCTACAATAAGTATCGCTGCCTTTAAGCCGAAGTTAAATATACCAACGGCAGTAGCAGGCATAAGTGCGAGAAAAACATCCCACATGATACTCTTCGTAGAAGATTTGTCACGAACATGTGGCGATGATGAAATATTTAATAAATTACTCACCTTTTATCCCTCCTATTTCTTTCTTCTCTGAGCTGCCACATACTGACGAGCCTGCTTGAATGTCTGTGTAAGAGGACGCTTCGCCGGACATACATATGTGCAGCTTCCGCACTCATAACACTCCATGCCGTTCAGTTTTACAAATGTATCATAGTCATTGTGCATAGCAGCCTGTGCCATCTTCTGAGGTACAAGGTTGCCCGGACAGGCCTGAACACATCGTCCACATCTGATACAAGCTGTCGGCTCATTCTCTGCAACTTCATCTCTTGTAAGTGCCAAAATAGAAGAAGATGTCTTTGTAACAGGAACATTGAGATCAAACATTGCAAATCCCATCATAGGACCACCTGATATAATCTTTGCCGGTTCCTGCTTAAATCCTTCACCCTCTGCCACAAGGTCTGCATGATTGCATCCTATACGCACATTTACATTGATAGGTGTTTTAAATGCATCTCCCGTAAGTGTCATGACTCTCGTGATAAGAGGTGTCTGTTTACAGACAGCTCTGTAAATAGCGATAACAGTAGATATATTATCAACGATACATCCCGCATCAGCCGGAAGTTTTGCAGAATAAATCTTTCTGCCGGTGATAGCTGAGATAAGAGTACGCTCACCACCCTGTGGATACTTTGTCTTTAAAGGCATAACCTCTATACGGCTTTCTCCCTGGGCTGCCTGCTTCATCTTCTCGATGGCATCAGGCTTGTTATCCTCGATTCCGATAACTCCCTTTGCTTTGTCAAAAAGTTTGAGTATTACCTTAAGTCCTCCGATAATCTCCTCCGGACATTCAAGCATCTGTCTGTAGTCAGATGTAAGATAAGGCTCACACTCAGCACCGTTTACAAGAATATAATCAATCTTGTCAGGCTCTTTTGGTGTAAGTTTTACATTTGTCGGAAAACCTGCACCACCCATACCTACAATACCAGCTTCCTTTACAATGTTGCGAATTTCATCGTTTGACAGCTTGGTATAATCTCGATCTTCACCAAGCCCCTCAATACCGGTGTATTCTCCATCATTTTCAATAATCACGCAAGTTGCCTTAGAGCCGTTTAAGAGCATCCTCGGTTCAACTGCCTTTACAGTTCCAGAAACTGAGCTGCAGATATTTGCTGAAATAAATCCGCTAGCTTCACCAATTTTTTGTCCAACGAGCACTTTATCACCTTTTTCAACAACAGGTGTTGCCGGTGCACCGATATGCTGTGACATAGGAAAAACCATATCACCCTTAGGCATAACAGTCTTTATAGGCAGGTCTTTGGACAATTCCTTTCCCTCGTAAGGATGAACACCCCCACGAAATGTTGCTTCACTCATTCTGGTTCCCCTTTCTTTATAATTTTTTATATTTTTTGCCCCATATCACCAAATAATATATGTATGAAACATATGCATATTCAATGATTTTCATATGTACATTCACCCTATTGTTCCCTATGACAAAAAATATAATATCCCGACTTTTATTGTACCATTTTACCGAGAATTGTCAATCTGAATGATGAAAAGCTAAGCATAATCGCCAAAAACATTTTAGCAACTGTCAAAAATATATCAATAGACACAGGCAGACCATCAACTTGCCATAAAAGTAATTATTACAAATGTAACCAACACCATCTAAAATACGATATGATTAGTGAACGGCTAAATACAGTAGGAAAGAAGGTGAAAATTTGGAAGACGAAAAAATCGTTCAGTTGTATTTTAATCGTGATGAGAATGCAATTAAATATACAGCAGATAAGTATAGCTCAAAACTCTGTAATATTTCTTATAAAATAATCAGAGATACATGTACGGTGCAGGAGTGTGAAAATGATACATATATGGAAACTTGGAAACGAATACCACCGAGCAATCCAAAGGATTATTTTTTTGCTTTTCTTGCCCGGATTATTCGTACTATCTCCATTGACAGATACAGGAAAGAAACCAGCCTTAAAAGAAATTGCAATATTGTTGAACTGTCTAAAGAGCTTGATAACTGTATTCCTGCAATTGATAGTGTTGAAAGTGAAATTGAAGCAAAACTTCTAGGTGAAATGGTTAGTCGTTTTTTATATACATTATCAGATGAAAAACAGATAATGTTTGTGCGTAGATACTTTTATATGGAGAGTATAGCTGAAATTGCAAAACATTTGTCAATTACCGAAAGCAAAGTGAAAACTTCACTGTTCCGAGTACGCGGCAAGCTTAAAATCTATCTTGAAAAGGAGGAATTTCTATGAATATGGACAAATTATATTGTATTGGTTATATTGATGACGAACTCATTGAAAAAGCTGATAAGTATATTTCAAAAAAAAAGAAGTGTACTTTTAAAAAATTGACTGCTCTGGCAGCAAGTTTTATAACAATATTTCTTATCTTTGCAGCTCTTATTTCATTTAAGAACAAAAATACCATAACAGCATATGCATATGTAACAAATGAAAAAATCACTTCAACCGCAGCAGTAATAAAAACCGGAACCATTAGTGACAGTGGTGAAATGAAAGGCCATCAGCTTATTTTTTATATTTTAGGAGAAAATATAGAAAAAATCAGATTTTCCTGCAAAAATCAGCAGCTTGATTTCAAAGACTGGACAGAAAAAAGAAACGAATATGCAAATGCACAGAATTTTGAAATTTCGTATGGTAATAATAAAAAAGAATACAAATACCTTACAATTTCATGGATACCAAATAAAACTATTAGTGAATTAAGTGATAATGAAAATGCAAAAATCAAAAATCTTGCAAAAGAATTGAAAGAAGATATAATTGTCATGGAGGTTACTTTTAAAAATGGAAATACAGCAACAAAAGCTATATCAATTTCACTATCTGATAATGGAAAATTTTTAGCTTCATTTAGTGATTACAAAATCAAAAAAACAGATAAATTTGTCAGGCGTTCAAATGATAAACCTCTCAATAGTACTTATATTGATAAAAATGAAAATACAAACAAAATATCTTCAATAAAAAATGAAAGGAAATCAGTATATAAATTATCAAAAAAACAAATTAAAAAAGCTGAAATTGCCGCAATCAGATACTATTCAAAAACCATCTTTACAGTAAATTACATTAAATTTGATAAAAAAGGCAGTGCAAAACTGCATGGTAAAAAATATCAATTTATCGTAAATGTGAGCAAAGAAGGTATTATACAGAACCCGGACAGAATGATAATTTTGAAAAAAAATCGCAAAGGCATATGGAAAGTTACAAATGAAGGTTATTAGCGAAAAGTCAAGATGAACTCCCCTGATAGTGTAAAAACAGGCATAAGTAACATTGCGTATATGATGTTCTGCTTATGCCTGTTTTTATTATTTACTAAGCTGCTAACGGGATTTGAACCCGTGACCTCCGCCTTACCAAGGCGACGCTCTACCTCCTGAGCCATAGCAGCAATCACAAACAACATTATATATTATTTTGTATTGTATTTCAAGTATTTTTTCTCATATTTTAAATTTTCCGTAACAGTTCAGCCATAAAAAATAATTGACAATACTTGGGCTTGCTCATTGTATTGTTGATTATCTTTTTATGTTAGAATAGCCTTTTATTTCTTAAATTCATAAACCTATAAACAATTTGTCAATTTTTGCAATGCTTCTGTTCTTAATTTTCTATGTATTCTTTCTTTATAAGTAATAATAGAATAATCTAAGCTGCTTATACCATAAACTGGAAGTTATAGTTTTCCTTACTTCTATAAATCTTCATCTTCTTTATCTTTTTTTCGTTTACTGCTACGTGAACTATCTATTCCTGCTCCAACGGCTACACCGATAGCAATTCCCAAAGGAAGATTATCTAAGACAGTTCCAAATGCAACACCTAAACATAAACCAATTGCCATATACATAATGACACCTCCATAAATCCCGATTTGTGCCAATTCATCCCATGAACCTAAAAGTTCAGAAAGTTCTTAACACTTTGCTCTAAAAACTAAGTTCCTCGTGCACTTTATGTTTGCACATATACATATTCTTGTCTGCTGCCGCAATGACATCCTCCAGATATTTTCTTTCACCGATTGCATACCCGACAGATGCGGAAACCGGAAAATTACAGCCTTCTGCCGCCTTTCCTATCGCCGACTCCCATCTTTTTAAAATTTCCTGCACTATCTCCACTGTTCCATCGTTTATTATCATAACAAACTCATCGCCGCCATAACGAAAAGCCTCATCCTCTTTTCTAGCTGAACTGCGAATGGCTTCTGCCACTTTTATGATAAGCCTGTCTCCTGCAATATGACCGAAATTGTCATTTACATATTTTAGCCGGTTTACATCCCAATAAATAACCGCTATATTTTGTGAATCATATACTTTTTCATCCAAAAGTGCAAGCAGCCTGTTTTTATTATATAAACCGGTCATTTCATCCATACTTGCCTTAAGTTCCATCTGAACAGCCTTTTTCTGCGAATTTCTTATAACCTTATTAACACTGTTTGAAACATAAGCAAAAGCAACCGCAAGAAAACAACGCGGCAGGACAAAATATAGACCAATAGTAAAGAAAGGATTCGGATTTACCTGAGTCATCAGAAACTTTCCGTCCTTTTCAAGATGTCCTATCGAAGTAGCCGTAAGAAGTGTCATGTTTGCATCACAAACACCATAAAAATAGCCCGCATAAGTAATGAGAATTATGCTGAAAATAGTAAGTACAAATGTAAATACCGATATTCTCTTTGATGTGTACATTCCCGCTATAACAAGCGGTATCATAATAATGATAATCATATGATAAGTCAGTGAAATACTTGCTGCATTAAACACACATATAATTGCAAATATACTTAAATACTTTGTTTTTGGATTATCCAACCCTAGTACCAGCAAAGATACTATATGTATCAACAGAAAAAAACAAGCGATAATATAACCTGTAAAAAAAATCTTTTTATCTACAATAAAAATACCTGTCGCATTTAAAATTTCTTCAAATGTATATATAATCATGCAAAATAACACAAAACGAAATGTGTAAATGTTTTGTGCCACATCTTTTTCATCACTTATAGGACTTTTCCCAAATATCTGACATAAAATGTCTTTACATCTGTCCATTACTGCTCCTTATATTAATATAATACAATCATCTGACACTGCAGCAAAAATAACTTTGCTCCAACTGATGTCACATAAAACTATTACAATAGTACTAAATCAACATACATAACTTTTCTAATTACAATGAAGTTGCTATAACTATAATAAAAACTGCCGCTATAAAAACAAGACTGAGTATGGCTGCCATACGACGCCTTTTTTCAAATCCCATTGATGGTGTATAATCCTTTTTACTAAGCAGTTTCTTAGCCTTGTCCGCCTCCCAGTCATCAACAAATATCTCAAACTCTACCTCTGTATTTCCTGCCATCACACTAAAGTTTTCTTTCTGTCTGCACGAAGCATTTATGCCGTTTTGTGATAGTTTATTCACGACAGAGTCTGCCTCAACCGAATTTGATGCTATGTAAATATTTTTCATAATAATCCCTCCTTTACTCCCTAATGTACTTCCATGTCTTTAAAGCAATTATGCTTTACCCAAATTATGTTAGGAAACTCCACCGTTTCCAGCCGATAGGAGTATAATATTTTCCGTTTAATAATATATCCGGATTTCTATATTATTTTTATTTTACTGCATAATGATATAATTAGCAATTTTTATTTTATCCAATCTTACCTTTTATCCTTTGCAATGCGTTGTCTATTGATTTAGGCGATTTCTCCATATCTGCCGCAATCTCTTGATATGTCATGCCTTCAAGATACCTTTTTAAAACTTCCCTTTCCATTTTACTAAGCTTATCAAACATCTTATTCTGCATATCAATGGCATTTTCCCTGTCTATCATGATTGCTTCAGGGTTTGCTATGTTATCACTTCCCGATGATATTACCGTTCTGTCACCTGCCAGCTCGTCCGCATCGCTAAATTCGTCAGAATATATTGATACATATGAATTTAACGGCTGATTTTTTAGTCTGTTGGATTTTTTTATTGCTGAATAGAGCTGTCTTGATATGCAAAGGTCGGCAAAGGTCCTAAACGCTGCATCCTTTCCAACCTGATAATCCCTGACAGCCTTAAAAAGACCTATCATCCCCTCCTGAATAAGGTCATCCTTATCTCCGTCTATAAGAAACAATTTTCTTGTTTTCTGGCGTACAAGCGGCTTATATTTCTCCAAAAGATACTCCATCGCAGCATTTTCCCTCTTTTGTGCTAAATTTATTATGTCATTTTCAGACATTTTTTCAAACTCCATCATTTCCCCCATTTCTTAAATAATTTATTTGATTTCACCCTTTTTTAGCCATTCTTTGTCTTACTATTTCATATGAAAGCACACCCATAGCTACTGATGCGTTGAGCGAATCAATGTCTCCGAACATAGGTATTGTTGCAACAAAATCACAATTTTCTTTCACAAGGCGGCTCACACCCTCACCCTCATTTCCTATCACGACACCCATCGGACCTGTAAGGTCAAGCGAGTACATGCTGTCACCACCCATGTCACCGCATACAAACCACATTCCCTGTTTTTTTAGTTCATCCATTGTCTTTACAAGATTTGTAACTTTTGCGACCGGTGTATAATTTATCGCACCTGCCGATGCCTTTGCAACCGTAGCCGTAAGTCCTACTGCTCTCCTTTTTGGAATTATAACTCCGTGTGCCCCAACCTGATTTGCTGTTCTTATTATAGAACCGAGATTATGCGGATCTTCGATATTATCAAGCAAAATAAGGAATGGCTGCTCATTCTTTTCCTTTGCTCTTTCAAGCATTTCCTCCACCGTTCCATATTCATATGCCGCTGCATAAGCTATAACACCTTGATGTTTTCCTGTCTCAGACATTTGGTCAAGTCGTTCTTTCTTCACGAAATTAACTATACAGTCTGTCTTTTTTGCCTCTCTCAAAATAGTGCGTACCGGTCCGTCCTGACAGCCGTCAAGCACAAACAGCTTGTCTATTGTTTTTCCTGCTCTAAATGCTTCTAAAACTGCATTTCTGCCCTCTATTGTCAATTCTTCGTATCTCATATTTTCCTCGCTTTCTATTTTTATATTTCTATCAAATTAATTAAGACAATGTATATGGAAGTAACTCCGTTTTTGTAAGCCCTTCTTTTACAAGTTCCATTGCCCTGTCCATCTCATGTGACAGATACAGATACCCTATAAGTGCTTCAAACCCGGTTGCTATCCTGTAATCTGTTATTGATGCATTTTTAGCTGATGTAGCCGATTTTGCGTTTCTTCCATGTTTGAATATCGCCATTTCTTCATCTGTCAGACTGTCTAATATAGCATTAACTACTTTCGCCTGTGACTCCGCTTTTACGATATTACTTGTCATTCTGTGAAAATTTTTCACCTTGCCATTTCCAAGATCAAGCACTATCGTTCTTATTATTAAATCATAAACGCCATCGCCAATATAGGCAAGCCCCAAAGCCGAATACTGCGATGGTTTAAGTTTTCCTTTTCCAAAAGTGTCCTGCACACTCTGTAGAAAGTTCTTTTCAGTCTTATTATCTTCTTTATTGTTTCTTTCCTGTTTATTTTTTTCTTCGTGTGTCAACTCAGTTATATTTTCTTTTTCCATACATATCCTTTCCATCTTTTAAACTTAACTTTTTATATATTCTTTTTAACTGTTTTAATTGTTTCACTTTGTTGATTTTTGCAATCTCCTTTTTAAGCATTTTAGCTATTTTATGTCCTTGATTTTTATAATCTCTTTTTTACTTTAACTGTTATATGTCCTTTTCTAATTTGTAATTATAGTTTTTATTTATCTCTTATCAAAACGATAAATTTTTTATTTTTAAATATAACACAAAAGACCCCAATGATCTATCATTGAGGTCTATATAGAGGCGACTAACGGATTTGAACCGATGATCAGGGAGTTGCAGTCCCATGCCTTACCACTTGGCTAAGTCGCCATAACAAAAAAGTGACTCCAACGGGAATTGAACCCGTGTTACCGCCGTGAAAGGGCGATGTCTTAACCGCTTGACCATGGAGCCATATCTCAGTCACTGTTTCGTGCTTTTATTTCTCTTGCGTGACCGAGATTTATAATATCATAACGCAATATCTTTTGCAAGTGTTTTTTTGAATTTTTTTTATTTTTTTCAAAAAAAATTATTTTTGTGTATTTTCCGCCTTTTTTCCGAAGTGTACTATTCTTCTATTTCACGTTCGTCATTGGCAACTCTTTCAATATGCATTGCCAGATATCCTGTCTCTACTTCTTCCAGCTTTACTCCCAGACTCGTACCTACCCGGTCGCAGATGACTTGTGCCATCCCAAAAGATTCCGGGAATTTCACTTCCATATAGTCGTTCATATTCACCTTCAGCTTCTCACCGCTCAAGGCTCTTGCCACCATATAACGGATATGATTCATCAGACGGTTGTAAGATAATGATGCAATATCGATCGGTTTTCCGATCGCTTCTTCTACCATACTGATGCATTCCCTGACAGATCTTGCCATCTGCATTGCCTGTGATACTTTCTCATCTTCTATTGCCGAATGGATATGAAGTGCCACATATCCGATCTCGTCGTCTTCTATATCGATCTGAAACTGCTTTTTCAAAAGAGGCCGGATACTTTCCGCCACCTTGAATTCCATATGAAATAACACACGGATGTCTTCTGTGAGCGGATTACTGATCTGCTCATGATTCTGAATACGTTTTACTGCAAATGCAATATGGTCTGCAAGTGGGAATAGTACCATACGGTCAATCTTCCCAAATACCTTTTCAGCCTCGTTGAGCACAGCATTCGTCAGTTCCAGAAATTCCGGTGCGATAGACTTTACGATTTCTTTTGCCCCGCCCCGCTCTTTATATTTTTGGAGAGAATATAAACGGTCTTCTGGCCTTACTTCGATTCTTTCTGCAACTTTTCTGCCGAATCCTACTCCCTTTCCCATGATCAGGACTTCTTTATGATCGTCCTGATGGATGGCTATTACGGTATTATGATTTAAAACTTTCTCTATCCTGTACATCATATCCCCACTTGTATCTCCACATTACATTCTTTTACGCTTCGTAGATATCAATTGCGAAAAGCTCATCTCCTGCCTTGATCTCTCCTTCATTCAGAAGGCGGATCTTCTGGTTATCTTCAAGCTCTGTACAGAGAACCGGTGATGCTACCGATGGTGCATTTGCTTTCAGGTAATCCAGATCCAGCTTCAGCATCGGATCACCCTTCTTCACCGTCTGTCCGTTCTCAACGAAGCATTCGAATCCTTTTCCGTCCAGTTTTACGGTATCAATACCGACATGGATCAGAAGGCTCACTCCGGACTCTGTCATGAATCCGATTGCATGCTTGGTATCGAATACGAAGCATACTTCTCCATCTTCCGGTGCTTTTACGATCGCATCTTCCGGTGTTACAACAGCACCGTCACCCATCATACGTCCGGCAAATGCTTCGTCCGGCGTTGTGGAAAGGTCTGCCGCAACTCCTGTGATCGGACTTGAGATCACGATTGTATCTACAATTTTCTTTTCTTCTGCTTTGGTTTCTATTTTATCATCTTCTGATATGTTCTGACCAGTACTTTCTGCATCTTTCTGAGGCTCATACAGCTCTTTTGGCGCATGTTCCAGATAGTCTTCCAGGTTCGCCTTAATAACCGTCACACCCGGTCCGTAAATGATCTGTACACCCTGTCCGCGATGGACCACGCCGGATGCACCTGTTGCTTTCAAAATTCCGTCATTTACCAGATCTGCATTGCTTACCGTACAACGAAGTCTTGTCGCACAGCAGTCTACGTCTTCGATATTCGCAGAGCCTCCAAGTCCTCTTGTAATTTCCGCACTAAGCGAATCTTCGGAAGTTCCTTCTGTACCTGCTTCTGTATTTCCTGCTTTTTTGGCATTGACATCTGCTTTTGTATAAAGTTTTGTCTCTGCATCATCATCTTCACGACCCGGTGTCTTAAGATCTAACTTCTTGATCAGGAATGAGAAGATAAAGTAATACAGGAAGAAATAGATAATTCCTACCGGAATGATTCTGATCCAGCTTGTCTTCGCATTTCCCTGAAGGATACCGAATAACAGAAGATCTAAGAATCCGCCGGAGAATGTCAGTCCTACTGCAATATTCAGGATATGTGCAATCATGTATGCACTACCTGCAAGTACAACCTGTACTGCGAACAGAACCGGTGCCACGAACAGGAACGAGAACTCCAGAGGCTCTGTGATACCTGTTAACATACATGTCAGTGCTGCGGAAAGAAGCAGTCCGCCTGCCGCTTTTTTCTTTTCTGGTTTTGCCGTACGGTACATAGCAAGTGCCGCTCCCGGAAGTCCAAAGATCATGAAGATGAACTCACCGGAGAAATATCTTGTCGCATCCGCGCTGAAATGTGTAATATTGGCAGAATAGGCAAGCTGTGCGAAGAAGATATTCTGACCACCCTGGATCAGTTTTCCGCCAACTTCCATTGTTCCGCCGACAGCAGTCTGCCAGAACGGAAGGTAGAACACATGATGCAGTCCGAACGGGATCAGCGCACGTTTTACAATACCGAAGATCAGTGTTCCGAAATATCCGGTTCCTGTTACCAGACCGCCCAGTGCATAGATACCGTTCTGCACAACCGGCCATACGAAATACATTGCGATTCCGACGAACATATAAGTAATTGTTGAAATGATCGGTACGAATCTTGAACCGCCAAAGAATGATAATGCATTTGGCAGTACAATCTTGTGGAAACGGTTATGAAGTGCCGCAACTCCAAGTCCTACAATAATACCGCCGAACACACCCATCTGCAGTGTATTAATTCCACACACAGAAGCGATCGTTCCTTCAAGGACATTCTTGGAAATGGTTCCGTCAGCTGCGATCTTCCCGCTGATTTCCAGCATACTGTTAATGGAAATATGCATAACAAAGTATGCGATCAATGCTGATAATGCTGCAACTTCTTTTTCCTTCTTTGCCATTCCGATGGCTACACCAACGGCAAAAATCAGTGGAAGGTTATCGAAGATCGCACTTCCAACCTTGTTCATAATGATCAGAAGAGAATTAAGTAATGTTCCACTTCCCAGGATCTTCTGCAATCCATAGGTAGCGATGGTTGTTTCATTTGTGAAGGAACTG
>ERZ838399.335-NODE-335-length-60109-cov-4.159673_pt1 | contig 60109 bp, 48 predicted proteins | sample MGYA00519683_ERZ838399 | MGnify/ENA primary metagenome ERZ838399 (study PRJEB31850, sample SAMEA3708833) | human gut metagenome | biome: human gut; feature: human-associated habitat; material: faeces | place: China | collected 2014 ...
CTGCCTTTGCCATCGGCACATCATATTCATCAATCAGCAGAATCACCTGTTTTCCATAGTATATCTGCATCATACGCATTAATATCCTAAGCGAAATCTGCACATCCGTTTTATTTCCCTGACGACGCTTCAGTCTGACAAAAATTTCTTTATATGATTCATCAATTTCAGTACATTTTTCTAAATATGCATGTTCTACATATAGCTGTGAAATAATTGATTGCAATAATCCATATGCATCTTTAAAGGATTCCCCACCTGCATCTTTAAAACTAAGAAAAATCACAGGTCATTGATTCATCCACAATTCACACAGTTTCTGATCTTCAGCAATCTTCAAACCTTCAAACAAATCTCTACTATCTCTGCGAATATCAAAGAAAGAAGCCAGCATACTCATGACAAATGTCTTTCCAAATCTGTGAGGTCTTGTAAAAAGTGTAATCTCCGCAGGTTCTGTCTTCACCAAAGCACGAATCAGTTCTGTCTTATCCACATAGTAATAATCATTTTTCCTGATCTTCTCAAATTCAGAAATACTAATCGGGATATTATATCGAATCACTTTTCCACCTCCATGCCAAATCTATTTTTATTATAAAGCAACTCCCGGCTTTCCACAACGGAAAACCGGGAATTCTTGTTTCTATACTATTTTTACTCAAAACGATTCATATATCCAGGATATTCTGCATGTCCTGACTCTAAAGTATTTCCTTCCACCGTAATCTTAATCTTCTCACAACCATATGCATCTAAAAATGTATTTACAACACTTCCAATTGTATAATACTCGCCAGTTGTTCCCATACTGCAAACATATGCGCCAAATGCTTCATTGAAATCTATCTCCAGACTTTCCACACCATCTACGGTCTGTTTATCACACTTTAATACTTGAACATCTGATGCTAATACAGATTTCTCAATTAATACTTTCACAATATTCTCTGGTGTCAGTTCATCAATCTTTACACTATCAGATACAAATGCAGTTGCATCATCATTGCTAGTATAAATAGTAATTTCTGCTGATTTATCTTCCTGTACTGTTTGATCTTCTTTTTTGTCAGAATCATCTTCCATCTGATCAGCCTCACTCTGTTCATCTTGTTTTTCATTCTTCTGGTTATCATTATCTGATTTCTGTTGCTCATTTTTCTGGTTATCAGACTGCGATGCATCTGTACTTGAAGAATTGCTACAAGCTGAAACTGACAATAAAACTCCTGTTAATAAAACAATAAGCATTTTCCTTTTCATTACGTTATCTTTCCTTTCTAACCATGGATTCCGCCCATGGTGTATATACTAATAATAAATCATTCCCACGAATTTTGGTACATATTTCTACATCTCTTTGCAAACTTTTAGATTTTGATATTCCATTTTTTATTTTTTCCCACAAACTTTTCTTGAACATAATGTCATCAAATGTTATCGCCTGCATATTTTGTTGCATAGATTGTCGGTTCATATACCCCACACATAATCGAGGTAGTTTTTTAAATACTTCTTCAATAGTTCCGTCTTTTTTTATAAATAAACCTGCATTTTTGATTGTTCCATTAGAAAAATACATTTTCCCACCAACTGCTCCCACATTTTTTCTCATAGTGTTGGAAACAAATGTTTCAATATAATTATCTGACACTTTTATTATATAGGAAGACAAAACTAATATATATTCATTTTTCGTTTTTTCAATCCCGTAATTTAACATCTCCATATTATTACATTCCTTTGTCCATGGTAGAGTATTGATTGAGATTCCATCAAATTCGATATCCCCTTTGTAGTTTCCATCTACAACATCGAACTCTACCCTATCTCTTCCATAATCATCAGCAATTTTTATCAATGTATCTTTAGGGATCATATTTTTTGTCTCTTTGACTATCACAACAGACACTCTTGGCTTTTCTTTTATTGCATATTTTACCCGATAGAATCCTGGATATTCTGTCATCTGTACTTCTGCACTTTCTTCACAACGTTTCAAATGATCCTCAATGACTTTCTTGCCAGCATCGAATGCATACCTTTTGCTTTCAGGATTTTCTGCTGTAGATTGCTCGTGCATTCTCCAATGATATAATACTTTAGGAATTCTAACAATATTATCCGCTCGCTCTGTACATCGAAATATCATATCATAATCTTGAGCCCCGTTATATTCACCTCTAAATCCGCCAATCTCCTTCATTAAAGATGCCTTGGCTATAAAAAAATGACAAATATAGTTATTAGATCTTAGCATATCTAAATTATACTCCGGTTTAAAATTCGGTTGAAAATGTTTTTCTCCAGACATGGTTATTTTATCTTCATTTGTATAAATAACATCTGCATTTTTGTCATTGATAGTTTTTGCCACTTCAAACAATGCGTCCGCAGCAAGCATATCATCATGATCCAAAAGCCCAATATAATCTCCTTTTGCAATACTTAAAGCTTTATTGGTATTTTGTGCTATTCCCAGATTTTCAGGCACATTTACAACTTGAATTCTTATATCCATTTCTATATATTGGTTTAAAATTCGGGCAACGTCTTCATTCTCCGGATTTGCATTTGCAATACACAATTGCCATTTTTGATAAGTTTGATTTCGAACTGAATCAAGCATTTCCCGCAAATAAGGGATTGGTGTATTATATACTGGAACTAAAATGCTAAATAGAGGCATATATGGAAATTCTTTATTTCGCTGTTCCTTCAGTTCCTCCTCACTAACTTTATTCTTTTCATACCACACAGCGTAATTTTTATCCTTTATCTGACCTTGTCCTGTTAAAGTAGCAATTCCACCACGTATTCCATATCTTTTATAAAACTGAATTCCCTTTTTTATAATTCCTTTTTTCATTTTTTCACCTATGCAAAACAAGGGCAGAATTACTTCTGCCCTCTTCCTTATTCAAATAATTTATAAAGCCATCTCATAAATAATATTATATATGCTGCAAAACATAATGTCACAATAAATGTTTCTAAATCGAATCGATGTGTTAATGACCTAATAACACCAACACCTTCTATGGTTTGACCATCATAGATAAGTGTTGCATTCTCATTGGAACCTGGTGTGTAAAATACTCGAATACTTCCTGTCGGACATTCCTGCACTGACATCTCCAACATATACTTTTTATCTTTAGTTGCATCAATTCTATCAAATTTAATTTTAAAAAATTTACCATTTCGCACTTTCTTTAAATCTGTTTTCCCTTGTGCAACTACTTCTTTTGAATCCTTTTCTATTATTTTATACGCCATTACCACCTGGCTCTTATCCAAAACTCCATCTGCCGCAACTTTCAACGAAATACCATCCATATGATTCTCTTTACATACAAATGATTGTTCTAACTTTTTCCCTTGTTCTAAGGTAATTGATTGGAATGCACTTGTATCACAAGATGTATCATAAATAGATACTGCTTTATCAATAATTGCATATACACCTGCCAGACAAAGAATAATCAAACCAATCACAATAACTTTTATTTTTGATTTCATCTTTTTAACTCCTATCCTATGAAGCACTGTATATCTCAGCAATGTTCTTTGATTCACCAAACATCTTCACTACACCTTTATCCAGCCACACTACTTTATTGCACAGTTCTTCTACCTGCTGAATGCTATGTGAAACAAATAATAATGTTGTGCCCGCATCCAACATACGTTTTATACGGTTTTGACATTTTTCCTGGAATCTAAAATCACCTACTGATAAAACTTCATCTACGATTAAAATATCTGGCGTACCAATTGTTGCAATTGAAAATCCTAGTCTTGAAACCATTCCTGAAGAAAAATTCTTAACAGGTACATTCATAAAATCATGAAGCTCTGAAAATTCAACGATATCATCGTAATACTGCTCCATCATTTGTCTTGAATATCCAAGCAATGCTCCATTCAAAAAAACATTCTCTTCTGCAGTAAGATTCATGTCAAATCCTGCACCCAATTCAATTAGCGGCGCAACAGTTCCATTCACAGATACGCTTCCTTTTGTTGGTTTTAGCACTCCGGCTATAACTTTTAACATTGTACTTTTTCCGCTACCATTTAAGCCAATTAATCCTAATGCATCTCCACGATTAATACTAAAGCTTACATCTTTCAAAGCCCAAAATTCTCCATACGATAATTGTCGCTTTATCGTTTTAATAACATATTCTTTAAAATTATCTACTCTTTCTGATGCAAGACTAAAACGCATCGATACATGATCAACACGAATCACTTCTTGATTCTCCATACTTTCTCTCCTTATATATACAATATAAAGTCATCTTGGTTTTTGTAAAACACATATAGTCCAAATACCAGCATGATCGAACATTCAACAATGGCAATTATCATTGATGCAATACTTGGTAATGAATTATATATCATAACATTTCTAAACATTTGCAATATGTTCGTTATAGGATTCAATTTTACAATCGGTGTTAACCATGCCGGTAAAATTGACATTGGATAAATAACTGGTGTTAAATACATAAGTGCTGTCACAAACACAGAATATAAATGCATAATATCTCTGAATTTCACAGTAATCGCTGATAATATTAATCCTACTCCCAATGAAAATAACACAATAAATATCAGTGGAATAGGTACTAAAAGTACTGTATAATGCAATTCTACTCTCATTGCAAGCATCACTAAAATCAAAGCTGTAAATGATGCCAACAAGTTAATTGTACTTGAAAATACTCGAGATAATACAAACAAATATTTCGGTACATATATTTTTTTCAACAATGGTCCATTGTCCATAATTGCTGACATAGATGCCGTTGTGGCTTCTGAATAAAAATTAAATATCAATTGTCCGCTTAATAAATAAACCGGGAAATATTCCACATCAAATTTAAACAAATTAGAAAACACTACTGACAAAATAATCATCATAAACAGTGGATTTAACAATGTCCATAATACTCCTAACACTGATTTTCTGTATTTTGTTTTTATATCACGTGCAATAAGTTCTCCCAGCAATGGACGAAACTTCTTAAAATTCTGTATATATATTGACACTTTCTTTCCTCCACTTTTTCTTAATATGGTCAAACAATCTTTTTTAGTATATCATTATTCCTCTCATTTAACAAGTTCTCAATTTAATTAACACGATACATACTTAAAATATTATTTTCAATATTCTCCCATTTTCGCTCTTGCGCCGTTTTTTGACCGTTTTCGTATAATACTTCTTGTAATACTCGATTCTCCTGCAGCTCTTGTAATAACAGTTTTGCTTTTTCTATATTCCCAGCATCATATAATAAACAATTTTCTCTATCTTTTAAATATTCAACATTTCCACCATTCGGCACAGCAATAACGTATCCACCTGTAGCCATCATTTCAAGGGGGGGATAAGAAAAGCTTTCTAATAAGCTCGTTTTTAAAAGCACATCACATTGGGTATATATCTCTGGAACTTTTTCATATGGAATCTTGTGCAGAAATCGTTCTACTTTATACCATGATTTAGGCTCTGCATTATAAGACATATACCATACTTCATATTGATTTCGGTCTAATTCATTTGTTATTTCAAAAGCCTCGTCCACATTTTTATAATCTACCGCACAATCCCCTTCAATAAGTATCCTGATTTTCCCTGTCAGCTCTCTTTTATGACATGCAAATCGTTCCGTCTCCAGACCATTCGGAGCATAGTTCGATTCATGTCCATACTGCTCTTTTAACCACTGCTGACACCATTTTGAAATAGTTAAAAAATTCATATCTTTCCCTGGCATATAGGATTGATTTGCTCTTATTCTTAACGGATCTCCTTCGGTATAAAATCCTGTTTCCCAATTTTGCACAAGATACATCTTGATTTCTGCTCCAATACATTGCTCTACAATATCTACCGTTGTCCACATCGTAGCTATCATATATCTTATTTTCCCACGTATCTCCGTATCTTCCAAATTAATTACTGGAATTTTATATCCTTCAAATTCGCACCACTTCTGTTCTCCACTTAATAAAAATAATCCAACATCTTTTCCTTCTTTTTGTAACATAGTGGCATGTTTCAGTGCTACTTTTATTCCACCACTGATTTCCAACCCCGGCAATACAAATATATAGTTATCATTCAATTCATTCCCCATGATTCTTGTCAAATAGCTGCCGCTACGAACAGTTGAAGAATGTGTAATACAATATTGATATGCTTGTTCTCCCAATTTTTTTCGATATAACGAATCTATAATCAAACGCTCTAACTCTACTTTCCATTCGTCATTATCTTTACATAAAACTCCTGTCTCGCCATTCTTGATACAATCATGAAATGCTCCAATATCACTAGCTATTGTCACAACCTTTACCAGTGCAGCTTCCGTCCATTTATTTTCCGACTTTGCTTTATTAAAAATTGTATCTTCCAATGGTGCAAGATTAATATCCATCTCTGCTAATATCTCAGGAAGTTTTTTCCAGTCTCCAAATGGATATTTTTTTATTCTTTCTTTCCATGAATTTAACTCTACCGGCAAATCCAGTTCTCCTGCCAAGTATAACTCAACATTTTCATACTTTTTCAAGACTTCTATAAGAACCGGTTTTATCATTTCAAAATCTGCATTATGAGTAATACTTCCACTAAAATAACCTATTTTTACTTTTGTATTATCTTTTTTAATCTTAACAATTGCTTCTTTTGATAATTGAATCATTTTTTCAGAAGCGACATTACGATTAATATATACCTTCGGAATATATTTTCTCAACTCTTCTGCCAGACAATCTGTCGATGTAATTGCAAAATCACACTTTCTAAGCAACTTCTGCATATTCATAACATTATTATCATATGCCTTTTTATCTTCTTCTGGCATTGCCATCACATATTTTATCTGATCTGTATATTGAGTATCTATTACCAGATCATCTATATCATAAATGATTGTTTTATTTAACTGTTTTGCCAAATCGACAAATGTGCCTATTGTCTCTGTCATTGGGCATCTAAAAAATACAAATGCCCGATAATATCTGATTTGATCAATATCTAATTGTGTAAAATATACCTCGTCTGTGGAATAATTGTATGCTTCCAATTGTTCTCTCTGATGCTTTACGCGATAACGCCATGGATGTGGCAAATCTTCTCCGCAGCCACTTATAAATAATATGTCCTTGTATTTTTTTTCAATTTTCCGTCTTAATCTTTTTTGATTTTCAAGATAACTCTTTGTTTTTTTTGCACAGCCTTGTATTCCTTCTTCTTTCACTGCCTTTATTGCTTTTTTTACCAATTGTGTTGTTCCCATTTTTCCACCTATATCTTACCAAGTTTTTTCAATAATGGATGATAATAATTATCTTCTCGTTCAATTCTGTCTTTCCATCGCTCAAAAAGTAAATCATCATTGTTCCAAAAATCTTTGATACTTTTATCTCCAGTATACTTCATAACCGCAAAACAATTCCATACATTCCAGTAATGTTTCTCTAGACATTTCAAACATATATCTATATCAGCACAATCACCTAAATCAGTTTGAAATCCTCCTGCTCCATCTAATTTTTCTTTTGCTATCATCATACACACACTTGTCAATAGCGTGGTATTCCGTACATGTCGCATGTTTGCCTCGTATCCTTGTTCTCTCCACTCTAAACCTTCATTCATAATATGAATTCCTTCTTCTTTGTCAAGAATTCCCCCTCCAAACACAACCTGTTCCTCACTATTTTTTATGCTCACACCTACTACACCTACATCCTGACGGCTTGCATACATTAATAACTCTTCTATCCATTCTTTCCTTTCAGGAATACACTCACAATTCATGTACACTTCGTATTGTCCAGTCATACTTTTTCTTGCATTTTCAAACCATTCATACCGATTCTTATAATCATTTTTTCTCAAAGTTATAATTTGTATCTGCTCTTCATCATAATCAAAACTCGTCTCTGCTGTTGTAATAATTTCCAAAGGTCTATAACTTGTTTTTTTCAAAAGTTCTTTGATATATACTTGATAATCTATTTTTTCTTCTGTCCACAAACACAAACTGACTACTGGTGTTTGCGGAACTTCATATTCTATTCTATATATGGTTTCATATGGCAAATTACATTTTACAGTTCCTTTTTCTCCGCTTCTTTTTAATTGATCCGATATGGCTTTGATAGCTGCATCTACTGCATATTGTTTTACTGAGAGATTCTGAGCAACAGATCCTGCATGGACTCTCCAATAATACAATATCTTAGGAATATGGACGATTTTCTCTGCTTTTTCAGTCAATCGCAACACCATATCATAATCTTGACTTCCTTCATATTCTCGTCGATAAAATTCAGTCATATTATCTAGCAACTGTTTCTTAAAAACAACAAAATGACAAATGTAATTATGAGACCTTAATTCATCCTTTCCAAATCCAGACTTACACACAATATCAATTGAATCTTCTATTTTTTTTTCAAACTTCATTTCATCTGTGTATATAAAGTCTGCACTATTCTGTATCTCTTTCATGCATTCATATAATGCTGATTCATGCAAGATATCATCATGATCTAAAAGTCCCAAATATGTTCCTGTTGCCATCTGTATTGCTTTATTTGTATTGCCTACAATACCTTCATTTTCTTCTAATTTTTTATAGATAATCCGATTATCTGCCTCCATATATTTCATACATATCTCTCTCACATATTCATGATCCAAGTCGCTTCCATCTGCTAGGCACAACTCCCAATTTGAATACGTTTGCTTTTCCACAGAATCTATCAACTGTATTAAAAAATCTTTAGGTGTATTATAAAGAGGTGTAATAATACTAATCTTCTCTTCACATTCAAACTTAAACTCTTTCTGTTGCTTTCTTTCCTCTTCGTTTATTAAATGATAGTCACGTATAATCTTTAGTTCTTTTTTTAATGTTGCTTCCTTATTCACATAATTTTGTATTGCATTTATCAAACCTTCATGTTTTATCTTACCAAATATTTTTTTTGATTTATTCTGCACTGTTTTTCTTCCCCTTTAACGTATATTAGCAGTATCTTCTGATACTGCTAATATACCTCAACTACACTTTACATTTCAATCTTTTTTGCTCTAATTATATTTTCATTTTTACAAATAACTCTACATATTCTAATATCAGTTTTTTTCAAATATTTAGGAAGTAAAAACCAAAATCCAGTAGCACCATATTTTTTGTCTTGGTATGCAGCAGCTACATCTTCTCGTCGCTCTTTGTTAGTCGAAAATGTTATATGTTGATCATCTGTCATGATAAATTCTAAATAAATATCCGTAAACTTACTATCTACATCTTTTAAAAATCCCCATCCTTTAATCATGTCATTATCACAGTGCTCCTCAATATTTACCACCACATCTTCGTTTTCTATAACATTAATAAAATTATCACATTGTGACGCTACTAATAATTTAGGCGATTCTCTTACCCACTCAATATCTTTTTTTATAATTCTAGCAGGGGTTCCTCCTATCATAACATTTGCCGGAAAATCTGCTGTAACTATTGCCCCCGCAGCAACAATACACCCTTCATTTAAATGAACGTTCTTCATAATCATACTTTTTGCTCCAAGCCAGCAGTGATTTTTTATCACGATCTCTTTCGCACGATTCGTTACTTTATAAGATTTTTTGTCGATGATTCCATGCATATCTGTTCCCCAAACTTCAACTTCATCTGATATCATACAATCTTCTCCAATCTCCAATCGACTACCATCTTCTGCAAAACGAATAATAGCTTGACCAATTGTAGTTCCTTTTCCAATCTCAACATAAATGTTAGAACCCCCTATAAAAATATCAAGTTCTTTTGTTATCGCTACATCTTCCCCTATTCTTACACAATTATTATCACCCCGAATAGTAAGATTTAACGTGTGTGTTAATTTTTTTGATTTAATACACACATTATTATCATTACCTTCTATATCAATTATAATATGTTTTGTTATTTTATCCATCACCACAATATTTTTATTGTTATCTCTCAACTCATCCATTGTATATTCTCCACTTATACTATTATTTAATTAAATAGTATTTTAAATACTTCTGATTCTACATCATTTGTCATATATTCTTTTATAACTCTTTCATGTGCGTCATGCGCTATCTGCTTTCTTAAATTTTCATTTTTAACAAGCTGTTGCAATTTGTTTGTCCATTCTTCTGAATTTTTACACAAAAATCCATCCACACCATCTTTTATTACAGTTGCTAATTCATTATTCCAACTCGCAATTGTTGGAACGTTCACTAAAGCAGCTTCCATCCACTTATTTTCAGATTTGCATTCATGAAACATCATATTTTCTAAAGGCATTAAATTAATATCCGCTTTAGCTATAAGTTGTGGTAAGTCTTGCCAGGCAACAAACTTAAATGTCTCAATCTGATCTTTTACCTCATTAAATTCTGCTGGTAATTCAATTTGCCCGCCTATTAACAAATGTACATTGACATTTTTTCTCATGATATCAAGTAATTCTTCTTTGATACTTTCAAAATCATCATTATGAGTCTTTGTTCCGCTAAAATACCCTAATGTAATATAATCTTTTTCAACCTTATCTACTGTCAATGAAGCAATTGTCATCTCCATACTTGCTACATTTCGATTAATAACCACCATTTTTCCGGGGAACTGTTCTTCTATCACTTTCTTTAAACTTAAAGTAGACACAATATATCCATCACAAAGGGTCATACAGCTTTTAATCAATTTTGTATAATTTTCGTAATTTCTATATTCTTTTCCTTTCAAAAAACCGATATCTTTAATATCCTCATAATTAAAAATATAATCATCAATATCATAAAATATGTTTTTGTTCAGTTTCTGTACTTTCTTTTTTAATCTCTTCAGTTTATCAAAATCCGAAATTCTATAAGCAACTACACTATTGTATTGCTTCAAATTACATTTTTTAACATCTTTTATTGATACACAATCTGATGAAATTCCTTTTCGTATCAATTGCTCTCTCAAATGATCAATTCGATATCTTGATGAAAATGTAACTTCCTGAACCACAAAAAGTATTTTTTGAGTATTTATTTTTTTATTACAGCACTCTTTAATAACTTGATTTCTCGTTATTGTCTCATACACAGACGTTGCTGAAATCTTTGGGATAATAATTCCTTTCTCATATTTTTTCACTCGTTCAGCTGGTGCCCCGATGTCAAAACACATAACAGGCATTCCCATCTTCATAATTTCTTCTGTTGTATATGAAAATGTTTCCGGCCATATTGATGGTATCAAAAATGCGTCTATATCGTTTTCTAAAGTCAACCTAGGGATTGATCCTCTTGTATATGCTCCTGTCTGACTAAATACCGGACTATTAATATCAACACATGAAGTTCCAATCAATTTTATCCGTATATCTAAATTTTCTTTTTCAATTCGATCTACTAGTTGCGCAACAATATCTCCACCTTTGTGCTTTGTCAAAACTCCTAAAAGTCCTATATTCAAGGTCTTCGTAGTCTTATTTTTCTTTTCTATCCGTGGCATGTATCCTATTTGATGCGGAATCACTACAATATTCTCTAACATGCCAAATGTTTTTTCAGCAATTTCTTTAGTGCTATTAGAAAATACAACAACCTCATCACAAGATCTTAAAAATGTTTTCCATTCCTCTCTCCATTGTTCCATGGAACCATAATCTAACGCCTGTAATGATTTATTATTTTTCAAGCACTGATTACAAGTCTCACACGATGGCAACTCACAGTATTTATCTTCATTATTAAGTAAATTAATTGTAGGACAAACTGCAAAGAAATCATGGAATAACATTTTTACAGGAATGTTATTCTTTTTAGCTGTTTCTTTTATATTTTTTAATTGCTCATACAATACTGGATAAGTTACTAATTCATTAATCCAAATTTCATCGATACACAAATATTCCAATATCCTTGGTAAATTTTTTGTATCATTATATTGCATCTTTAATTCATCATTTTTCCAATAATAACTAATTTTAAATAAATCTTTCAGATAATCATAACGAATAATAATAAATTCCTTACCTTCAGCCAGGCATTGCTTCTTCTTATTTTCTAAATATTTAGTTGCCCCTCCTCCAAGTGAATGGTCAAACGCAAGAATAGTTTTTTCTGTTTTATATTTACGTAATAATTCAAACTCTACACTCTGTCTTATATCCTTATTAGGATCCTGTGCACAAAATTTCGCAACATCACTGCTATAAGCCGGATGTTTCTGCAATAATTTTTTCTCATGTTCTTTTAAATATCTTTTTTTATCTTCACTTTTGAAACTTCCACCATGATTATGAAAAACAAAAAGATTCTCTACATGAACATTTTTATATCCTTTTTCTATTGCACGTTGACACCAGTCATTCTCTTCTCCATAACCTTTTCCAAACGTTTTTGCATCAAAATTACCAATTTCCTGAAGAACTTCCCTATTGATTCCCATGCAAAAACCAACTCCGGTTGGCAACTCTTCATATCTTGGCTGTATCTTTTTGAATTCACTGTCAATCTGTTCTACAGTTAAATTCAAAAATAATTTATTATCATAACCAAATTTAGGAAAACTACAAATTGTACCACAAGTCGTATAAGGTGTCGTCGATGCTATCTCTTTATTTTCAAATATTGGGAGCATTAATCTTTCAAGCCATTGACTTGGAAGTTCTACATCCGTATTCACAAGTGCAACATGGTTTTGACTAATAGCAAATCCTCTGTTGACCGTCTGAACAAATCCTAAATTTTCTTCATTATTCAATAGTATTACATTATCATTTTCTTTGGCATATGCTTCCAGATACTCTTCAACGCGAGTATCTGGACTTTTATCATTAATCAAAATCAATCTGTAATTCATATCTGTTAACTTTATAGATGTCAACAACTTTTCTAAATACTGATAACCATTGTATACAGGTACAATAATATCAACACTCTGTGCATAATACTCTTTTGGAAATTCAAATGTATAAGAATTTTTACTATTCATTTCCGTTACAATGTCAACCACTTTTTCCGTTGAATCAATTTCTACAACTCGGCCTTCTCTCTCTTTATTGACTTCGCCATCACTAATCACTTTTCCAAGGCGTAACCTATATTTTTTACTTTCACATGAAAATACTAACCAAACATTATATTCCTTAATATTTTCAACAATCGCTTGAGCATAAAAACCACTTTGTTTTGCATTATCAATTTTTAAATTTTGATACACATCATTTCTTGTAACTCCATATTTTCCCTTTATCAAAAAACTGGACTTAGTTTTATCCTCAATCAAAAAATGTACATTCTTAAATCTGTATTTTGTCGAGCACATCCAACCTCTTATTGTTAAAATGTTGCCTGATTGTCGACATTCATCTACAATATAATAAATTCCCATTTTTTTTTGCTGTATTCTAGAAAACATAACCTTACAAATAATTAGATATATATCTAATTATCTTCCTCCTTTTTGATTCTATATAAGCCAATACCTCTTAATTAAAATATAAATTATATAAACATACAATGTCAGCCCCATAACTTTTAATATCAAATTCTGTTTTTTTGATTCCATAAAAGTAGAAGGTGGAATAGGCAGAAAAAACAATGAACAAATAGGAAGATAATATCTTCCCTGTAATCCTCCAATATAAGGAATTTGATATAATGCTTCTTTTATTTCATAAGTTTCTTCTGCAAATTCACTTCCGTACAATGTTACCATGATTGTATGATTTGTTAATGCAATTGTAATAAATAAACACAATATAATTGCTGTTCCTTCAATAATTAAAGCATCTTTTAATTTTATATGTTTTTCATCATTTGCATTATAAACAGTTGCAAACATAATAACAATTAAAAAAACAATTATTGCGACGCCTAAACATATCGGCGTATCCAACCAACCCAAATTTCCTACTGTAGAAACAAACAAAAACTCCCCCCATGTTCTTCCAGTAGCATATAACAAATAAATTGCTCGTTTCCATTCTATTACAAATCCATATATTATTTGAACAAACCATACTTTTCTAAATATGTATACTCCTACAAACACAAGTAAAATCGCACCTATACTTATTGGCACCATTACACTTTTTATAATTTGAGCATTAATTTTACAAAATCCAAGATTGATATGTATTTTCTCTAATGGCAAAATAAAAATTAAAATTATAAACAATATATATGGAATCTTTATATAAGTTATTATTCCCCAAATCAATATTATTCCTATAATATCTCTCAATTCTATATATGTTTTTTCATATTTCAAATATAACATATAAGAAATAAACAAATAGCATAACGGGATTAATACAGCATCATAATTTATACTGGCTGCCTGTTGTAAAGCCATTGGAAAGATCATAAACCATGCCATCATATTCTTTTTAATTGGCATAATCTGCAATGCTTTATAACAAATATATGAATAAAACAAAAGCGCAAATAATTCTCCTAATTGCAATACCCAAAAAGCCGGTAATCCGAATATAATTCCTATATAAATACCTATTGTTGCAGGAAGATGCTTTATAACTGCCACCGTTATTTTCTTAGGTAGCATTTCCTTCCTTGAATATATCGGCTTTTCTGTTAATACATTTTTCTGTTCTTCTATATTAATTTTTTTATCGTAATTATATGCTATATCTTCTGTTTCAAGTTCTATACTTTTCATTATGTTAGAAGCAAATTTCTCTAGCCCTACTGAATTTCCAATCATATTTAAATGAGAATATTCATCAGGAGTTTGCCCTGTCGGAACTAATATAGACATAATCAATCCTAATATCAATATAAAAATTGCTACTCTTTTTTCTTGTCCCACTACCTTATTTTTACTATTCATTTTAAAATTCCATTCTTTTATTAGTACGTCCTTTTGATTTAGTCTGCTGTTTTTCAACTCCAATTTCTTCCATTGCCTCTGCAATACTATCCTGAGTCGATGTATCTCCATTTTCGTCAATAGCAATAACTGAAGTTTCTATCGCATCTTCGCTATTCTCATTTTCAATAGCACTTTGCATTTCTATATGTTTACTTTTTTGTTCTTCACATACTTCCCCCACACTAAAATATGCATTTATTTCTAAATCTTTGGCAGAAAAATAGCAACTTTGACCATCGTAAAATGCATATACTCCACTTATATGATAAGTTCCTCGCTCAAAATTATTTTGGAACAAATAAACATTGTCTATATTCTTTATCTGACTAAGTTTTATTTGCTCGCCATTTTCGTTTTCAACTAGTAACTCCAATTGTTTTATATTATTGTCTTCTAATGCAACAATAATATTTTGTTGTTCTCCAACTGCTTGTTCTGCTTGATTTATATATATTTTTTTTAATTTTAAAGTATTCTCTTTTCCATGAGTTGATGATAAATTGGACTTTGATTCATCATTCTCTAAATTGTTCGCTGTATCTTCATTTTCTACTGTATTTTCACTTTCTACTGTGTTTGCACTCTCAACTATATCTTCATTTTCTACTGTATTTTCACTTTCTATTGTGCTTTCACCGGTTTGTTGCTCAAATCTATTTTCCTCTAAAACATTGCTATCTTCTGAGTTAGTTCCCGTCGCATACACATTTTCTATTGAAAAGGACGTTATTAAAATTGTGCAAATCATAAATAATGATACTATCCGAAATAGCTTTTTCATATTATACTCCTTTTATTTCTTTAGCTTTACATTATAATTACATGAATAATCATCTGTTATTTTTGTTACTTTCTTCAAACAATGCTACCTCTTGCGCTAATTTTTTCACTTGATTTGACATTCTGGATACAGCTATTGTCAACACAAAAATAATTACTAACGAAAAACAAAAACCCAGAAAAAATAACATATTGATAGGATTTGCTACCCCAGCCTTAACAGCTAACCATGTTATTGCTTGCGGAAAACAGTCCAATACTACTATTGCGATTCCAACACCTAGCCACGTTAAAGCATATCTTAATTCCAATTCTTTTTCACGAATCATATTTACAATTACACAAAGAGCTAAAATTATAATAACACCTACTACTATCTGGACTCGAATATTCATAATTAATCCTCCCTTTAATTTCTTATTCGTTCAATCAATATTGCCAATGTCACCTTTATCATATAATATATAGATTTTTTAGGTGATATCGAAGATACACCACCTTGTCTTTCCAACATAACTACTGGGATTTCCTCAATCTTCATATTTTTTCTTAAAACAGCTACTATACTTTCCGGTTCTGGATAATCTCTTGGATAGTCTTCTGAAAAGATTTCCATAACATTACGTCCTATCATTCTTAACCCTGATGTTGGATCTGTAATTTTTTTTCCTGTCAACACTTTTATTAATTTTGAAAAGAACTGAATTCCCATTCTTCTTGTTATCGATGACTGAAACCCCTTTTTTTCAATAAATCTTGACCCAATAACCATATCCACTTGATGTTCTATCAAGTAATCAGCCATTGTATTCAAAAACTCTGGATCATGCTGTCCATCTCCATCAACCTGTACCGCGACATCATATCCATTTTCATAAGCATATTTATATCCTGTTTGAACCGCACCACCAATTCCTAAATTAATTGGTAAATTTACTATATTAAACTCTTTTTCTTCGCATATTTTTCTGGTATTATCAGTCGAACAATCATTAATAATTACATAATCAAAACCTTGCGCACTTTTTTGTATTGCGTTTACAGTTCTTTCTATATTTTCTTCTTCATTATATGCCGGTATAATAATTATCTTCTTCACACTATTTCTCCTCACATATTTTTTCCACATTATGTGCCACAATGTCCCATGTAAAATTATCTCTGATTCTTTGATATGTAAGTTCTATTCCTCGCTTACGTTTATCCGGATTGTTAATAATATCCATTAACGAATCGTATAATAATTCCTCTTGATTATTTAATATCACACATCCGTATTCATCATTTATTAATAACTCTTTTGCTCCACCTCTTGCTGTTGTAAGAATATAACATCCACAAGCTGCTGCCTCTAATATAGAAGTCGAAAAGCCTTCCGAAAAAGAAGGCAGACAAAAAATATCTGATTCTGATAACAATGTTACTATCTGTTCAAAATCAATTCTGCCAACTGGAATAATATGCGAATTTTTTCTTAAATCAATTTCATCCTGCATATCCCCATCACCCGCAATAAATAAATAGATGTCTTCTCGTTCTTTATTTATTTTATCCATTACATTTAAAAGGCTCGGCAATCCTTTTTCTTTCAAAAGACGACCTGTAAATGTAATAACTGTCGCATTTTCCAAAATATTATATTTCTCTCTATACATTTTTTTCATATTTGCTTGTATATTTTTCACTTCTTCAAGATCTATTGAATTATACAGAACCCCCTTTGCTTTGATGTGAAAATGTGATAACCATTCATTACACGCACCAGAAACACCATAATAATTTTCACAAAAAATTTGATCAACTTTAGTTAAAAAATGTTCAAAAACTGCTCCAATACAATCCCAAAATTTATTATGCACTGATAAATGGCTTGTACCATGATCAAGTGTAATGCATTTTGCTTTTATCTTTTTTGCCAATATCATTCCATATAATGAATGTGGATAAAATCGTGTATTCACAATTACCATGTCAAACTCCTGTTTCTTTAGAGTCCTGTTAATCTTCCAAAATCTTGTATTCATTTTCAATACCGGATATCTACCAGCTAATAAATTCCAGCAAGGAACTCGATAAACAGGAATTTCATCTACCTGTTCATATTCCGACAATTTATATACATTTGAAGTTACAACAACAACCTCATTTCCATCTTCAATTAATTTTCGGGCTAAATTATATGTATATCGCTCAACTCCTCCTAAATGAGGAAAATATTGAGCTGCAAATATACAGTACCTTTTTTTTGTTTTACTATTCACCTTATTGTTCCTTTAATTCCTTTCCATCTTTCCTTAAACATATTATAAAAATCAAAAATGTAACTATTAGAAAAACCATCATACTTGTAGAATAAGCAAAGGCTGCACCTAACACTCCCCATTTATCAACCATCTTGCCGATCACAATTTCTATATATAGCCATGACAAAACATACGAAAACAATAAAAGATATTGTCTTCGAATTACAATCAACGCATTATCAAAAACATATGAAAATGTACATAAACACCCACCAGTTATCATAATTAGTAATTCCATTCGGTATTTTGACAAATCCAAGCCATATAAAATTGAAAGAATTGGTATTCCAAGCCATGCACTTCCCACTAATACAATAATTGAAATTCCTAGAAGGCATATAAATATCATACTCACTATTTTTAAAAACCCCTTCTTTCGTCCTGCATTCCATTCAATTGCCATCTTGGTCAATAGTGGTCTAAAAACAATATATATTAATGTTAAAACTGAAGCCGGCATAAATAATATATTAAATACTGTTTGCATCCCGCTTTCCATTCTTCCTTGCTCTATTACATAATCGATTCTAATTTTAGGTATATTTATAATCGCAGTCATTAAAAAAGAGTTTACAAATATAGGAAATCCCTCTTTAACCAAACTCCACACCCATCGTTCATTTTTTGTCCATTTTTCTTTTATGTCAAATGCTTTAACTTTCAGTGAATACCTAACATTGAACACGATAAAGCTACATATATAACTAATCAACAATATCAAACATGAGATCAACAAATTTCTTAATATCATTAAACTTGCAGAAAAAAGTATTATAGCAAGAAATATTCTATATGTAATAGCTTTTCCCACCAAATCTAATCTTTCTTTTTGTTGAAAATACCCCTCATATACATCGGCCAAAGACTCTACAAGTCTAATTAAGCAAATAATAAAAATAACAATTGTTTTATATATATCATAATGCTTACTCAGCAAATATCCCACACTACACACAATCATTACAATTAACGTAAATATTCGGAATATCAAATATTGTCCAAACTTAAACTTTTCTGTAACATCAGTAGCCTGGTACATTCGGATTTGATAAGTACCAATTGTCGCCATAATCTGACTGATTGACCACCCAATACTAAATATATCCGCCTCATCACTTTGTAACATTCTTGTTACTACCATTAATGTTATTACTGACAACAATGAATTAAATAAACTTCCCATTATATTCCATATGAACACTTCATTTTGATTGGGTTTACAATTAATATCTCTCATATATCTTTATTTTCTCCCACTTTGTTCAAATAAAAACATTGTAGTTCATTTGCAATGTTTTCAATATCATACCCTGCTTTTACAATATTAGATTTAGAATTTTCCCTTTGAAAACCTGATATTGTTTTTATTATCTCATCAGCCCACTTCGACGCACCCTTTTTCATGCTTTGTTACTACAGCTTCATCAGGAATATATTCAGAAAAAAAACACGGAAGTCCTGCTGCTTGTGCCTCTATTCCTACAATTCCAAGACCTTCATAAAATGACGGAAATAAAAATACATCAAACAGATTCATAAGATCTGGTATATCATTTCGGACTCCTAAAAACATTACTTGTTTCTCTAAACATTTCTCTGAAACATATTTTTTAATCGATTCTTCTTCAATTCCTCGACCTGCTAACATTAAAATTGATTTTTTATCTTTTATATATATTTCTTCAAATACGTCGATAACAAATTTATGATTTTTTTCCGGCGAAAATCTACCAACATGTCCTATTATCAACTTGTTCTCAAGTCCATATTTTTTCTTTAATTTTTCATGTCGTTCCAAAGTATATTTATATTTTTCACTGTCAATTGCGTTATTAACAACTTCAAATCGTTCCGAATTAATTATCTTATTTCCAAACCGATCAATTCCAGCTTGCTTTGAACACGCAAAAAAATAATTCGCAATATATCGAACTCTATAGGAAAAAATATTAAAGATAAAATTTTCTAATTTTCGATTTGATTTTGTTGCATGACTATGAGCGATTGTATAAGCACCTCTTTTTTTCGCTGCTTTTAAATATGCCGGTGCCAAACTGCCAATATGCCCATGAACAACCTTATATGGATATTTTTCAAAAAATTTTCTAAATTCTTCGCATAATCTAAAATAATTATATCCTTTAAAAGCAGTCATGCGATAAATATTTCCACCTAGTTGTAGTATTTCATCATCATAGTCTCCTTTTTCAGAAGAAAATACCATAAAATCGAACTGAACTTTCGAGCGATCAATATTTCGATATATATTCATTATAATTGTTTCTGCACCCGCACGATCCATTTTACCAATAACTTGAAGTACTCTAAGCATTATTCTCTCTATCCCTCTCCTACTTATAAATATCACCAAAATCAATAATATATGGAGCATGATTCACTCTTTGATCTATTGGAGGTAATTTCATATAGTCTCCATATGTCCGTTTTAAATGTTCATCAACATTATCCATAACCTCAATTGTCATATTTTCAAATTCGACTTTCTTCAACGGAAACATTTTCCTAACTGTAGAACGATATTTTAATGAACTCCCATCACCAAAGGAAGTTACTACATCGGTATCTATCATATTATATTTCGTACATTGCTTTACAAACAATCTGTAAATAAATCTAGGTGATAAATGCATTATTTTTGCAATATAATGTACACACCAACAAATTCCTGCTGCCATATAATATTTAATTCCCGTATAAGGAATAATCGGATGTGCAGAGCCACATAAATATATTAATCTATCCAAAAAAAGTGTTATCATTTGTTGTTTCCTTGCCTGTTTTTTTTCAGGCGCAATGCAGTCAAACGGAAAAATATCTATAAATATGCACTGATCACATTCCAATTTATCACTGAGATATGAAATAAATTTTGTATCTTTTCTTTGAAATTTCGTTACACAACAAGCATATTTTTTTTCAATTTCAGGTGTCATAATTTGATATTTATCACCCATTTCTTTTTCAGCAACTTGAATAAAAATATCGTAATCTTTTCTCAACATTCCAACATCAATATCATCATCCCACGGAATAAATCCCTTATGTCTGACAGCTCCGAGTGCTGTTCCAAAAACCGCAAAATATTCTAAATTATACTTTTCACATATTTTCTGTAAATCACTTAGCATTTCCAATTGAAGCGTATGAAGCTTTTGAAGGATCTCTGGTTCATATTCTTTATTTCTCTTTATGTTTTTCATTTTATTTTTCTCCCGAAATCATTATATACTTTACAATTTTCATTTAAGTATACCATAATGTACTCAATCGGTAAAGTTAGCCTATATACATTCTATTATACTTTTAGTATTTTTATTTTTTAATAATAAATTCAAAAAACAAGAACAGACCATCCATTTAAGACAGCTTGTTCTTGCCTTTCCCGCACTTCTAAAAACTATTCACAATTTTCATAAGATTAAATCCATATCCTGCACTTGCAGCCCAGCCTTTTCCTGCTGGATTTTCTTTTATTCCGAGCCACTCTACATAAGGTGCTGTATTTCGTGTTACATATTTAAATCTTTCGTCTACTATTTGCGTTGCTTTCAAAGGTTCTGCAGATGCATATGCCTTTAAATGCTGAACCTGAGCTTTAATTCCAGTTCGCACATCTCTAAAACTGTTACCTTTTACCCCATTACCTGTTGCACCTAATCCGCCAAAGTTAAACTGATTAATTTCTACATCTCCACCGTATTGAAGATATCCTGTTTCTAACATTATCTGTGCATACAAAATTTCTGGTCTAACATTTTCGAATACTGCTTCATCATATATTATTTCACAAAAAGTGACAATATCTGGCGCCCCACCTATTACTCCTAATTCTCCTACTCCATTTAAGGCATTGCTTGGATATAATTTCCCACTAGTCATATAATGAGCAACCATCTTTTCTACAACTGTAACTCTGTCTTGTCCCACTGTACTATTCCCCATAATTGACGTTACACCAGTGTAACTAAGAGCACCATTCGGGATTTTCTTTAAAGATTTATTGAAATAATACCATTGATTTTCTATTTTCTGATATCCGGTAAGCATAGCACCATTAGAATCCATATAATACCATTGATTATTTACATTCACCCAGCCTGTTCTCATTATTCCAGTTGACGAGTCTAAATAATACCAAGTATTCCCAAGTAACAACCAACCTTTTTTCGGACTTCCGTCTATAATATAATACCAATCTTCATTTTCCAGGTTCCAACCTGACTGAACATTTTTACATACTCCATCTGCTCCAAAATCATATTTTTGTCCATCAATTGTTCTTACTCCTGTAACCATAGTTCCTGATTGTTCAAAATAATAGCGTACATTACCAAAAGACTTCCAACCTGTCTTCATTTTTCCGTCATTTTCAAACCAATACCATGTATTGTTTAATAATAACCAGCCCGTTTTCATGACTCCTGAACCTTCAAAGTAATACCAGCTATCATTTATATTCTGCCACCCCGTTACCATTTGTTCCTTATCATTAAAACAGTATGTAGCACCTCCTATTTGTTTAAATCCTTTCGCATATGTCCTGTCCGAATTGCAATAATACCAGATTCCATTTTGATATATCCAACTGTCTACTACATATCCCGTATTGCAGAATTGATATCTTTTACTTTCTACACTACAATTACCGACATACATATTTCCAGACGCCCCAAAATAATACCAATATGGTCCAAAATCTTTCCAGCCCGTTGCCATCTTTCCATCTGATTCTAACCAGTACCATGTATTTCCTAACTGTAACCAGCCTGTTCTCATAGCTCCCATACCATCAAAATAATACCAGTTATTATCAACATACTTCCAACCTGTTACCATTCTTCCGTTGCTTTCAAAATAGAACTTGTTTTTTCCTATCTGATTCATACCTACTGCTATGGTCAAATCATCTTTCGTATAATACCACGCATTATCTTTTATGTACCACCCCGTCAGTATTCCTCCACTGATTCCAAAATCATAGCTTTTTCCGTCTATTGTTTTTTTACCAATACACATTGCTCCATTTTTTTCAAAATAATAACTATATGCTCCAACCCTTTTCCAGCCCGTCACCATCTTTCCGTCATTTTCAAACCAATACCATGTGTTGTTCAACAATAACCAGCCTGTTTTCATTGCTCCTGAGCTTTCAAAATAATACCAGCTATCATTTATATTCTGCCAGCCTGTTGCCATTTGCTCCTTGTCATTAAAATAGTATGTAGCACCTCCTATTTGTTTAAATCCTTTCGCATATGTCCTATCCGAATTGCAATAATACCAGATTCCATTTTGATATATCCAGCTATCCACTACATACCCTGTATCGCAGAATTGATATCTTTTACCTTCTACACTACAGTTGCCGACATACATATTTCCAGATAATCCAAAATAATACCAATATCGGCCAAATGATTTCCACCCTGTTACCATCTTTCCATCATTGTCCAACCAATACCAAGTGCTTCCTAACTGTAGCCAACCCGTTCTCATCGCTCCAGAACCATCAAAATAGTACCAAGTTCCATCCATCTGTTTCCAACCTGTTACCATTCTTCCGTCTGCTTCCAAATAAAATCTAACTCCATTAAGCGTAATCCAACCGTTTTCTCTGTAACCAGCAGCATTAAAATGATACCATGCACCATTTATATAAGCCCATTGGTTTACCGGATATGTTCCATCTGCATTTCTAAACCACCAACCTGTAGAATCTTGAATCCAAGTTCCTTTTGTCAACCCAAAATAATTCACTATTCCCGCCGCATCCGCTTGTCCAAGTCTTTTTAAATTATTTTCATTTGACAAAAATGCCGCATCCGAAGAATTCGTAATGAATGCATGCTCAATTATAATTCCAGGAAATCCTGCATTTTTACTTCCTCTGATCACACCAAACTTATCAGCTAAACTCCCATCTGCATATGTATCACCTGTACCTGAATTTTCTATTTTAACACCTCGATTATATAACCCTAATGCAACCAATTGTTCTAATACTTTTGATGCAAGTTTGTTTCCTTCTGCTCCTATATCGCTACGATAATTCGAGTTTGGATAATATACTTCTGCACCATGAGCTCCAGATGCGCCTGAATTCATGTGAATGCTAACATATACATTTGCGCCAACACTCTTTGCATAGGCTACCCTTCTTGCATTATCATTGGTAGAAGATGTCCCCGGATTCGGACACGCCTCGCTTTCTCTTGTCATATATACCGTTACACCGCTGTACTGTTGTAATTCTTCCTTGCAATAACGTGCTATTTTTAAAGTCAATGATTCTTCTCTTAACCCGCTAACTCCAATTGCCCCTGCATGCGTTGCATCATGGCCTGGATCCAACACTACAACAACATTTTTAGTCTTTGCATCAGATGCTATTGCTCTACTCTTTGTTGAATCTGCCTGCTGAGCTGCAATTGCTTCTTCAATTGAATTTTCTGAAATTTGATTTCCTTCCTCATCAAACGAAACAACATCTTCTACTATTTCATTATCACTTGATGAATCCGGATTACTTATTTGTGCATCTGCATCTGTCTCCACCTCTGTATTAACACCATATTTAGCATCAATCCCAGCTTCTGAAAATTCGATTTTACGATTTTCTCCAGATACACTATAGTCTAAAGAATCCAGTTGATATTCTCCTGTTTCAGCATTTTTCACATAAGACATATCAAACATCAACGCCTCTTCATTACTCTGTGTCATTTCAGCCTGATAGGTCTTACCATCAGATACTCTATGATAATTCAATGTTGCCGCCTCAATTGTAATCCCATTTCCTACAGAAACCACAATCTGCTGCTCATCACCCTGTTCAATATATTTTTTATTAACAACAACATAATTCAATTTATCAGTTTGCTGTGTAATTTCAGTTTCTTGATTCTCTTCTACTGTATCATTGTTTATTTTTTCATCATGTAAAGTAACATCTGGCACGTTTTCAGTAGTCTCCATTTTAGGAGAATCATCATTAGATTTCATCTCTATATTTGCATCTTCTGTCACTTCTTGCTGTCCCTCTGCAAAAACTGCCTGCGTTGGTGTCATAAGCAACATTGCAATTGCCAATGCTATACTAATTATCTTTTTCGCCTTCATGCTAGTTCCTTTCTTTAAGTTCATTATTTATCATACACTTTTTCAGGTATCCATGCTCCACTTCCATCTACATACCAATCTCCTATCCATGCATCTGCAGCCATTTCTCCATTTTCATTAAAATAATAACAATTTGTTCCTATCCAATACCAACAATTACTTATCATTGCTCCTGAGTCATTCATATAGTACCATATGCCTTCACTATATTTCCAGCCTGTTATCATCCAACCAGAACCATCGAAATAATACTGTGTATTTCCTATTCTTTCCCAACCATCTCGTGTATAACTCCCGTCAGCATGACGATACCACCAACGTCCTGATTGATAAATCCACTCATTCTTTGGTTTTATCTTTCCAGGTATCCATGCCCCACTTCCATCTACATACCAATCTCCTATCCAGGTATTTGCGACCATTTCTCCATTTTCATTAAAATAATAGCAATTTGTTCCTACCCAGTACCAACAATTGTTTACCCTTGCTCCGGAATCATCCATATAATACCAACTGCCAGCTATATATCGCCAGCCTGTTGCCATCGCTCCAGAGCCTTCCATATAGAACCAATTTCCACCTACCAATTGCCAGCCTGTCTGCATTGCTCCTGTAGCATCCAAAAGATACCACGCACTATTTATATATTGCCAACCCGTCTGCATCGGTCCAGACCAATGGAAATAATACCATATTCCATCTATATATTGCCAACCTGTTAACATTATTCCTGCAGGATTCATATAATACAATGATCCATTTATAGTTTGCCAACCTGTTTCTAATATTCCTTTTTCATTATAATAATGCCATGCATTATCAAAATATTTCCAACCTGTTATACTGCGTCCGTTTTCATCAAACCAATATGTTTCTCCATCTATTTCTTCTGTTCCTGATATTATTTTATTATATTTTGTGTCTATCCCTGATTTTGAAAATTCTGCAACTATTGCTGCTGAATCTGTCATCGTAGAATAAACTTTTGTCCCTGACAAGCATTGTTTCATTCGATTATTAAAAAAACTCTGAGGTCCAGTAATAACAACAGTTTTAGGATTTAATGATGTTAAAAAATATGTTGTATTATTATAATCCACCCCGTGATGCACCATTTTCATCAAATCTATCTGTATCTTTTTCCCCAAATTAGGTTGCGATTCATCCTCAATATTTTCCTCTATTTGTCGCTCATCTGGTACAAACACATTATATTCTTCATAATTGGAAGACATATTATATTCAAAATCATAATTCTTTTTTTCAATTTTTTTTGCTTCCTTTTCTTTTAGACCTTCATCATTCCATAACTCTTCAACTAATTGATCTGCCACCTTTTTTGTATCTCCATTTTTCGGGTCTATATCCGATGTTAAAAGAGCGTTTTTCCCGTATGCATTTACTTTTACAACCAATGCATTATCATTTTCAGATTGTACAGGAATAATATTACCATTCGCATCTCTCTCTCGTTCATAATTCATAATACTTATATCCATTTGGCCCATTTGAAATCTTCGATACTGCGCATTTTCATCAAGATCTAAATCTGTAATTATTTTTACATTATTATCATTTGCCGCTTTTATTAAGCAATCATACACATACTGATTATCCCAAAGATAATTTTCATTTGCCTGTGGATAATAATATGGATCCTGTGGATCTTTTCCATGAGAATCTAACATATAAGAATCATCATACCGGTCTATATATAATCTATCAATCGGGAAATGATTCAATATCTCATCTCCACTACCTATATGATCACTATGTGAATGTGTGGCAATATAAAAATCTAATTTTTTTACCCCCATAGTTCTTAAATAATGAATCACTTGCTGCTCATAACCTTCATTTATAGTAATTCCTTCTCTTAACGGATACTGTTCACTATTTGGATAGTCCCAGTCCTCTCCCGAATCTACCATCCCAAAATGCCCATCGCTCTCTAATAAAATAGCATCCGTAACTCCATTCAACGAAATAAAATGTATTCTAGTCCCTGTTTTTTCTGCTGCCTCCGTTTTTATGTCAAAGCAAAATGATACCACAATGCACACTATTGTTAATATCTTGCTATATTTTATACTTTTCTTCATTTTACACCCTCCCCCCATTTTCCAACTATAATTAAATTCCAGCATTCACTTATATAATATACCACATATATACAATATTACCAGTTTTTTATTAATTGATTTCCATTGACTTTTCTTTGTTAAACATATATAATACGTTCATGAACCAAGGAGGTGTATAAGTACATGAACATTCAAGAGTGTGATATTTTGAACAACATCATATCTTTTCCTTACACAAATCAGAGACGGCTTTCTGAAACATCTGGCCATTCTCTCGGAGTTGTTAATCGATCTATTAAAAATTTACTCCAGGAAGGGTATATAAATGAAGAAATACAGCCAACCAAAAAGGCTTTGGATATGATACATGCATCCGCGCCTAAAAACGCAATTATTCTGGCAGCGGGTTTTGGAATGCGTATGGTTCCAATCAATACAGAAGTTCCCAAAGGACTCTTAGAAGTACATGGAGAGCCATTAATTGAACGTCTTATCAAACAACTCCATGAAGTGAATATTCACAATATCTATGTTGTTGTAGGTTTTATGAAAGAACAATACGAATACTTGATAGATGAATATAATGTAGAGTTAGTTGTAAATTCAGAATATGCCTCGAAGAACAATCTTCATTCTTTGGAACTGGCATCTGATTATTTATCCAATTCATATATTGTTCCTTGTGATATTTGGTGTGATCAGAATCCATTTTCCAAGCATGAACTTTATTCCTGGTACATGGTCAGTGACTTAATAGACAATGACAGTTCTGTACGTATCAATCGCAAGATGGAATTAACAACTATTTCTCCTTCTTCCGGTGGAAACTCCATGATTGGTATCAGTTATTTGCTCAAAGATGAAGCTTCCATTGTACAGAAACGACTACAAGAATTAGATAAAGATTCCCGCTACGATGGAAGTTTTTGGGAAGAGACCTTATACGACCACGATAAGATGATCGTTATGGCAAGGGAGGTACTCTCTTCTAATATTGTAGAAATCAATACTTTCGAGCAGTTGCGTGAATTAGACAGCAATTCTAATCACTTGCAATCTGATGTTTTGCAAATTGCTGCTGATGCGCTCCATACAGAACCTGAACAGATTACAAACATTACCGTCCTGAAAAAAGGCATGACAAATCGTTCTTTCCTGTTTGAATGTGGTGGTTTTAAACACATTATGCGTATTCCAGGTGAAGGAACCGATCAACTGATTAACAGACGTGAAGAAGCACAGGTTTATCATGTTATCCAAGACAAGCATCTCTGTGATGACATTGAATATATTAATCCGGAAAATGGTTATAAGATTACAAAATTTTTAAACCACGCAAGAGTTTGTAATCCAAATGATCAAAATGATGTGCAAAAATGTATGAATCGGCTCCGTCAATTTCACGAAATGCATTTATCAGTTGACCATGATTTCGATATCTTTGGTCAAATTAATTTTTATGAAAATCTCTGGAATGGGAAACCTTCTATCTATAGAGATTATCAGAAAACAAAAGACAATGTATTGTCTCTAAAATCTTATATTGATGCACATATTGCAGAAAAAGTATTAACTCATATTGATGCAGTTCCTGACAACTTCCTGTTTGTCACAGATGACCAAGGTCAGGAAGATATCCGGCTTATTGATTGGGAATATGCTGGAATGCAAGATCCTCATGTTGATATCGCAATGTTTGCTATCTATTCGCTTTATAACAAAGAACAGATTGACGAATTAATCGGAATGTACTTTACTGAAGGTTCTAACAAAGAAACAAGATTTAAAATCTATTGTTACATCGCTGCTGGTGGACTTCTTTGGAGCAACTGGTGCGAATATAAACGCAACCTTGGTGTAGATTTTGGAGAATATTCTTTACGCCAGTATCGATATGCTAAAGATTACTATAAAATTTTTATGGAGGAGACAAATGAAGGTAGATAATGCAATTATTATGGCAGCAGGAACATCAAGTCGTTTTGCACCATTATCATTTGAAAGACCCAAAGCATTAATCGAAGTCCGGGGCGAAATTTTAATCGAACGACAGATCCGCCAACTTCGAGAAGCTGGAATTGAAGAGATTGTTATAATCACCGGATATATGGCAGAACAATTTGAATATCTAAAAGAAAAATATAAAGTAATTCTCATTCACAATCCGGATTATTTAATCCGTAACAATAATTCCAGTATTTATGCCGCCAGAAATTATTTAAAAAACAGCTATATCTGTTCCTCCGATAATTACTTTCTCGAAAATCCATTTGAAACTGAAGTTGACGCCAGCTACTATTCAGCAGTGTACATAAACGGAAGAACTGAAGAATGGTGCATCACCGAAAAGGACGGTATAATACAAAACGTCGTTGTCGGCGGTAACAATTCTTGGGTAATGCTTGGTCATGTATTTTGGTCACAAGAATTCAGTAAAAAGTTTTTATCAATCCTTAAAAATGAATATAACAATCCAGAAACCGCTGATAAACTGTGGGAATCCATTTATATTGAACACATTGCCGAACTTCAAATGAAGATTCGTAAATATCCATCGGATTTCATTTTTGAATTCGATACTTTGGATGAACTTCGAATTTTTGACCAGTCGTACACAACAAACACCCGGTCAGAAATATTAAAAAAAATTGCTACTAATTTAGGTATCAACGAAGGGCAGATAAAAGAAATAAAAGCTTTTAAAGATAAAAATAACGCAGCAGCGGGTTTTGCCTTTCATGCTGGACAGAACTATAAATATTATTATGCCACTCAGAAATTGGAGGAAATTTAAATGAACAAATTAAAAAGCAGTAGAATAGACTGGTTAATTACCTTAGCGCCATTTATTATAATTATGGCATTGGCAGGTGTACTCTTCGCCTTCCCAGACGCATCAAATGATATTATCAGCAAAGTCCGATATTTCTTTGGGAACACAATGGGAATCTATTATTTAATTATTGGTATAGGGGTATTAGTGATTTCCATTTTCTTATCCTTTTCCAAATATGGAAATGTAGTTCTTGGTGAGCCAAATGAAAAACCAAAGTATTCCTTTTTTGTGTGGGGAAGCATGATGTTTACATGTGGTCTGGCAGCAGATATCTTATTCTATTCATTTGCCGAATGGGTCATGTATGCAACAAATCCTCACCTTGAGGAACTTGGTTCAGTCACGGAATGGGCTGGTGTTTTCCCACTGTTTCACTGGAGCTTTATTCCATGGGCATTTTATCTTGTACTTGCAGTTGTATTTGGATTTATGTTGCATGTTAAAAAAAGAAATCGACAGCGCTATTCTGAAGCCTGCCGCCCGATTATTGGAAAACATGCCGATGGAATTCTCGGACGTATCATTGATTTATTTGCATTGTTTGCACTTTTAGCTGGTACAGCCACTACTTTCAGTGTAGCTACCCCACTTTTAGCTGCAATTATTGTAAAATTATTTGGCATTACGCTTAGCAGAACTGTTGTTACAATTATTATCCTTCTTATCACCTGTGTTGTATATACATATGCTGTATTACATGGATTTAAGGGAATCAGCTTTTTAGCCAAACTCTGTATTTACCTTTTCTTTGGTCTTTTACTAATTGTTTTAGTTACTGGAGGACAGGGAAAATTTATTGTTGAGAATGGTTTCCAAAGTTTAGGAAAAATGTTTCAGAATTTTATTGGATTATGTACCTATACTGATCCGGAACGTACAAATAACTTTCCTCAAGACTGGACCATTTATTATTGGGCTTACTGGATGGTATGGTCTGTTGCTGCTCCGTTTTTTATTGGAAATATCTCACGCGGAAGAACAATTAAACAGACAATTCTTGGAGGATATGTTTTTGGCGTTGGTTCAACAATCATAAGCTTTATTGTACTTGGAAATTACGGTCTCGGAATTCAGACAAGTGGAGCCACAGATTTGATTGCACAGTATGCTACAGATGGAGATCTCTATGGATTGATACTAAATATTATCGATACAATGCCAATTTCAAAAGTAATTCTTGTAATTACTGTTTTATGTATGATTGCATTTTATGCAACCTCATTTGATTCAATTGCTTATACAGCAGCTTGCTATAGCTACAAAGAACTTGGAGAAAATGAACATCCTCATAAACTAATTGAATTACTGTGGTGTGTATTATTAATAGTACTTCCAATTGCACTGGTCTTCTCTGAAAGTTCCATGAACAATATACAAAGCATCAGCATTATCTCAGCATTCCCAATCGGAATTATCATGATAATAATGATTGCAGGATTCTTTAAAGATATTAAAACATATGTAACTACAGGCAAATAATAACACCCCGATTATAAAAAGAGCCTTTCATAAAAAATATGAAAGACTCTTTTTCTTATAGGTTAAAATTAATAAATAACTACTTTTGTTCCTCTTGGAATATTATCATAAATCCATTTTGCATTATCAATTTGAAGTCGTACACATCCATGTGAAAGCGGAATACCCACTCTTCCATCCATCAAAGAACCATTATATTTACTGTAAAGTACACTGTGGAATAAATAATTTCCATAGAACTGTGTATACCAATAACATCTAGCTGATCCAGAATCAAAATAATATCCTTTCCCCTGTACTGTAAATGTTCCAGAAACAGTTGGAGTAGATGATTTTCCAGGCGCACAATCCCAATACATAATATTATTCCATGCACCAAATCTTCCTGCATATACAGCGACTTTACATGCTGCCCGATCAACTAAAATCAAATAGTTTGTATTGCTATTATAAGCTTGCGCCATTTGAGACATCTCCGCCTGCTTGTCTGTTAGCATACTACCATCAGTCTGTAATTGCCAACCATCAATTGACGTAGCTCTCGCCATGGCACCATAAACTCCACCATGTGAATCATTTTCATAGTAGAAATAATACCATTTATTTCCAATCCACTGCCAGCCAGTTCGCATTAATCCATCACTCGAAAAATAGTACCAATTACCATTAACATACGACCAATTAGTTACCATGGAACCGTCACTATTAAAGAGATAATAACCATTATCGAATTTCTTCCAACCCCCTGGTATCATTTTATTATTATCCTGTGGATCTAAATAGTACCAATTATTATTTACATATTTCCACCCCGAACAAATTTGGCCAGAATAATTATCATAATAATACCACTCTCCACTATTAGACATATACCAACCCGCGCGCATATCACCGTTAGGATTAAAACTATATTTTTCTCCTGCAATTACCTTATCTTGTCCCGATACCATTAATCCTGGATATTCTTCATTGTTTCCGTCTAAATAATACCACAAATTTCCAAGATATAACCAACCTTTAATTGTTCCATATTCCCGTGCATAGTACCAACCTTCTGGTTCCAATATCCAGCCTGTCCGCATTGCTCCGCCATTCGCAAAATAATAGTCACAACCAGCTATTGTTTTTTTAGTATTATTCAACATTAAATATGGATGTTCGGTATTACTTCCGTCTAAATAATACCATGCTCCATTCACATATCTCCAGCCATTTGCAAGTGCTCCACTTCCATCCGCATAGTACCAACCTTCCGGTTCCAATATCCAGCCTGTCTGCATCGCTCCACTTGCATCAAACACAAACATATTTCCATTAATTAATTGATGTGTACTTTTACTCATAACTCCCGGCTTGCTAATATTATCTCCATTAAAATAATACCACACATTTCCGATATAACGCCAACCTGATGCTCTTGTTCCATTCAAGTCGTAATAATACCAGTCCCCTTCTTTCAAAAACCAACCAGGAGTTAAATTTGAAGGAATTTCAACATTTTTTTCTTCTAAGCTTTGAACTTCATCATTCTGGTTTTGTTCCTTTAAGTTTGGGACTCCACTACTCTGATTTTGTCCATCAACCTCTATTTTTTCTTCTGATTCTTTTTCTGATGATACTTCTTCTGATATCTTCACATCCGATTGATTATTTTCTACTGACTCTTCATTTTCAATCAGATTCGACTGTTCATAATCCACACTTTCAGATTCATCAATGTATTCTTCCGCAAATGCATAAATTACATTTGATGGTGCACTAAGCACAACAGACAAAACTATCAAAACAGCCATCTTCTTAAATACCCTCATCCTCTTCATATTTTCTCCTTTCAGCACAGTTTCTGCACAATTATTTAAATACAGTGTATCACAATTTTCTGATAACTGCGAGTTATTTATCTACTTGTTTTAAATACAAATAGTCTCTGTCCCAAATAATTGAACACTACAAATGCTCCCATTCCTACCAACATAGATAAGTTATCTTGCACAACTTTGTTCTCGCTACTCAAAATCCATGATACCATTGGTTTTGCCAATCCATATGCCAGCAAGTAGCAGATTGTAATATTAACTACAAATATTCCCACCTGTCTCCAGGATTTTTTCTTATCCTGAAAGGTAAAATATTTATTTAAAAAGTAACTCACAATACTGCCCACAACATAATTGGATGCTGACGATACCCAGTAATTCAGATGGCACAGATTATATGCTACGAACATTACTGTTGTCCCCACAAGTGTGTTTATAATTCCAACTAAAATAAATTTCCAAAAAGTCAAATCTAAATACTGTTTTATATTTTTCATCTTTTTATTGCACACTTCCTATTCCTTCTCCGAGGAAATACTGCTGTCCGTCTGTGTTTACAGCATATACATGTATATGATACTCTCCCAATACAAAATTAAAATTAGCAATATTCACATTTGTCGAATATGTCCCATCTTCGTTCTGTGGTAACTCCACCCATTGCAGATCACTCTGATCTTCATTGTGCCAAACCGCTGCTGTTACAGATGCAATACTGTCATCATTTGCAATGTTATATACAATAACCGGTAACGCTGCCGTATGATAATCATACTCTCCGACTGCTATTTCACCTACTGGTACTTTTCCTTGTCTTAATAAAAGTTCCTCGCTATTCTCATCTATAGCTGCCAGCTTGTCAATCAGCTCTGATTTCTTTTTAAGCTCGGACTCTTCCATATCAATCCCATAGCGTTCTACCAGTGTCTGTGTAGAGGAAAAAAGATTCGTTCCAAGTCCCAGTCTGTCTCCTTCAATCTGAACACCAAGCGCTCCTAATGTTGTAGGAAAATTGTCAAATGTTGTATAGCTTCTTCGTGATGATAATGCATCCTCTTCTGCATTGATGTATGTGGTGTATACTTTCCTTGTATAGTCATCATCTACATCTTCGCAGAAGTCACTGTCCATAGTCGGGTGATCTCCTGAAATTACAATCGTAGTATTCTCATAAAAATCCTGCTGTTGGATCCATTTTACGAATTCATCCACCTGCTTGCTGGAACATGCCATAACATTTGCATATTGATTATCCCCATATGTAGTTGGACATATCTCACACGGATATCCATCTTCAAAATGTGTATCTACTGTAAGAAGCGTCAAATTGAATGGTTCGCTGCCTGCAGCGAGATTCTGAAGTTCTTCTTTCGCATAACTGAATAACTTTTGGTCTTCATATCCCCACCATACTTTGTAATCTTCCGGAATCCATCCCTGTTCGATTGCATAATTATAATCCTTAATATTATAATTCCCATGCTGGGTGAAATAATTTCTTCTCCCGCCAAATGTTGCATCAGAACCTAACATCAATGTCTGGGAATATCCTGCACTTTCCAGGATATCACCGATTGTAATAATCTCTGGGAAGAAATTATCCTGCGTGTCCATATCGTTTGCGTCAATAGAAATATTTAGCGGCAAACCAGAAGTCTGACCGAACATCGCTCCCATAGTCCAGGTTGTTCCCGGCATAGAATATCCACCATTCAGTGCCGTGTCATCTTTTCCGGAAAAATCCTCATTTTCCTGAGACAGAGTTGTGAGCTCCGGGATTACATTTTTCTCAAATGTTCCGCCATTCTCTGTATCTGCGTAAGTTGTTTCCATAGATTCAAGGAAAATATAAATCAAATTTCTCTTCTGCTCCGGGAAAGTAATCTCCACACTTCTTGGATCCACATAATTATCATCGATAAATGTAGATACTTCTCCCTGATTTGCCATATAGCCGCCTATGTCCAGTTTTTTCCACGCTCCATATACAGAACAAGTCTGCGCTAAAACTGAGATAACAACTGCTCCGGCAATAATTCTCCAGTATGGTTTTTCTTTCTTACGTCCAAAAACTACCAATGTACTGATTCCAGCCATGATCAGAATGGTCGACACCACACAGACTCTGACATACTGCCAGATCATTTCTTCATTCGTTCCCTCTAACGGTGCTGTCAGATGATAGACCAGTTCTTCCATCGAAAGATTCGTCCACGTATCAAACATCCATTTTATGCTGAAGCATATTAAAACAGCTACTGTTATGACAATAAATGAACACACCGCACCTGTGATTTTTAACCATTTTTTATCCTTTGTATTCTTTTCCATATAAAATTCTTTCTACTCCACAAACACCTGTTAAACTTCCATGATTATACCACACACTGTATTTTCCCGCAATAAAACATATCCAGTGAATATCTTAAGATTCACTGGATATCATGTTCCTCTGCCTTTATTCTGTTTCCGCCTCTTACCTTTTCAAGAATGCCTCCCAGCTGATATACATTTCGGCTGTGGTTTGATCGCAATGTTCCGCCCTTTGTGATCTTTTTTCGGTTTCCAGTCTCTTCCCACCAGGTCGTCCAATGATACATCAAAATAATCTGCCAGTGCACATAATTTGTATATGTCCGGCAGTCTCTTGTCTGACTCGTATCTTGTGTATGTAGAACGGGCGACACCGATGGCATCTGCAATCTCTTCCTGTGTATACCCTCTTCCGATTCTTTTAATCTTAATGTTCAATCCTACTTGCATGCTGTCACCTGTTTTCTCTTTCGTCAATTTATGAACCAAATCCTCTGGCACTGCTTCAATTATAACATTTTGTCTCATAATACGGAACTATTCTTTTTCTAGTTTAAATGTTGCATACCTATTCGTTTTTGTTATAATAAGGTGAGATTTGTTGAAAAGGAGGGGTTTTTTTGGTTCCTTTATCTGGTTCTGATGTCTCAGCACAGGATATTGAACAGCTGCTTCGGACTCTTGGTGCTTCTCCGGTCTATGCCGGCTTTACGCCAGCCGTAACAGCGCTTCAATATGTTCTGGCGGACCAACAGCTGTTGACATCTCTTACTACCAGACTTTACCCGAAAGTTGCCGAATCCTGCGAAATTGCGCTTCCTTGCGTTGAACGGAATATCCGTACAATGATTGCAGTCATCTGGGAGAAGAACCAATTTTTATTCCAGATTGTTGTTGGATATCGCATGACCGCAAGACCATCTGTCGGAGACTTTTTAGCCAGCCTTTCCACTTTTCTGATGTATCATCCGGCCAAAGACTGGCCGGACTATCTGCGATAAAAAAATGTTATCGCACAACATAGAAAAGTACCATGTTAGGCATTTTCTCGTGTCAACATGGTACTTTTTGTCTTTCTCGTGTCCCCGTTTATTCTCTTATTCAGCCTGCAGTCTCTGTACCATAGCCCAAAGTGCCTGTGCTGAGTTAAAGTTTTCCGGAATAATGTCAGCAGGTGTTACTGATACATCGAACTCGTCTTCCAATTCTCCTACGATAGACAGGATTGCAAAAGAATCCAGGATTCCATCATCAATCAATGTTGTACATGTCTCATAGTCAGCATCCGGCTGAATGTCCTCTAAAATCTCAATTAATTTTTCCATAGTTGTAATCTCCTTTTCTAATTTTTCATTTTTCTATGCATTCCGTGTTAATCGGATAACTTTCTGTTGCTTTTCTAGCCTCTGTAAATCCATCTTTTTCAGACCAGAACAGAATCCTTGGCATGCGCCGGCTCAGGAACAGATAGATTCCTTCTGTTACAGAATAAGCGCCCACCCGTTCAAATACAAGAGCATCGCCAATCTTTGCTTGTTTCAGCGGCATCTGTTTCACCAGTACATCATTGACCGTACACAGAGAACCACAGATATTCCAAAGAACTTCTGATTGTTCATCAGATATATCCAACGGAGTGTCCGGAATGTGTTTATGATGCGGCATCTTCATAGCCATTGCCTGTCCATAGTAATTCAGATGGTTCAGTCCTCCATCTACGATACAGTAGTTCTGTCCGTGGTTGACTTTCTGATCTACGATACGAGTCACGTAATAACCACAGTATGCTGCAATATAGCGTCCCATTTCCAAAGTGATTTTCCCCTGGAATTTTAATGTTGCAAGTGTATCTGCAAATTGCTGCAGCAATGACTCATCATCTACCTCATCTTCATTTTCAAAATAAGGGATATAAAATCCCGGTCCATATTCCAGAACTTCAGCATCATAATTGCATGTTTCTTTCAGACGGGTAAGTATGTCATCCAGCCAATACAGCTCTTTTTCAATCTTAGAGAACTTCTTTTTCTGAGTACCGGAATAGCACTGAATCCCTTCAATTCGCACATGCGGGTAGTAGTCCTTTTTAGAAACAATATCAAAAACTTCTTCTTCATCTATGCCGAACTGGTTTCCACTTGTCACACGGATCAGTGCATGAATCGTAATGTTTTCTTCTTTTGCACACATTTCCAAAAGTTCCAGATGCTTCCTGGATTCGATTGTATACACACCTGCATCCCCGTAAGTATGCATCGCATGGGTAATGTCGCATTTTTCCTTATTCACACCGGACAGTACAATTCTCTCCATTGGAATTCCTACTGTCTCACAAATGTGAAATTCTCCCGGGGAACATACCTCAAATTTGTCTGCCGTGTCCTTTAATGGTCCGATCAGAAATGGATTGGCTTTCATTGCAAAACAGATTTCTGCCCGTTCGCCCAGTATCATTTTCATCATCTGAACTCTGGATTTTAACATATCCAGATCAAAGATATACGCAGGAGTCTCTTCCTGTCTAAGATAAGTTTGTAAGATTTCCTGATTCATAAGCTTCCTCCAGTTTCTTACGGTCGATTTTTCCATTTTTCGTAAGTGGAAATTCTTCTACTTTCACAAATACATTCGGAATCATGAATCCCGGAAGTCTTGTCCCGATTGCCCGGACGATTTGTTTCTTTTCCAGGTCTCCTTCATAGAATGCAAGAATTTTTCCCTTTGCCTCATCATACATGCAAAGACTCCGACCTAGTCCTTCCACTGTCTCCAGTGCAGTCTCAATCTCTCCAAGTTCAATGCGATGTCCCATATGCTTGATCTGGAAATCTTTTCGTGATGCGAAGTACAGATTCCCATCTTCGCCGTAATATGCCAGATCTCCTGTCCGGTAGATTGGCTCCAGATAAGATTGATTCAATGGATTTTGCACAAATGCTCTGTCCGTCTGTTCCGGGTTATTGTAATATCCAAGTGACAAAGCAGTACCGGATACGCAGATTTCTCCTTTTTCTCCAGGTTTTGTCACTTCCCGGTCTTCTTCATCTAAGAGAAATACCTTTTCATTTGGAAATGGTTTTCCAATCGGAAGATTTTCTCCTGGTTCATACTCCCGGTCAATAATATGATACGTACAGTTACATGTAATTTCAGTCGGACCGTAAACATTCACATACATAGCTTCCGGCAGATATTTCTTCCAGATATTCAGATGCTTCACCGGCATTACTTCTCCACTGAATATAACTTTATGGATCTTCTGCGGCACTTTATAATCAAATCCTTTTAATGTGGATATGATGCATAGTGCAGAAACTGCCCAGATCAGAGTCGTTACTTCCCGCTCGACCAGATAATCCAGAAGTTTTGTCGGAAATGAGAAAAACTTCTTTGGAATGATCTGCATAGTTGCTCCACATTTTAAAGTAGAGTAGATGTCTTTTACCGACACATCAAAATCGAATGGTGCCTGATTTCCAATAACATCATGTTCCGTAATGTTGAATAATCTCGTAAATTCTTCTATAAAGTCAATGACTGATCTGTGGCTTACAACTACACCTTTTGGTACACCAGTGGAACCGGAAGTGAAGATTGCGTAGAGCGGATCCACATCCCGGCTCTGTTTTCTTACATTATCAAGATATGTCGTATCTTCCTGTGTCTGAAGTGCCTCTTCCATCATAATGACTTTGCCGTCAAATTCCAGACGCTCTCTTGGTTTATCATAGGCCGGATCCGTCAACAGCACTTCTGCCTGTAATGTATCCAACACTGATCTTAGACGTTCTGTTGGAAGTTTCGGATCCAACAGAATATAAAAACAGCCTGCAGATACGATTCCCATAAATGCATAAATAGCTTTTACGCCTTTCTCCATAAGTACAGGAACCGGTTTTCCAGGAGTTACTTCCATCCCCAGTCTTGTTCCTACTGCTCTGGCACTTTTGATCAGTTCGTCGTATGTGCACGCTGTCTCTTCATCTGCAAAGGCAGTCTTACCCGGAAATCTCCGGGCAGACTCCTCTGCATAGCATAAAATATTTCGAATCAATTTCTTACTCCCCTAATCCACTTTCTACAGCTTCTATCATTGCTTTTAATGCTTTTTCTTCTTCTTCCCCTTCACAGATCAGCAAAATCTCATCTCCGGATTTGATTCCGGCACCAAGGATACTTAATACACTCTTGGCGTTGGCAATAGAATTCTCATACTCAAATGTGATCCGGCACTCAAATTTGTTTGCGATATTGCTGAAAATTCCAGCCGGACGCAGATGCAGTCCTGTTGGATTTGTGATTTTAACTTTCTGACTTACCATAGCTCTGCTCCTTATTTTTCTTCCAATATAACATTTACAGATACCGTGCTCTCAAGCACACAGCCATCCGGAACGCCTACCGTTACCGGGACTGTGTAAGTTCCGACCGTCTGGTAGTTCTTAAGATCAATGCTTACATTATCACTGATCTTATATTGATCCAGTATATCTCCCGGCCCGCGAATCTGAATCTCCAATACATCTGCTGATTCATAGCTTAGTGACAATCCGCTTGCCAGGTTATTTATCTTGATGGCTCCCATAGAAATATCATAAGATTTTGTTCCATCTTTGTCAATTCCTACAGTCACAACTACAGATCCGGCATTTTCATCTGTCAGTGAAATATCGTCCGGAAGATAATCTGTGATATCCACAACTGTCTCTGTCTTAGAAGTCAGTCCGGACATATTAAGTGCCGATGCCGGAACTGAGATCTTCTTCAGCTTTTTCAGTTCTTCCGCTCTACCGGTCACATTTACATGATCCGGCTCATACTTGATATCGCTGACAGAATATCCGTCTGCTGCTGTAATCTGTGAAGTATCAAATTCAACCTTAACGCTCTTCGTCTCAAGCACCTGTACACTGACAGATACACCTTCCGTACCAAGGTTATTGGCAAGAAGTGACTGGTCGATCACATTGTTATCACTATCGTATAATACAAGCTCTGATTTTGTTACAACGTCTTCAGATAATCCGGACACACTGACAGATGCCTCAACTTTACTGATGGAATCAATGACAGACTTCGGTCCCCGGATAGATACCATCTCCGGCACTGCCTGAATCTCTCCAAGTGTATAGCCATCTCGGACGGTTCCTGTCGTCTTTGGAACAATCGGGAATTTCTTCGTCTCTTCATCTTCCAGTTTTACCTGAAGATTACGTGGAGATACTTCTACACTTTCATAGTTGACTCCTGTAATCTCAACGCTGATCGGAATCTGTGTCTGAAGCGTCAGCTCTTTCATGTCTGCAGTCGCTTTAATATTATCTGCTTTTATCTTATTAAGTACAGATCTCTTTGCCCGTACTGTCACAGAGACATTCTGCGTGCCATCCTCAATCTGATAAGTCTGATTGGTCGCCGCAAGCACCTCTGCATTCGTTACCGCTACCGGTATATTATTAAATGTCTGGGTTGTTACCGGGTCATCGATATTTACCACAATCAGCCACAGCATCACTGCCAGGAGGAAGGATAATATCTTAAGGCCCCAATTATTCATCAGTCCTTTTTTCATCTTTATTCCTTCCTTTCCATATATGTTGCAGGAAATTCTTGTTCTCCGGCTTTCTGTTCTGTATATAAGTCAGCTTCTCGCGAAGTTCTTCCCTCGTTACTGCCCGGTCAAGCACGCCTCCCTGTGCTACAGATACCTTGCCGTTTTCCTCAGACACAACGATGATCAGAGCATCACTGACCTCACTCATACCTACCGCTGCTCTGTGCCTTGTTCCAAGCTCCTTGCTAAGCCCCATGTTATCAGACAATGGCAGATAACATGTTGCAGATACGATTCTGTCACCACGGATAATGATAGCGCCATCGTGAAGTGGTGTGTTGTGCTCGAATATATTCATCAGTACCTGCATGGATACGAGACAGTCCATCTTAATTCCGGTACTCTCGTACTCCGTCAGATGTATTGCCTGTTCCACCACGATCAATGCTCCTGTCTTCACGCGGCCCATGTTGTAAGCTGCATCGACAATACTGTCCATGGTATCTTCACTGAACCTGCTGCTTTCTTTGTTCGTCTCAAATGGTACGATCGAACTCAGGAACTGCTTCTCCCCAAGCTTTTCCAGAGCCCTTCGAAGTTCCGGCTGAAATACTACAACTGCCGCCGTAGCCAGTACCGTTACCGAATTCCTTGCCAGGAATAAAATTGTATGCATCTTAAAAACTGCTGCAAGCAACACAAAGATACCAAGTACAACAATTCCTCGCATCAGCATCCATGCTTTTGTATTGATCAGCCACATTGCAATATGATAGATCAGATATGTCAAAATCAGGATTTCAATAATATCTGTCAGATGCGCATCTGGAAAATATAGTTCCTGACTGACAGATCCTAATACATGCATAATATACTGTTTCACCCGGTCACCCCCTTTTGCTAAAATTATTATTTATCTTCCCATTAAAAATTCTTTTTATCTCATATCAGGATCATTTTCAAAACTTCTTCTTAAAAGCTCCTGATCCACATCAGCGTCCATAACATTACGTCTTTTTGATGCCGGACGTTTTTTCTTTTTTTGTCCCTGCTCGCTTTGACGTGCCTTTTCCTGTGCCTGTTTTTTTGCTTTTTTTCTAACTTCCGCAGTATCCATGATCTCCGTTTCCTGTCGTTCATTGATCCGCTTCACCGTCTTCTCCGGTGTAGATACTACAATCTTCGGAACTGCTTTTACATAGTAATAGTATTCATCATCTTCGTACTGAAGATTCTCACTTCTTGAATAATCTACGGAGAAAAAGAACAGTTCCAGAATCACTCCGATAACCGCTGCTCCGATACTTCCAAAAATCAGTGAACCGTAAGATGCATGGACTCCCATAGCAACATCTCCGATTGCCACTACTACAATATTCACAACAGCTCCCGTTATAACTGCAATAGTCCATGCATGTGCGATTGCCTGTTTGCGAAGCGTATAAACAACCAGTGTACAGATAATAAATGCAACAAGGACGATCCACAGTTCTTTATTTTGGAAGACCTGTTTTGCATATTTCCCAATCTGTCCCATCATACCTTTCACAGAACCGCCCTGCATACCGGAGGCTGCTTTTTTCATGTAAGCCATCATATAATATACAACCGTTCCACATCCCACTGCCACCATGGAAATCGGTGACATTAAAAGCGCACATGAGATTGGAACAACAACCGGAATCTTAAGTGCAAATGCCAGTGGTGTCAAAAGTACAACGATTGCCATCTTCGGTGTAAAACGAAGATAAAAAATATACATGATCAGAAAAATCAATGCTGTTACAACAAGTGCTGCGATGGATACTGAATACATATGTACAAGGATCAGTGCTGTTGCCAAAATCACTGTAATGATCGGTGGAAAGAAAGTTGCAATAATTGCAAGTGCCAATGCCACCACCGGCGATGCCAGTGTCTTCATAAATCCTACATTATTGTTGATCATGTAAAATGTCATGACCGCCAGAACAAATTGTATTGCTTTATCCGCCACAATTGAGTATCTGGAATACAAATCCTGCATTCTCTCCCGTATTACATATAAACTGTCCATTACTTTGTCTCCTTTTCATACATCTTCAACAATCTCGTCAGAATGTGATTATATCTCTTTACCCGCTGTCTCGCTTCCTGATGCTTTTTATTATACAGGTGGCTTGCAATTCCAATATAAGACACAAGAACTACCACATATCCAACAACTGCCGCGAGAACCAACGTAATCAGTAATGCTGTTGACATCTTCTCCATCAGAGTATCAAGTCCTGCGATCATCGCAATTGCCCAGGCTGCTATATAGCCTATTGTCACCCACAGAACCGTATATAAAATGTGCACTCCGGCATAATCTTTTCGATAGTATTCACTGATTTTAAAATCCTCTTTTCCCTGCGTCTGATCATACAGAGCAAGCTGAGTCATTAGCTTGACTTTTCGCTCATCTAACATATATGCACCTCAAAATCCTTTTTTATCGATGAAACATCATTTTCAGTATAGCAAATCTCAGTACCCTTGTCCAATACTTATAGTCAAAAAGTAAACTTTTTGGAACCCCATAGTTTTCAATACTTTTGCCACTTGATCCACGGTATTCCCTGTTGTGTAAATATCATCGATAATAATGACACGTCGAAAATCTGTCGGAAGTCTGTCCGGATCTCCTCCCGAAGCAAATGCATGTTCCAGATTCTTTTTTCTCCCTATGGGATCCAGCTTTTTCTGATAACCAGTGTAATGGACCCGTTTTACCAGATTCGCAACGACCGGAATCCCAAGTATTTTCCCTATCTCTTCTGCCAGAAGCTCCGCCTGGTTGTAACCACGCTTCCTGCGCCTTTTTCTGTGCAGAGGCACCGGGACAAGTGCCTGCGGTCTCCATCTTCGGATCTCTTCTGCATATTTTATACAGATTTCCTGTGCAAAATACTTCGCAACATATCTCTGATTATGATATTTTAACTGGTAAATTGCCTGGTTCACCGGAGGTTTATGAAGCCACACCGACAGCCCTCTTTCATAAATGTGTTCTGTGTTATAGCAGTCATGGCAAAATTCCCTCTCTTCACAGCGGATTGGTTTCCCACATTTCAGGCATCGCGGTTCATGAATCTCTAATTTTTCCACAGCTTTCCTGCACAAAGGGCATACTCCCCCACGATTTACCTTTCCACAAAAAGGGCAGATAGAAGGCCAGAAAATATCCAACACCTTTTCTGACCATATTTTTCCTTGTCTTTCTCTGCTTTTTTCATACTTTTTATTATATTTTACATTCTTTTTTTTATTATATTTTTCTATGATCACTATGCAAGTTCTCGGATTCGCTCCGCCAGACTTGTATTTCGCCGCTGCTCGCTGGTGTTCTGGATCATTTCCTGAAATACTGAATCACTGCCCACAAGTGTGACACATTTTCTTGCTCTTGTCACTGCTGTATAGATCAGATTCCGGTTGTAAAGCTGTCTTGGTCCTTGAAGAAGCGGGATCACAACCGCCGGATACTCACTTCCCTGAGCTTTATGTATCGTGATCGCATAAGCAAGCTCCAACTCATCAAGAATCGCATATGGATACTTCACCTGGCGCTGTTCGTCATACTCAACCGTAACCGTCTCCTCATAAGTGTTGATATTCTTGATGATTCCCATGTCGCCGTTAAATACGCCCAGTCCTTTGTCAATGGTCATTCCGTATTTCGTGCAGACTTCCCACTCTAACTGGTAATTGTTCTTAATCTGCATCACCTTGTCACCTTCACGCAGCAGGCGGTCTCCCACTTCTTTTTCCTGCTTTTGGGGTGATGGCGGATTCAGATACTGCTGAAGGATTTTATTCAGCCTCTCCACGCCCAGATTTCCTTTTCGCATCGGTGTCAGCACCTGAATGTCATAAGGTGAGGCATCTACGAACTTTGGAAGTTTTTTCTGGATCAACGTAATTACAACACTGATGATCACATTTGGATCAGACCGTTTTAAAAAGAAAAAGTCCATACTTTTATTGTCCAATATGACTGGTTCTCCACGGTTAATTTTATGTGCATTTACGATAATATCACTCTCTTTTGCCTGCCGGAAGATTTTCTCCAGCTTTACAACCGGGAAACAATCCGATGCGATCATGTCTTTAAGCACTCTTCCAGGGCCTACACTTGGCAGCTGATTTCCGTCTCCGACCATGATCAGTCTGGTCCCCGGCATAATTGCGTCAAGGAGCGCCTTCATAAGCGGCAGATCTACCATGGACATTTCATCAATGATAATCACATCTGACTCCAGCGGATTCTCTGCATTTCTTCCAAATCCATTTCCAAATCCGACATTATCTCTCTTATCATCATCTTCCGGATTGCCACTGACTTCCAACAGGCGATGAATGGTCTGAGCCTCACAGCCGGTTGCCTCTGTCATGCGCTTCGCCGCACGTCCGGTCGGTGCTGCAAGAAGGATATCTGCTCCTTCTTCCTCAAAGAAATGGATCATTGCATTGATCGTCGTTGTTTTTCCGGTTCCCGGTCCTCCAGTCACAATCAGAATTCCGTGCCGCACTGCTTCCATTACAGCTTCTCTTTGTCTGTCATCCAGTGCCAGTTCTGCCTGTTCTTCTATCATATGGATGCGATGCTCCAAAACAGACGGTGTCACATCAAAATCTACATTCAGATCATGCAACATCTTTGCAACCGTGAGTTCCATATAATAATAATGGGCGGAATAAACACGAAGCCCTTCATCAGACTCTTTCAGAACAACTTTTTTCTCCATAGCAAGATCCATCACATATTTTTCAATATGCTGAATCTCTACATCGAGAAGCTGACTGGCACGATATAGCAGAACCTCCTGAAGAAGATAGACATGTCCTTCACTGACACTCTGAATCAATGTATAGAAAATACCACTTCGGATCCGGTAATCGGAATCTGTGTGTATCCCGACCTTCGACGCAATCTCATCGGCCGTCTTAAAGCCAACTCCCGGCACATGATCTGCCATCTGATATGGATTTTCTTCTATTACGCGATAAACGCTCTGACCATAATGCTGATAAATCCTTGCCGCCAGTGTCGTAGAAATGCCATATTTTTGCAGATAGATCATGGCTTCCCTCATATCCTTTTTTTCTTCTACCTGAATGGCGATCTCTCTGGCTTTCCGCTCGCTGATTCCTTTTACCTCGGCAAGACGCTCCGGTTCTTCTTCAATAATGCGGAATGTATCACCACCGAACTTCTTCACAATCCGTCCTGCCAGCGACGGTCCGACACCTTTGATGGCTCCGGAACCAAGATAACGTTCAATCGACACCTTATCTTCCGGCTGACATACCTTCGAAGTCTCTACCTGAAGCTGGGTTCCATACACTTTGTGTACAATGTACTCTCCCGTCAGCTCCAACAGTTCTCCCTCTTCAATGTAGTGAAACTTTCCTACACAGGTCAGGTCTCCGTCATCATTATTCAAATTAAATACTGTATACCCGTTGTCTTCATTCCGGTATACAATGTGCTCTACATATCCCTTAATCTCTTCCATCTATTGTCCCAAATCTGCCCGACAGTTCAAGAATGCCTCGGCATTCTTTACAGTTCCCGTCTTGCGCTCATAAGTTCCACATATTCTCCGGTTCCGATTGCTACGACCTGCGTCGGCTCCTCTGCAGTCATTGTATTGATTCCGGTTCTCTCCTCGATCATCTCTTCCAGCCCGCGAAGCTTTGCTCCGCCTCCGGTCAGCATGATTCCGCGTTCCAGAATATCTGCGGAAAGTTCCGGCGGCGTACGCTCCAGAACGCTGATAATTGCTTCAATAATCTGGTTGGATGTTCCCTGAAGTGCCCGTTCTGTCTCTGCCGAAGTCACCGTAACTGTCTTTGGCAGTCCTGTAACCAGATTCCGTCCACTGACCTCCATCGCTTCATTTTCAATCAGAGGATACGTCGTTCCAATCTTAATCTTGATATCTTCTGCGGTCCGGTCTCCGATCAGCAGATTGTGTTTTTTCTTCATATAACGTACAATTGCCTCATCAAAATCGTCTCCGGCAACTTTCAGTGAGGTACTGACTACCGTACCTCCAAGAGAGATCACGGCCACATCGGTCGTACCTCCCCCGATATCTACGATTAGATTACCACATGCTTTGGAAATATCAATACCTGCCCCGATTGCTGCCGCCACAGGTTCCTCGATCAAATAGACATCTCTGGCTCCTGCCGCAAATGTCGCCTGCTGTACCGCATTTCTCTCAACTTCCGTCACACCGCTTGGCACACAGATACTGATACGTGGTTTCTGAAATGTTCTTCTTCCCAGTGCTTTCTGAACAAAATACTTGATCATCTTCTCTGTCACAGTATAATCGGAAATAACTCCCTGACGCAAAGGACGCACTGCGATAATATTGCCTGGCGTTCTTCCCAGCATCAGACGTGCCTCCTCGCCGATTGCCTTCACTTCATTGCTGTCTCTGTCAAATGCAACGACAGAAGGTTCTTTGAGTATGACTCCCTTTCCCTTCACATATACAAGAATACTGGCTGTTCCCAGATCTATTCCAATATCTACTGCCATGATATAACCTCTTTCTTTCTGCTATCCCTTTTATCCATATCATTATCTTTCGTTTTCTCAGGAAGTGCAACCCTTTTTTCCTTAAATATTTGTGAAGATACTTATTTTTCAAGCATCGGCTTGATATATTTTCCGGTGTATGATACCGGACTTTCAGCCACTTCTTCCGGCGTTCCCTTTGCAATAACGGTTCCGCCTTTGTCACCGCCTTCCGGTCCCATATCAATAATATAATCTGCTGTCTTGATCACATCCAGATTATGCTCAATGACTACGACTGTATTGCCGTCTGCTGATAATCTATGCAGAATCTCTGTCAGTTTATGCACATCTGCAAAATGTAATCCTGTCGTAGGTTCATCTAGTATATAGATGGTCTTTCCCGTACTTCTCCGACTCAGTTCTGTCGCCAGCTTGATCCGCTGCGCCTCTCCTCCGGAAAGCTGTGTGGAAGGCTGACCGAGACGGATATAGGAAAGTCCCACATCATAAAGTGTCTCCATCTTTCTTCGGATACTTGGTACATTTTCAAAGAAATGCAATGCCTCTTCCACGGTCATATTGAGTACATCATAAATACTCTTCCCTTTGTATTTTACCTCCAGTGTCTCCCGGTTATACCTCTTTCCGTGGCAAACCTCGCAAGGTACATAAACATCCGGCAGGAAATGCATCTCGATCTTCAGGATCCCGTCTCCGGCACAGGCTTCACAACGTCCGCCTTTCACGTTGAAACTGAATCTTCCTTTCTTGTAACCACGTGCTTTTGCGTCTGCTGTAGATGCAAAAAGGTCACGGATCAGATCAAATACTCCCGTATAGGTTGCCGGGTTTGATCTTGGTGTTCTTCCAATCGGCGACTGGTCAATGGCAATCACTTTATCCAGTTGCTCCAGACCATCAATGGCATTATGTTTTCCCGGAATCACTCTTGCTCTGTTCAGATCTCTTGCAAGACGTTTGTACAAGATTTCATTTACAAGCGAACTCTTTCCAGAACCAGACACACCTGTCACACAGGTCATCACACCAAGTGGGATCTCTACATCCACATTTTTTAAGTTATTCTCTTTTGCTCCTCTAATCTTAATCCAGCCTGACGGATCCGCGCGGTGCTCCGGTACCGGAATCTGCATTCTTCCACTAAGGTAAGCCCCTGTGATGGATTTTTTATTCTTCATGATCTGCTCTGCGGTTCCACATGCAATTACTTCTCCTCCATGCTCACCGGCACCAGGTCCAATGTCCACAATATAGTCTGCCGCACGCATCGTATCCTCATCATGTTCCACGACAATGACAGAATTTCCAAGATCACGCAGATGCTTCAGTGTTCCGAGCAGTTTGTCATTATCCCTCTGGTGCAGGCCGATACTCGGCTCGTCCAGAATATAAGCCACTCCCACCAGACCGGAACCAATCTGTGTCGCAAGACGGATTCTCTGCGCTTCTCCTCCGGATAATGTTCCGGTAGCGCGGGCAAGCGTCAGGTAATCCAGACCTACATCCATCAAAAACTTGATTCTCGCCTGAATCTCTTTTAAAATCTGTCCTCCGATCATCTTCTGCTGCTGCGTAAGCTCCAAACTGCCCATAAATGTTTGCAGGTTTTCAATGGACATCTCTGTCACTTCTGCGATATTTTTACCACCGACCGTCACTGCAAGCGCTTCCGCCTTCAGCCGCTGGCCGCCACATTTTCTACACGGAGTGATTCTCATAAACTCTTCATATTCTGCCTTCATTGTCTCAGATGAAGTCTCGCGGTATCTGCGTTCTACATTGCGGATCAGTCCTTCAAATGCAACATCATAGACACCTTCTCCGCGCTGGCCTTTATAATGAACTTTCACCTCACGTCCATTCGTTCCGTGGATGATCACATCATGAATCTCCTGTGGATAGTCCTGAAATGGTGTGTCCAGAGAAAAATCATATGCTTTGCAAAGTGCATCAAGAATCGCATAGGTAAAACTCTTCTTATCCGTACAAGACTGCCATCCCATTACGGTAATCGCTCCTTCGCTGATGCTCAGTCTCTTATCCGGGATCATCAGATCCTCATCAAATTCCATCTTATATCCAAGTCCGAAACACTCCGGGCATGCGCCAAATGGATTGTTGAAAGAGAAGCTTCGCGGCTCTATCTCATCGATACTGATTCCACAGTCCGGGCAGGAAAAGCTCTGGCTGAAATTCATCGGCTCCCCGTCAATAATGTCAACAATCATCAGTCCCTCTGCCAGATGCAGTACATTTTCAATCGAATCCGTCAGACGCTTCTCTATTCCCGGCTTCACCACAAGCCGGTCCACGATAATCTCTATATTATGCTTGATGTTCTTATCTAATGTGATCTCTTCGGATAATTCATACAGATTACCGTCCACACGCACACGTACATATCCGCTCTTCTTCGCTCTCTCCAGAAGCTTCTCATGGCGTCCTTTTCTTCCACGGACAACTGGCGCAAGAAGCTGGATCTTCGTGCGCTCCGGCAGTTCCATAATCTGATCCACCATCTGATCTACTGTCTGTTTCTTAATCTCACGGCCACATTTCGGACAATGTGGAATTCCGATTCTCGCATATAACAGACGAAAATAATCATAGATCTCCGTCACTGTTCCTACTGTAGATCTTGGATTGCGGTTCGTGGATTTCTGGTCAATGGAAATTGCCGGAGAAAGTCCTTCAATACTCTCCACATCCGGTTTCTCCATCTGCCCCAGGAACTGTCTTGCATAAGAAGACAGAGACTCCATATATCTTCTCTGTCCTTCCGCATAAATGGTATCGAACGCCAGAGAGGACTTTCCGGAACCGCTAAGTCCGGTGAGAACTACCAGTTCATTTCTCGGAATATCCAAGTCTATATTTTTCAAATTATGCTCATTTGCACCTCGTATTTTAATAAATTGTCTTTTTTCATTTTTTGCTGCCATATTTTAAAATTTCCTTTTATTATTGATATCTGTTCATTTATTGATAACAGGTTCAAAAGATTCGAAACCGTTAATAGCCTCCTGCGCTTACACAATGGTGGAATGACCTTTACTACTCTTTAAGCATCTTCTTCAGATCGATCAGCTTATCACGCAGCTCTGCTGCTGCTTCGAAATTCAGCTCTGCTGCTGCCTTCTTCATCTGCTTTGTCACATCGGCAATCAACTTCAAAAGCTCCTTCTCACTCATAGATTCCGGATCTTTATCCATCTGAAGTTCTGTGGCAGCAACCTTCTTAGAAATGCTGATCAGGTCCCGGACACTCTTCTGAATCGTAGTTGGCGTAATACCATGTTCCTCATTATATGCCATCTGGATCTTGCGACGACGCTTCGTCTCTTCAATCGCATTCTTCATGGAATCTGTCATATTATCTGCATACATGATAACATGACCTTTTGCATTACGTGCTGCACGTCCGATTGTCTGCACAAGAGATGTCTCTGAACGCAGGAATCCCTCTTTATCCGCGTCCAGAATCGCCACAAGCGTGATTTCCGGAATATCCAGACCTTCTCGCAGAAGATTGATTCCGACCAGAACGTCAAAAACATCGAGACGCATATCCCGCACGATCTCTGTCCGCTCCAGCGTATCAATATCCGAATGCAGATAGCGGACACGAATACCAAGTTCCCGCATATAATCGGTCAGATCTTCTGCCATTCGTTTCGTCAATGTAGTGATCAAAATCTTATGTTTTCCCGCAATCTCCTTCTTCACCTCACCAATCAAGTCATCAATCTGTCCCTCAACCGGGCGCACCTCGATTTCAGGATCCAGAAGTCCTGTCGGACGGATCACCTGCTGTGCACGTAAAAGTTCATGCTCTTCCTCATACTGTCCAGGTGTCGCAGACACGAACAGTACCTGATCAATCTTACTTTCAAATTCTTCGAAACTAAGTGGACGGTTATCCAGCGCAGACGGCAGCCGAAATCCATAGTCCACCAGCGTTTTCTTTCTGGACTGATCTCCGTGGTACATACCGCCAATCTGCGGAACTGTCTTATGAGACTCGTCAATCATCATAATAAAATCGTCCGGGAAATAATCAATCAAAGTATTGGGTGGCTGCCCCGGTGCAAGCCCTGCCAGATGTCTGGAGTAGTTCTCGATTCCGGAACAAAAACCTGTCTCTCGCATCATTTCTATATCAAAATTCGTTCGCTCCGCAATTCTCTGGGCTTCCAGAAGTTTATCTTCACCTTTGAAATATTTCACCTGTTCTTCCAGTTCAATCTCAATATTTTTAATTGCTTTTTCCATACGCTCCTTCGGTACAACGTAATGGGAAGCCGGAAATATTGCAATATGATTCAGCGTATTTTTAATCTCTCCGGTAAGCATGTCTATCTCCGAAATCCGGTCAATCTCATCTCCGAAAAATTCAACTCTGATAGCTGTATCGCCACGGTCTGCCGGTACAACTTCTATTGTATCTCCGCGCACCCGGAATGTTCCCCGCTTGAAATCCATATCATTTCTGTCATATTGAATATCTATCAGCTGGCGTAACACTTCATCTCTGTCCTTCTCCATCCCCGGACGGAGCGATACCATCATCTGCTCAAAGTTTTCCGGTTCACCAAGACCATAGATGCAGGAAACGCTGGCAATTACGATCACATCCCTGCGCTCGATTAATGCTGCCGTTGCCGATAATCTCAGCTTATCAATCTCTTCATTTACGGAAGAATCCTTCGCAATGTAGGTGTCTGAGGATGGGACATAAGCCTCCGGCTGGTAGTAATCGTAGTAGGAAACAAAATATTCTACCGCATTATTCGGGAAAAACTCTTTAAATTCTCCATATAGCTGCGCAGCCAGAGTCTTATTATGCGCAATGACAAGCGTCGGTTTATTGATCTGCTGAATAACATTCGCCATCGTAAATGTCTTACCAGATCCGGTGACACCAAGCAGTGTCTGGCACTGATTTCCTTCTTTAAAGCCTTTGACCAGATCCTCGATTGCCTGCGGCTGGTCACCGGTCGGCTTGTATTGTGATACTAATTCAAAATGATCCATATGATTTCTCCTAAGCCGCTCTATCTGGCGGTGATATTTTAGAAATAGTAGTTGTATTTTTAGTATTGTTACTTGTATAGTATATCATTCAGGAGAAAAAAAGTACAGAACTAAACCGAATGTTTGTTCTGTGCTTTTTTATTACTTTTATTTTATTATCAAAAATGCCGAACACTTTTACGCATTTCATGATATACTTAAATCAGTTTTTACACGGATACAAGGAGAAGCAGATTATGAAAAAACTCAGAATCTTATGGGGAATTTTAAAACGTACACGGGCAGATCATATTCTTTTAGGTTTTGTCCTCTTCCTTCTGGCCGATGCCGCCGTTATCCGGCTTGTCGAACCAGATATCCACCGCTATGGTGATGCACTGTGGTATTGTTACGCCGTCATCTCTACCGCCGGATTTGGAGACATTGTTACCGTCACACTGATTGGAAAGATCTGTTCCGTCCTGCTCACGATTTACACTATTTTTGTCGTTGCGATCGTCACAGGTGTTGTCGTAAACTTCTACACACAACTGGTCGAAATGCAACAAAAAGAAACGCTTGCTATGTTCATGGATAAGCTGGAACGCCTCCCGGAGCTTTCAAAAGAGGAACTGGAACATATCTCGCAGAAAGTCCGCAAATTCCGTTAAAAAATACCCGCTGTCAATATGTATTCCTGTTTGCATCATCGAAATACATACTGATAACGGGTGCTTTTTTCACTATACTTCTTTTCCCAGCTTCTTCACACATTTACTTCCCACTGCTGCCGCAATAAATATCCATATAAATATTTTCACAGGAAAACACAGGAACAAAAGCATGGTCACCGCCATCGGCTTCTTCATAATACCGCCCAGAAGTGTCGATGTTACAATTGCTGCAGCAAATACAACATGACTGTCCCCCTGCTGTCCAAAGAACAGCATCGCAAGTCCGTATCCCAGACACACTCCCGCAAAAATAACCGGGAAAAAATGTCCTCCTTTTAATCCAAACTGGATACAGAGATTTGTAAGTAATACTTTCAGAAATGCCACACCGATCAATACGATTGCCATATAGCCGGCATATTCTTTCATAAGTACTCCCATCTGCTCTTCTCCCGAAAACATCACTGCCGGTATCAACATACCGATCACACCCAGACATATCCCTGCCAGAATTTCTTTTGCGACACCCGGAATTTTCCCGGCAATGACTCTGGTTACAGTGTGTGTCGTCTCATAAAAATATGCCAGCACACATCCGCAGAGCATATACACCAGCATCATCACATAATCGATTCTCTGTACCGCAACTGTATCAAATGACGGGAACCCGGACATTCCTCCGCCCAGCAAAGCAGAAAGTCCCGCATAACTTCCTGTTCCGGCTGCAAGTGCAATTCCATATATGAAGATCTTGGATCCTTTTCCAAGCTCTGCCATCTGCATATCCGGATCTTCCTCCACCTCAAAGATCCCAAATAACGGTGCATGAAATAACACACTAAGGGAAACGGCTGCACCGATCTGCGAATATTCCTTTGTATTCTGTTTTGCAAATTTCAGATTTTCTCCTGCCCAGTAACATAAGCCTACGATAATCCCGGTAAGTCCTGCCTCCGGACCTACACTGCTTCCGATCAGAAGTGGCAGCAACGCTGCGATCATCATGACGAGCATATTTTTATATTCGTATCTTTTTTCTTTCTTTACTTTTCCCATGACCGTTTCCATATCTTCCGGATAATCCCCGTATAACTTTCGAAATATCCCGATAATGGCTCCGCCCACAGTACACACGAGCACCGTATAATACGGAATATGGATTTTTTCCGGTATCCACTCCCATATCATTTCTGTTCCTATTGCCATGATCTTCAGCAATGCCCAGACCAAAGCTCCCGCCGCAGTTCCAATGACCGCACAGAATGCCCATAATTCCAATTGGTTTTTTATTTTGATCTTCTGTATATTCTTTTCCATAATCTACTCTTATCCGGTTCTTTTTATTGCTTCTGCTCCTTCTCGTCTCTTACCTGCGGGATCAGTGATGCCGCAAGCTTTCCTTTGCCGCGGTGCTTCAGATATAGAATTCCGATGATCGAGAACACCACCGCTCCGATAAAATTCACCATCAGATCTTTCATCGTATCCACTATTCCGATATCCAGATATCCACCCAGATTCCATTTTTCGCCATTGATCACCACTGACTGGATGTCCACATGCACCGGAACATTTGCACCTGTCGGGTTGAGTTTCACAGAGTTGATCGATGGAAGAATCCAGTCTTTCTGCATATCCAGTCCGAAGAACCAGTCCATCGAAAATTCGAAGAACTCCCACAATACACCGACTGTCATTGAAAAACAAAATGCAAAAAATGCCACGAAATACGGAGACATCTTAATTGAGAACCGGTCACTTCTGTTAAACAGGTCAATCAGTGCAAATCCAATTGCCGCCATAAGAAAACCGTTTGTCGTATGTAAAATGGTATCCCACACAGGAATCTTTACATAAAATGCGTTGATCTCTCCCAGTATTTCTGCCGAAAAGATAAAGATCAGAATCACCGTCTCCAGTCCTGCCGGAATCGTTACTCCCAGTGTCTGATCTAATACAGCAGGTACCATGAACAAAAACAGAGTCAGAATTCCCAGAAACATATTGTGGTAATTTCCCAGGAAAAACTGTCTGACTACCGACAGTATAACGAAAACCGTCAGTGCCATCTGAATTTTTGTCCTTTTCTTTTTCAAATTCACTCCTTTTAGATTCATAACTTTTCTCCATCTCTTTTCTTAATTTTTTCCGTATTTCTACGTTTACTGATATCATATCATATTTTTTGCTGTCAAGCCTAAAAAAAGTCCTTAAACAAGAATTTATACATCCGGCAACAGCCGGCAGCACGATTCCTGCCTAAGGACTTTTTATTTTTTAATTATCTTAAGGTTTCCCCTGCAAATTCATTTTATTCAAATGACTGTTCTGTACGATTGATGATCTCATCCTGTAACGGTTTGCTTAAGTTACGGAAGAAGTCACTGTATCCGGCAACACGGACGATCAGGTCTCTGTAATCATCCGGATGTTTCTGTGCTTCGATCAGTGTCTGTCTGTCGATGACATTAAACTGAATGTGATGTCCGTCCATTGCAAAGTAGCTGCGGATCAGGCTGGACATATTCTCAAGACCTTTTTCTCCGGCTACAACATCCGGTGTAAACTTCTGGTTCAGAAGTGTTCCTGCTGTTGCAAGGTGATCCATCTTAGAGCATGACTTGATAACAGCTGTAGGTCCGTTTGTATCAGCAGACTTCTCTGGAGAGATACCTTCCGATACAGGTACATTCGCTTTTCTTCCGTTTGCAGTTGCTCCGATCACTTCTCCGAAGTATACGTGACATGTAGTAGGAAGCATATCTACTCCGTATTTTCCGCCTCTCATGGTCGGGCGTCCTGTGATCAGGTCATGATACAGATTAAATACATCCTGCATAACAGAATCTGCGTAATCATCATCGTTACCATACTTCGGTGTCTTGTCATGTACCATACGGAAGATTGCATCATAACCTTCAAAGTTATGATCCATAGCTTCAAGCAGCTCTTCCATTGTGAAATTCTTCTTATCGAATACGTTATACTTAACAGATGTGATACAGTCTGTAACTGTTCCGATACCTACACCCTGGATATAGTTTGTATTGTATCTTGCTCCGCCTGCATTGTAATCTTTTGCATTGCTGATGCAGTCATTTGTTACCACTGACAGACAAGGTGCCGGCATATTCTCTGCATATAATTTCTCGATCACATTGTTTCCGCGAATCTTAATATCAATAAAATGTTTCAGCTGTTTCTGGAATGCATCCCATAATTCATCATAAGACTTGAAATCTTTTGCTTCACCGGTCTTAAGGCCGAGCTGTTTTCCGGATTCCTTGTCAAATCCATTATAAAGTGTCAGCTGGAATACTTTTGGAATATTCAGGTATCCGGTCAGGATATATGCTTCGCTTCCCCATGCTCCGGTCTCAACACATCCTGAAGATCCGCCACGGCGTGCATCTTCCAGTGATTTTCCTGCATTGATAAGCTCCATAGTCTGTGCTTCCGTGTTATAGAATGCCGGCTGTCCCCATCCCTTTCTTGAGATCTCGCATGCTCTCTTCAAGAAACGTGCAGGAGTCTTCTTACTGATCGTTACGTTAGAGTTTGGCTGAACCAGCTTCATCTCGTCCATACAGTCAAGGATCAGGTAGCTGACTGCATTGACACCATCACGTCCGTCCGGTGTAACTCCTCCGGTATTGATATTTGCAAAGTCTGTGTATGTGGCACTTTCTTTTAATGTGATACCTACTTTAACCGGTGCAGGCTGATTGTAGAATTTCACCCATAAGCACTCTAACAGTTCTTTTGCTCTCTCATCATCCAGAATTCCTGCTTCTGTATCTGCTTCATAATATTTGATCAGATGCTGGTCAAGACGTCCCGGGCTGAATGCATCCCATGGGTTCAGTTCTGTTGTAACTGCCAGATGTGTGAACCAGTATAACTGGATTGCCTGCCAGTATGTCTGTGGTGCATGTGCAGGTACAACCTCCAGGTTGGCTGCAATCTGTTTTAATTCTTCTTTACGTACCGGATCAGCCTCTTTTTCTGCCAGCTCTAATGCTAATTCATGATATCTCTCACCAAGAATAATCACTGCATCGCAGGAAATATCCATGGCTTTTAACTCTTCCATTTTATCCAGAGCATCCGGATCATTCATAAAATCAAGAGCATCCATTGTCTTTTTGATCTTCTCTTTGTAGTCCAGATATCCTGTTGTAAATACCTGTTCTCCACCACATGTATGTCCCGGTCCTCTCTGCTCCATAAATTCTGTGAACATACCTGCTGCGTAACAGTCGTTCCATTCCGGAGTCATGGAAGCCAGAAGTCTCTCTCTCATAGTTCTTCCCTTCCAGAACGGAATGATCTCTTCTGCCTGGAGTTTTCTGTCTTCTTCTGTTGTGTGGAAGGATACCAGATCACGCTCACTCATAACTGTCATATCCTCAACGCTGTGACAGCAAAGTTCCGGGAATGTCGGAGATGCCTGTGGATCTTTTCCCTTCTCTCCTACGATCAGCTCACCGTCTCCAAGGTAAAGTGTCTTCTTTGAAAAATACTCTTTTAACACCATAGCTCTCATAACCGGGATAGAATATTTTCCGTCATTTTCTCTGTAAAAATCTGTTTCGATCTTTGCTCTTTCCAGATCGATGTGTACCGGTGTTGTAACACTCAGTTCTCTTAACTTCTGGATTCTTTCGTTCATGCCTCTTTTTTCAGCCATTGTTTTAACCTCCTATCTTTGTGTTAGAAAAACCTGCTTCCTGGAAGAGTTTCACAAACCCCTCCATCTCTTCTTTTGTCGGTGCGTTCAAGTCATTACCTTTATATTCCATATCCAGCTTCGGATATTTACTGCTTCCCGTATTATGATATGGCAGCAAATTAACCTGTGCCGGGTGAATACCGTGTTCTTTCAGGAAACGGATCGTCTCTTTCATATTCTCTTCGTTTCCATTTACTTCCTTAACAGTAGGGATGCGGATGTATATCCTTGCTCCTGCATCTGAAAGTTTTACAAGATTATCTAAGATCAGTTTATTGTCTACTCCGATATATTGCTTATGTAATTCCGGATCCATTACCTTTACATCATATAAAAATGTATCGACATATGGAAGGATTGCTTCGAACTTCTCATACGGAACATATCCGCATGTATCAATTGTAAGCGATACTTCTTCTTTCTTCAAGGCTTTTGCGATCGCAAGTACATAATCTGTAGACATAGCCATCACTTCACCACCGGAAAGTGTAACTCCACCGCCGGACTGTTCATAGAACATCAGATCTTTCATCAGTTCCTTTACAAGTGTTTTTACCGGATATTCCTGGCCAACGATCTCCCGGATTCCCTGTGTACAGAAATTCTCACATTTTCCGCAGAGCTTACAAAGTTTTTTATCCAGCTTCGGTCTTCCGTCTTCCATGGTGACCGCGCCGTTCGGACAGACTTTTGCGCATACGCCGCAACCGGTACATTTCTCCGCATCATACTGAATTTCCTGCTCGAAGCACTGTGTCTCAGGATTATGGCACCACACACACTTTAACGGACATCCCTTAAAAAATACAGTCGTACGGATTCCGTCCCCGTCATGAATAGAATACTTCTGGATATTGGTTATCAGATCCATGATATTCTCCTTTCCTCTTATTATACTTGTTATTTTCACATTTTTTACCCGTTTTAGACCAACGTTTGTACTTTAGTCTAATCATAACAAAAAAGATAAAGTTTGTCAATCCTTTGACAAACTTTATCTCATTAATTACCATCTGAAATGGATTCTGTCTATTCTTCATTCTCCTGAGTATTCAGATAATTTCTTTCCACCAGCTCCCATATCTCATCACGTCCCTGTTTCGTCACTGATGAGAACGGGATGACGATTGTTCCCGGTAACACTCCCAGACCTTCTTTTACAATCTTGATCTGTTTGTCTTTCTGGCTGCGTTTGATCTTATCGAGTTTTGTTGCAATGATCACCGGATGGAATCCCTGTGACACGATCCACTCATACATCATCCTGTCGTTACCGGATGGTTTATGACGGATATCGATCAGAAGGAATACTACTTTCAACTGCTTCGACCCGTGCAGATAACGTTCGATCAGCTGTCCCCATTTGATTTTCTCCTGTTCGGATACCTTCGCATATCCGTAACCCGGCAGGTCGACCAGATATAATGCCTCATTAATATTATAGAAGTTGATCGTCTGTGTCTTTCCCGGTGTTGCAGATATTCTTGCGTATGATTTGCGGTTCATAAGCGCATTGATCAGGGATGACTTTCCTACGTTGGATTTTCCTGCAAATGCAATCTCCGGAAGTGTATTCTCCGGAAGTTTGCTGGTGATTCCACATACGGTTTCCAGATTAATATTTCTGATTATCATATATTTCTCCTTTAATCCATCTCCTGACCCGTGCCAGAAGATCTGACTATACAAGTGCTTCTTTCAGCACCTCATTCATGTGTGTTACAAATTTAATTTCCAGTCCCTTTGTAATCTCTGTTGAAATTTCCTCAACATCTCTTTCATTTTTTGCCGGGACAAGTACGGTCTTCATTCCTGCATTTTTTGCAAGAATAACATCC